>Ga0194131_10004469_pt1 | contig 21072 bp, 20 predicted proteins | sample TA2KigO120mmetaG_FD_148631 | JGI IMG/M metagenome (GOLD analysis project Ga0194131, IMG submission 148631) | Freshwater microbial communities from Lake Tanganyika, Tanzania - TA2015053 Kigoma Offshore 120m | ecosystem: Environmental > Aquatic > Freshwater > Lake | place: Tanzania: Lake... | reverse complement strand
AAATTTGAATTGAATGTTTTAAATATTTTATATTAAATAATTTCAAATTGATTTCAAATTGTAAATTGTAAATTTCGGATTACTTTGGCAGGTCTTCCTCAATTATTTTTTCTAAATGAGGATGTTGCACCATTAGCTTATATTTTAATAACTTTAAAACCATCATTACATCTACTACCTCCTCACGAAAATTTTGTGGCCCGGTAAATACTTCCCATAATTGTTTAATAAGGTTTTTTGTGTAGTGATGCAATATTTCGTAATCTGCTTTGTCTTTCAAATAAATCATTATTTGTTTAAACTCTCCCCTATCTAGCCAAATCCCCATACAGTTTTTACAATAATCAACTTTAACTTTTGAGTTGTCGTATCCTATCTGAACAAAAGGAATTCTGCAAACTGGACATCTTCTACTTACTGCCACTGCTTGAAACTTTTCTTTATGACGCCAAACATCAAAATCAACCCACTTTAATTGACTATCGTTATCATCTTTTGCATATATTAATTCATCTTTATCAAACCAAATCCCTAGACAATCAGGGCAATAATCAACTTCAACATTGTGAAATAATATCTGATCTAATTTTTTATGACCATTTGGACATTCCATATATTTAATACTACCAAAATACAAATTTAATACAAGAAAAAAGCCCACGACACTGCTATCGGGGCTATCAAATAATCAACCAAGAAGTATTTTTTTAATTTCCTGCCAAGATTCAACCCGAACAACATCTGGCAAAATAAAGTCAAAAGCATCTTCTTTTTCTTCGTTGCCTGACACAAAAAGCAGTCTATTTTTAACTCCTACTCTACGCAGGTAAATCATCGTTTCCTTGCAAGACCCAACAAAATGAGTTGCTTTTTCCTTTTCGCAAATGTCAGCTTTTTCTGTCTCTTGATCGCAGAAAATTAACTTTTGTATAGGCACGCCCGTTCTTGAGTAGAATTCTTTTCTGCTCAACCAATTAATAACTTTAAATCTATCATCGATACTGCTTGAGTTAGAAATTATAAAGATATTACAGCCAAATCTCTTGTCCTTTAGTTCTCGAATAGAATCAAATGATCCTGAAGTCGGCGGGCAACACCCATCAATAAAATTTTTGCTCATTATTACTCCATCAATGTCAATAAAAAGAACATCTTTCATAAATCCTCCCCCTTAGAAAGAACTAAAAAAATAATATCACTTATAAATATATAAATCAAACAAAAAGGTGGGATCTTGTCCCACCTTTTTTAATAAATATATTTAATATCTTAGTAATCTTCTCCCATCCCCCCCATTCCTATTGGCATACCCTTTTCTTTTTTTTCTGGCAAATCTGAAACAACAGCTTCGGTTGTTAAAAGCATAGAGGCTGCTGATACCGCGTTTTCTAAAGCAGTTCTAACCACTTTTGTTGGATCAACTACTCCAGCTGAAATTAAATTTTCATAAACCATTCTGTATGCATTAAATCCAAAATCACCCTGCCCTTCTTTTACTTTTTGCACTGCTACAGCTCCATCAATTCCTGCATTCTGAGAAATTTGCCTTATTGGCTCTTCAACTGCTCTCTTTAAAATATTAATTCCTATTTGCTCCTCACCTTCTAAAACAATTTTTTCTAAAACAGATGAAGCCCTTAGCAAAGCAACGCCTCCTCCCGGAACAATTCCTTCTTCAATAGCAGCTTTTGTTGCATTTAGAGCATCTTCTAATTTCAATCTCTTATTTTTTTGTTCAACTTCGGTGGCTGCTCCGACTTTTAAAACACCAACGCCTCCTGAAAGCTTGGCTAATCTTTCCTGAAACTTTTCTTTTTCAAATTCTGAAGTTGAAGATTCGATTGCTTTTCTAATTTGAGATACTCTTGCATCAATTGCTGATTTTTCTCCCTTTCCCTCGACAATTGTTGTATTGTCTTTAGTTGAAATAATTTTTCTTGCTCTGCCAAGCATTTCTAATTCTATATTTTCTAATTTCATTCCTTTTTCTTCTGTAATTACTTGGGCTCCCGTGACAACTGCAATATCTTCAAGCATCTCTTTTTTCTTATCTCCAAAACCTGGTGCTTTAACAGCCAAAGCTGAGAATATTCCTCTAACTTTGTTAACTATAAGTGTTGGCAGGGCGTCTCCATCAACGTCATCAGCAATAATTACCAACTCCTTCTTCCCCAACTTAACTAGCTTTTCAAGAATGGGTAATAACTCCTGAAGTGAGCTAATTTTTTTATCTGTAATTAAAATATGAGTATCTTCTAAAACTGCTTCCATTTTCTCTTGGCTTGTCACCATGTAATGAGAAATATATCCTCTGTCAAATTGTAATCCTTTTACAACTTCTTTTGAAAGACCAAAGGTATTTGAGACCTCAACTGTCACTACTCCATCTTTTCCAACCTCTTCCATAACTTCTGCAATCATACTTCCCATTTCCTTGTCTTGTGCTGAAATAGTTGCCACTTGAGAAATTTCTTCCTTGGTGTTTATTTGCTTTGACATTTCTTTCAAGGCCAAAACAATTGCATCCTTTCCCTTAACAATGCCTTTTCTCAAAGCCAAAGGATTGGCTCCCGCAGCCACATTTTTTAAACCCTCTGTAGAAATAGCTTGAGTTAATAGGACAGCTGAAGTTGTCCCATCTCCGGCAGTATCGTTTGTTTTTGAGGCAACTTCTTTTATTATTTCAGCCCCAATATTTTCTATTGCATCTTCTAACTCAATTTCTTTTGCAATAGAGACTCCATCATTTGTAATTGTTGGACTACCAAAAGATGACCCTAAAACAACATTTCTGCCTTTAGGACCCAATGTCACTTTAACTGCATCAGCCACTTTATCTAAACCTTTTTTTAGAGCTTTTCTCGCATCTTCTTTAAAAATTATTTTCTTTGCCATTTTTTTAGAATAGTTAGGTTAATTATTATAATTAGATTTACTCAATTATTGCTAAAATATCATCTTCTCTGGCAATTAAGTATTCTTTGCCATCAATTTTTATTTCATTTGGCCCGTATTTTGTAAATAAAACTTTTTGTCCCACAGCCACAGACATTAGAACAATTTTTCCATCTTCTGTTTTTTTACCTGGACCGACAGCAATAATAATACCTTCTTCTGGTTTTTCTTTACTAGCTGTATCAGGAAGTAAAATACCAAATTTAGTTTTCTCTTCTTCTTTGATTGGTTCAATTAAAATATGATCTGATAGTGGTTTAATATTCATAAAGATTGGAACATGAAACAAAAACAAAATATAACGAATTAATTTTTGTTAAGTTTCGCTGTTAAATTTTATCAAACTTAATATTTGACTGATAATTTAATTAGATAATCTAATTTAGGAAATTTTTAAATGCCTGTCAATAGCTTCTAAAAAAATACCCCAGCAGAAGTCGCTGAGGTTTACTTTGATGCTTGAAAGCATTCAAGCAGATGAATCAGGCTATTGAGTTTTGACTCCAATTCCTTAAATTTATCATCGCCAACATCCCTCATTCTGCGACACAGGGGAATTTCATCACTACCAATTACAGAGTAAATTTCTCGTGCGTGATCTGTAGAAAAGTAAAGTGAAACTATTATTTCTCCTTCATTTTTAGATATCTCATCTTTTACCATATTCTCTTGCACTTTTTCTGAGAGTTTTAGAAAGCGTATTAGTACAATTCTCATTCTATTGGTATAAGATTCTGGAATATCTTGTCCGCGCCAATCAAAGAATAGTCTTACTTGAGAAATTTCTCTTACCAGTCGCCTCAAATAATATGAGAGCGATAGGATATCCATAAACGGCAAAAGAATCATCATCGCAAAACTCCTTAAAAAAGAACAACAATTAACTTTTACCAAATTAAATAAATCATTACAACTATCTCAAATATCTTCCCGTATAACTCTTTTTATTTTTTGCGACTTCTATTGGAGATCCTTCTACAATAATTTGTCCGCCCTTTTCTCCTCCTTCAGGACCCAAGTCAATAATGTGATCCACACACTTTATAAAGTCTATATTGTGCTCAATTGTCAAAACAGTGTTTCCTTTTTCAACAAGATTCCTTAAAACAGAAACCAATTTTTTTATATCTTCAAAATGAAGCCCAGTAGTTGGTTCATCTAAAATATATAGTGTTTTTCCTGTATCTCTTCTTGAAAGCTCTGTTGCTAATTTTATTCTTTGAGCTTCTCCACCAGACAAAGAAGTGGCAGATTGTCCTAACTCTATGTAAGAAAGTCCCACCTCATTTAGTGTTTTCATTTTATCATAGACCCCCGGAATATTTTTAAAGAATTCTCCTGCCTCTTCAATAGTCAAATGTAAAACATCTGAAATATTTTTATCTTTGTATAAAATTTCAAGCACTTCTTTGCTGTATCTTTTTCCTCTACATTCTTCACACTCAACATAAATATCTGGTAAAAAATACATTTCCACTTTTTTAACCCCTTGACCCTCGCAAGCCTCACATCTTCCACCTTTTACGTTAAATGAAAATCTTCCAGCTGAATAACCTCTTGCACGAGCATCTTTTGTTTTTGTAAATATATCTCTTATATATGAAAAAGCTCCAGTGTATGTTGCTGGGTTTGACCTTGGAGTTCTGCCAATGGGAGACTGGTCAACTAAAACAACTTTATTTAAGTTTTCTGCACCTAAAATCTCCTTGTGAGCACCCGGCTCATCTTTTGCCCTATAAAAATATTTCAAAAGTGACCTTGCTAAAATATCTGAAACAAGAGAAGATTTTCCAGACCCTGAAACTCCTGTCACACATACAAATCTTCCAAGAGGTATTTTAACATCAATGTTTTTTAAGTTATGTTCTTTGGCACCTTTAATAGTTAGGTATTTTTCTTTTGAAGAATCTGATTTTGTTATTTTACCTTCAACTTTTTTACGGCCAGACAAATATTCTCCCGTTAATGTTTTTGATTTTAATAATTCTTTAGCTGTACCTTCAAAAATAACTTTGCCACCGTGTTTACCGGCACCAGGTCCTATTTCAACTAGCCAATCTGCTGAAAGCATTGTCTGAGAATCATGCTCAACCACTACAACTGTATTACCCAAATCTCTTAATCTTTGAAGCGTTTCAATTAGCCTGTGCTGATCTCTGGCATGTAAACCAATTGAGGGTTCATCTAAAATATACAAAACACCAGAAAGTTTTGATCCAATTTGAGTAGCCAACCTTATCCTTTGTTCTTCTCCACCAGAAAGAGTAGCAGACCTTCTATCTAAGTTTAAATAATCTAGGCCAACATCAAGCAAAAATTCAGACCTTTCAATAATTTCTTTTGTAATAGGTTGAGATATTTTTTGATCAGATATACCAAGACTTTTTTGAAGTGACACAAAAAAATCTCTTAACTTATCCATTGAAAGATTTACAATGTCATTAATAGATTTTCCGCCAACTGTCACTGCCAAAACCTCTGTCTTTAGTCTTCTGCCTTGGCATTTCTCACATTGTTTTTTTGTCATATATTGCTCAATCTCTTGCCTTGTCCAATCTGAATCTGTGCCATGATATCTTCTCTCAAGATTAGCAATAACTCCCTCAAAATCACCACCTGCCTCAGCAGACATGTCTCCCTTCAAAATAATATCAATTACTTTTTGCGAAAGATTTTTTACAGGCTCATTAAGAGAAAATTTATATTTTTCAGCCAATTCAGACAGTTTCCAATAATAGTATCCTTGCCTACCAACTTTATGAGATGCGTTTGCCCATGGAAAAATTGCTCCTTGTGCAAGTGTTAAATTTTTATTTGGCATTACCAATTCAGGTGAGACCTCAAGCTTTTCTCCAAGACCCGTGCATTCAGCACAAGCCCCATAAGGATTATTAAAAGAAAAAAGCCTAGGTTCTAATTCAGGCAAAGAAACTCCACAATCCTCACAGGCAAAATGCTCTGAAAAAGTTAAATCTTTTTTTCCATTTTGATTTACAGTTGCAATTCCTTTACCAAGCTTTAAAGCTGTTTCTAAAGAATCAACCAACCTTGACCTATCTAGGTCACCATTCAAAACTAATCTATCAACAACTGCATCAATAGTATGTTTTTTATTTTTTTCTATTTGCTTAAATAAAGCTTCTTCTATTGGATAAATGTCTCCATCTATTCTTACTCTAATAAAACCTCCTCTTTGTATTTCTTGCAAAACAGCTTGATGCTCACCTTTCTTACCCTTGATTACAGGCCCTAAAATTAAAATTTCTGAATCTTTTGAGAGATTCATTACTTGCTCAACAATTTGATCAACTGTTTGCCTGGCAATTAATTTTCCACAGCTAGGACAATGAGGCTTTCCTATTCTGGCAAATAATAGCCTCAAATAGTCGTAAATTTCTGTAGTAGTCCCAACGGTTGACCTTGGGTTATGCATTGCTTTTCTTTGATCAATTGCAATAGCAGGACTAATACCCTCAATTTTATCTACATCTGGTTTATCCATTACACCCAAAAACTGTCTGGCGTAAGCTGACAAACTCTCAACATACCTCCTCTGTCCTTCAGCATATAAAGTATCAAAAGCTAACGAAGATTTTCCAGACCCAGAAAGACCGGTAATGACAACCAGCTTATTTTTTGGAATATTAAGACTTATGTTCTTTAGGTTGTGTACTCGAGCTCCTTTAATTTTTATATAACTATTTTCCATTTGCATTTTTGCTTTTAACAAAATATTAGTTGGTAATTATATAACATAATCAAAACAAGTTCAATATAAAAGGGCCACTACTTGCGTGACCCGAGCTACCCTGAATCAAGGTTGCCATTTTTTTCTTCTTCAAAGAACATTTCCTTTCCGTTTTTTAAAACAACACGCATTCCTTCTTGTGAGATGAAAACTGACTCTACTTTTTCAGTCAGCAAAATAAATTTAACTTTCATAATAATCTTCTCACGAGCAGTCGGACAATTCTCTTTAGGCGACATTTTCTTCTCCTTTGAAAGTGTAATTTAGCCTTAATTCCTTACTACGCCCACTTCATCTGTTTGTCAACATTTTCCTTGAAAAAATATCGTTTTCATCGTTAAATAGCTAAATGGATAAAATACCAGTTAAAAATCTAGATAAGCTCCCGAAAACTGCGGGGGTGTATTTTTTCTATGCAAAAAAAGATCTTATTTATATAGGAAAAGCCATAAATATCAAAGACCGAGTAAAAAATCACTTCCATCAGCCTTCTTATAGAGATAACTTATTTATAGATAAGGTCACAAAGATAGATTTTATTGAAACTAATTCAGAAATTGAGGCATTGGTACTAGAGGCAAACTTAATCAAAAAACACCTGCCAAAGTTTAACGTTGTATGGAGAGACGACAAAAATTATTTTTACGTGGCAATCGATCATAATCAAAATGGAATACCCTATGTTTTCATAACACATCAAATTCATAAATCTAAAACCTTACATATTAAATCTAGCGCAATTGGTCCATTCGTAGAGGGTAATGCAATAAAAAAAGTTTTGAAATTCCTGAGAAAAGTTTTTCCTTTTTATACATCAAAAAACCATCCAAAACAAAAATGCACATGGTGTCACTTGGACTTGTGCCCAGGACCTAATCCAGACATTAAAGATTATAAAAATAATTTAAAAAAACTTTCTTTAATTCTTCAGGGAAAGAGAAAAAGTGTTTTAAGCTCTCTAAAAAAAGAGATGCATAATCTGTCAAAAGAGAAAAATTTTGAGGAAGCTGGAAAAATAAGAGATAAGATTTTTGCTTTAGAAAGAGTAATGGAACATACAAAGGTAATCTCAAATGAAATAACCCATGCTAAATGGTTAAAAACTCAGGAAGAATTGAGAGAAATATTAGATTTTGATAGTAAAATATCAAGAATTGAGTGTTATGACATTTCAAATATTCATGGGAAAAATGCCACCGGATCCATGATAGTTTTTGAAGATGGAAATCCAGTAAAAAGTCAATACAAAAAGTTTCGCATTAAGATGAAAAATGAGCCTAATGACATTGCAATGCTAAAAGAAGTCTTACAAAGAAGATTTTCCCATGAAGATTGGACTCTACCAGAAGTTATTTTAATTGATGGGGGAATAGCGCAACTAAATATAGCTATTAATACAATAAATAAACCAAAAAATGTACGAGTGATTTCTATTGCCAAGGGCAAGCAAGAATTATTTATTGAAGGAAAAAAGAATCAAATACCATTAAAAGAATTACGTCAAGATGTTTATAATCTAGTAAAACACTTAGATGATGAGGCTCACCGATTTGCTGTCACCTATCATAAAAGTCTCAGGAAAAAATCTCTTGGTCTTAACAATTGATATTTTTTGAAATTTATGCTATACTTTGGTTATTGATTATGGTAAAAAAGTTAGTAGGTCAAATTTTAGCAAGTTTATTAGGTCTCTGGTTAGCTGTATTATTTATCCCCGATGTAAGTATCGTATTGCTAGAAAGCTCTAACTTCTTTGGCATTTCGCTAAACTCAATATGGCAAATTTACTTAATACTCTCAGTTACCCTAGGATTTCTTAACTTTTTCTTAAAACCTCTTTTAAATTTAATAACTCTTCCACTAAGAATCATTACTCTTGGACTCTTTGGATTTTTAATTAATATATCATTCGTTTGGGCTATAGATATAATGTTTGAGGAATTTTCAACTCCATTAGTATATCCACTGTTACTTACAACTTTTACAATATCTGTACTAAGTATAATATTTTCAATAGTATTAAGAGAAGAATAATAATATAGAGTGAAATTCTAAGGTTTAAAACCAAAGATATAAACTCAATAAGCGAGACTTGAACCAAATACTAATTTACGCGCAAATTGCAATTTCTATAATTTTAATTGTATTAATAGCATTACAACAAAGAGGAGCTGCCTTGGGCGGAGCTTTTGGTGGGGGAGGAGAATTTTATTCATCAAGAAGAGGCATACAAAAAAATATATACTATGCTACAATAGTGGTAGCAGGACTCTTTATTGCTCTAGGTGTTTTAGTACTAGTAGTTTAAATAATAGATTAAACATTTTAAACCAAAAAAGCAGAAGATGATCTCTAAATTTCCTCGTTTCTCTCAGTGGAAACAAATTTTTAAAGTACTTTCAAAAAAGGAACAAACAATTTTTTTGACCCTTTTTGCTATTTGTTTAATTTCTTTAATAACTCTTTTAACAAGTTTTTACATTAGCCACACAAAAATTGTATCTGCTATTGGAGGCAGTTACAACGAGGGCGTTGTTGGCCAACCGCGACTTATTAACCCTATATATGGTGAAACCAACGACATTGATAGAACATTAATTGCTCTTACATTTTCTTCTATTACAACTTATGATGGTAATGGAAAAATAATAAATGACTTAGCAGAAGATGTTAATATATCAACAGACGGAAAAATATACGAAGTAAAGTTAAAAGAAGATGCTTATTGGCATGACGGAAAAAAACTAACAGCCGATGATATTGTTTTTACAATCAAAACAATACAAAATTCAGATTACAAAAGTCCCCTTAGGGCTAATTGGCTTGATGTTGATGTTCAAAAAACATCAAGTGACACTGTTAGATTTATTTTACGAACCCCCTACAATTCATTTATTGAGAGTCTAACTGTAAAAATACTGCCAAAACACATTTGGGAGAAAATTTCTCCAGAAAACTTTTCTCTATCTCCCTACAACTTACAACCGGTAGGATCTGGCCCCTATAAGTTTGATAATATAAAGCAAAACTCAAATGGATTGGTACGAAGTATTTATTTTACATCAAACCGAAAATACCATAACCAAACTTCATACATAACAAATTTATCCATTCAGTTCTTTCCAAATAAAGAAGATTTAATTAAAGCAGTTAACAACGGTAAAATAGATGGTTTTGCCTTATCCGCCCTAGATGACAATCAAAAATTCGCAGAAGAAAAAGTAAGACAGGGATGGTCTTCTGAAGGCAAGTTTTCTATTTATTCTCTTTTAATGCCAAGGTACTTTGCTGTTTTTTTCAATGAGCATAAGACCTCTCTTTTCTTTGATATAAATATGAGAAAAGCAATGACATATTCAGTCAATAAAGATGAATTAATAGAAAAAGTAAACAAAGAAATAAAAAATGGCGCCACAAAAGTTGATTCGCCAATATTGTCAGATTTTTTTAATTTCCAAGACCCCACAGATGTAATTGGATATAATATTGATTCAGCAAAAACATTACTTGATAAAACAGGATTCAAAGATAATGGTTCAGGTCAAAGAGAAAAACCAATATCAAAACAACAAGCATTTCAATTTAAAGCCTATCTTAAAGTAGGCTCAACAGGAAACGAGGTGACCCAACTGCAATCGTGCTTGGCAAGACTAGATGAAAAATTTGCTACAATGATAAAAGATGAGGTTTCAGGAAAATATACAATACTTACGGAAAATGCCGTCACAGAGTTTCAAAAACAATACTTTCCAAACTTAAATTCAACTGGAGAAACAGGGTCATCAACAAGACAGAAGTTAAATGAGTTGTGCTTTACTCAAACTCCGAATTCACAACCCTTAAGGTTTACGCTTACAACTGTAAATCAACCACAAATGATAATTCTTGCCAATATCTTAAAAGATTATTGGCAGGCAGTTGGAGCCTCAGTTGAGATTAATGCTTTATCGGTCACAGAATTAAAACCTGTAATAAAAAACAGAAGCTATGAGGCACTATTATATGGAGAAGCGCTAGGGTCTGAAATTGATTTGTATCCTTTCTGGCATTCTTCACAAGTAATAGACCCAGGACTCAATCTTTCATATTACGAAAATAAGAATGCAGATAAATTATTAAAAGAAGCGAGAGAAACACTTAACCCTTTAACAAAAGTTCAAAAATATGAAAGCCTTCAACAAATGATACTTTCAGACAACCCTGCCCTATTCTTATATAATCCAAACTATATTTATTGGGTTTCTCGAAAAATAAATGGCATTAATACAGAAAAAATTATTGACCCAGCGAAAAGATTCTCAAATATCTCAAGCTGGTACATAAAAACTAAAAGAATATGGAACTAGACAAATCAAACATGAGACAAGTAATTATTGATTCAGCAAATCAGCTAAAAGAGGGTTTGGATTTGGCAAAAGACATCAGTTTTGATGGTTCACCAGCTGGCGGATTTAAAAATGTTGTTGTTTTTGGTATTGGGGGGTCTGCAATGCCAGTTGATGTTTTAAACAGCACAGTACAAACAAAAATACCCGTATATATTCACAGAGACTATGACTTGCCTGAATTTGTAGACAAAGAAAGTCTTTTAATTTTTATTTCTTATTCAGGAAACACAGAAGAGGTTATTTCATCAATTAATAAGGCTTTATCAAAAAAAATAACATCTGCAGTTGGAATTTCTTCTGGAGGTAAATTGGAAGAATTGTGCAAAGAAAATAATTTACCTTTTGTTAAGGTTCCCGCTGGAATTCAGCCAAGGTCTGCCACTGGCTACCTATTCTCTGTTTTAGTAAAAATATTATCAAACTCATCTATTATTGATGATGTTTCAGACCAAATTATAGAAACTTCTACTGGCCTTCAAAAAATAATTTCAGAATTAGAAGAAGAGGGCAAGGCTTTAGCAAAAAAGTTACTAAATAAAGTGCCAATTGTTTACAGTTCAGATAAATACAAAGAAATATCTAGAATTTGGAAAATAAAGTTTAATGAAAACTCAAAGATTCCCTCATTTTGCAACTATTTCCCAGAATTAAATCACAACGAAATGGTTGGTTTTTCTGAAGTTAAAAATAATGATAAATTTTATTTTATTATAATCAAAGACAAAAAAGACCACGAAAGAAATAAAAAAAGAATGGACCTTTTTTCATCGCTACTAAAAGAAAGAGGTTCAGAAACCTACTTTGTTAATATAAAAGAAGGTTCTGAAATTTATAAAGTTTTTTCAACATTGCTATTAGGAGATTGGGTTTCATACTACCTTGCTCTTGAAAAAAATATTGATCCAACTCCAGTCCAAATGGTCGAAGAATTCAAGGAACTACTAAAAAATTAAAAACTCTAGATCCTCTACCTACTATTAGGTAAGTATTTTAAAGATTCTAGATACTCATAAAAATTATGTTTACACAAAATAAAAAACCCACGAGACAATCTCATGGTACACGCAGTGGCACATCTAAAGGCCAAGGCACAAGAAAAGTCACTTCAGAGCATAGCTCAGGATTTTTTGAGCCAACAAAAACTTTAGATAATCAAGACAAAATAGAAAATGCACTAAAAATTATCCCTCTCGGGGGATGCGAAGAAGTTGGAAGAAACATGACCGTTTTTGAATACGGTCAGGATATTGTAATTCTGGATATGGGAATTCAATTCCCAGAAGAAGATATGCCCGGAATTGATTATATTATTCCAAATACAGAATATTTGAAGGGTAAAGAAAAAAGAATTAAGGCTGTAATATTTTCACACGGACACTTAGACCATATTGGAGCTGCCCCAATTTTACTAAAAAAATTAGGAAATCCTTTGATTATAGGTAGACCGCTTACTATTGAAATGATAAAGCACCGAGTTGAAGATTTTGACAGAAACAGCTCTAAAAAATTAAATGTTCAATACATTAAAGGATTAGAAGAAGTCCATAAACTAGGAAACTTTACATTAAAGTTTTTTCAAATTGACCACGCCATTATGGATGCAGTTGGAGTTATTTTGGAAACCCCAAATGGCACTGTAATTCATCCAGGAGATTGGACAATTGAAAAAAGCCCTATTGGCAGAAAAGAGCTAGAATACACACATCTGCAAAATCTTACAAAGCCAACAATTTTAATGTTGGAATCTTTGGGATCTCTGAATACAAAAAAACAAGTGACGGAAGAAGAAATGTTAAAAAACCTGCACATGCTAATTGGAAAAGCTCCCGGCAGGACAATTATTGCCACATTTTCTTCTCAAACTGAAAGAATAAAGCAGATTTTGGAATTTGCTGTAAAAAATAATAAGAAAGTTGCATTAGACGGGTTTTCAATGAAGCTTAATATAGAGTTGGTTGAAAAGTTAGGTTATGTGAAACTTCCAAAAGGAGCCATTATTCCTATAGACAAAACCCACGAATATCCAGACAATAATATTATTGTAATTTGCACTGGAGCACAGGGAGAAGAAAGAGCAGCTCTAAGCAGAATTGTCACTGGAAACCATAGATTCATTAAAATTAAAAAAGAAGATACCGTAATATTCTCCTCATCTGTAATTCCCGGAAACGAAAGAACAGTGCAAAGATTAAGAGACAATCTATATAGGTTATCTGACAATGTTTATCATTCAGATATAATTGATGTCCATATTTCAGGTCACAGCAACAGAGATGGAATCAAAAGAATGTTAACAGACATTAAACCAACTTATTTTATTCCAGTTTATGGAAATCATTTCTTCTTAAAAGAAGGAGCCAGAATTGCCTACGAATTAGGCATGCCAAAAAGTAATGTTTTTGTTCCAGATAATGGGTCTATTATAAAGTTTAGCAAAGATGGAGCTGAAGTATTAAAAGAAAAAGTCCCATCAAGTTATGTGTTTGTTGACGGACTTGGCATTGGCGATGTTGGAGAAATTGTTTTAAGAGACAGACAGATGTTAGCTGAAGATGGAATGTTTGTTATCGTGGCAATTGTTGATTCAAAAACAGGCAAAGTAAGAAATTCTCCAGATATTATTTCTAGAGGATTTGTATATTTGAGAGAGTCAAAAGATTTGCTAAGACAGACTCGAAAAAAAGTTGTTGAAATAGTAGATAAAACCGCAGGAAATGGCTTGCCCGTAAACTGGTCTTATGTTAAAGATGAAATAAGAAACAAAGTTGGAGATTTCTTGGCAACCAAAACATCTAGACGCCCCATGGTTTTGCCAGTAGTAATTGAAGTTTGAGTGATAGCGAAAACCCGCCTAAATTTTTGAGGGAATTTGAAAATATAGTAAATAAGTTACAATGTACCCAAATAAGTTTTAGAATTATTTAATAATATATCAAAAACTTAGGCGGGTACTCATTGTATTCGCATGAAAATATTCAGTGGCATAAGGCCATCAGGCCAAATACATTTAGGAAACTATCTTGGAGCAATTAAGCAATGGATTGATCTCCAAAAGGAGAACGAGTGTGTTTTTTCTATTGTTGACTTACACGCTATTACCACTCCATATGACCCAAAGGAATTAAAGAAGGATATACTCAATACAGCCATTATTTACTTGGCAGCTGGAGTTGACCCAGACAAATCTATTATTTTTGTTCAGTCTCGCGTACAAGAACACTCAGAGCTTGCATGGTTATTTGAGACAATAACACCAATGGGAGAATTAAACAGAATGACCCAGTTTAAAGAGAAAAGCAAAGAGAATAAAGACTATATAAATTCTGGCTTACTAAACTACCCAGTCCTAATGACTGCTGATATTTTACTATATAAAGCAGATGCGGTCCCCGTAGGAAAAGACCAAGAGCAACACCTTGAGCTCACAAGAACAATAGCCAAAAAATTTAATCAAAAATTTGGTGATACATTCAAAGAGCCAAAATCATTAATACTTAAAGAAGGAGCAAAAATAATGAGCTTGACCGACCCAAAGAGGAAAATGTCTAAATCAGATGATAAAAAGTCTTACATTTCGCTCTTTGATTCACCAGAAGAAATTACAAAAAAAATAATGTCAGCAACCACAGACTCCGGCAAAGAAGTAAAGTATAACATTACTAAGAAACCCGGCATATCAAATTTACTGACTATTTATAGCCTATTAAGCAATCAAACAACTCAAGAAATTGAGAAAATGTTTGTAAAAAAATCTTATTCTGAATTTAAAAAATCGTTGGCAGAGGTTGTAGTAAACTATCTAGAACCATTCCGCAGAAAACAAAAAGAGTTTTCAGCCAGAGAAATATATGTTGAAGAAATACTAAATCAGGGTAAAAGCAAAGCATTGGTTATAGCTCAAGAAACTATTCAGGAGGTAAGAAGCAAAATGGGACTCTCGTAATAACTTCTATTTTCTATAAACAAAAAACGGCCCTCTCAGGCTGTTTTTTTAATTCTTAATAATTTCTGATAATTCTTTTTGCTTCTCTTCTAGTAATTCTTTTGTATCCGCCTCAATAGTTAGCCTTAATAATGGCTCAGTGTTTGAGGGTCTCACATTAAACCACCAATCTTTGTATTCTATGGTAACGCCATCTAAAAAGTCTTGTTTTCCGCTAGCATACTTTTCTTTAATTTTTTCTAAAATAGCTTCCTTTTCTTCAACCTCAAAATTATCCTCTGCTTTTGAATAAATAGAAAGTTTGCTAATTATTTCTGAAACTTTTTTACCTTCACTTGATATAATCTGCAGTAAAGTCAAAAATGTAATCATTCCTGAATCCATATACCAATAATCAGCAAAACAATAATGTCCTGAAAGTTCTCCACCCATTATACCATCATTTTTCATCAAACCCTCTCTTACATTCACAAAACCCACTTGAGTTCTTATTGGTTTTCCGCCCCATTTTTCAACAAATTCTGAGACCGCTTTTGAACAAATGGCATTATAGGCAATTGCTTTACCCGGATTTTTAGTCAAAAAATACTTTGCCAACAATAAAAGCACAATATCAGCAGGAACCAGTTTTCCTAATTCATCAACCAAAAATATTCTATCAGCATCCCCATCAAAAATAATGCCAAAATCTGCACCCTCATTTTTTACTAACTCTGAAATTTGATCAGATGACCCTTTTTCTAAGGGATTTGGCGAGTGATTTGGAAAGTTTCCATTAGGCTCAAAATTAAGCTTTATTACTTCAACTGGCAGTTTATCAATAATCTTATCTAAAGCTTCTCCCATAACCCCATTTGAAGCATCCACAACTACTTGAAACTTTTTAGTACTTCCTAAAAACCCAAAAGTAAAATTAAAAAAATCCTCCCAGATATCTTTTTCATTTATTTTTCCTTTTGGGACTTCAGTGTATCCGTTCTTTTCAATTGTAGAAAATAAATCTTTACCACGAATCATCTGCAATACTCCATTTTCTTTTGTAATCATTTTAAACCCATTGTATTCTTTTGGATTATGGCTGGCTGTAATCATAATTCCAGAGTCACAATCATATTTTGCTACAGCAAAATAAAGCCCTTCTGTTGGGACTCTACCAATAAAGTAGACTTCTGCCCCTTGAGAGATAATGCCCTCTGAAAGACTTCTAAAAAGCTCTGGGGACGATAATCTAGCATCATACCCTACGGCTACTTTTTTGGCGTTTGTGTGTTTTATAAAACCCCTTCCAACCTCAAAGGCAGTGGCCTCGTTTAGTTGGTCAGGATAGATACCTCTCACATCATAAGACTTAAAAATTGAAGACTTTATCATATTTCATGCATTATCTCACTAAGGACTTGAATTTTCAAGTAAAATCTGGTAGGATATCTTTAATAAATCCTACTCATAATGTGTAGGAAGTTTATAGTAATAAATATGAAAACATACGAATTAACATATATCATATCTTCCCAAATCACTTCAGAAGAGGCCGAATCTACAAAAAAAGATGTAGATTCACTAATCCAGAGTAATGAGGGAGTTATTTTAAGATCAGAAAAACTGGGAGCCCAACCTTTAGCATATAGCATAAAAAAGCAGGGTTCCGGATACTTTAATATTGAGACTATTCAAATTGATGAGTCAAAAATAAAAGGAATAAGCGAAAACCTTTTAAAAAACGACAAGATTTTAAGAAGTATGGTTGTGGTTAAGAAACCCTCAAAGGTTATGAAAGATAGAAGATCAAAAAGAATTATGCCAGTATCAGATTTTCCTTCAAACAAAAAGTCACCATTAGAAATAATGAAAAAAGAAGATAAAAAGGGAGATAAGGTTGATACAGCTGACTTAGATAAAAAATTAGACGAGCTACTTAAAGAGTAGGATTTAGGATATAGCGTTTAGGATTTAGTAAAAACTACACCCTAGGCTCTACATTCTACGCCCTAAGATAATGAATTTAAACAAAGCTTTCGTATTAGGAAATGTCACCAGAGACCCAGAGGTAAGATCATTGCCTTCTGGTCAACAAGTCACATCTTTTAGTATTGCCACAAATAGATTTTATACAGATCAGGCAGGGCAAAAAAAACAGGAGGCGGAGTTTCATAATATAGTATGTTTTGGAAAGTTGGCTGACATTTCATCAAGATATTTAACAAAGGGTTCATTAATACTTATTGAAGGAAGAATAAAAACAAGAAATTGGACCAATCAATCAGGAGTAAAGCAATATAGGACAGAAATAATTGCAGACTCACTTCAATTGGGCCCAAGAGGGTCTGGTGGAGGTGGAAATAGCCAGTACAATAAGAGCGAATCCTCATTTACTAAAGCTTCAGAAGATAAAGATATTCCGATAATAGAAGAAAACGCCCCGCAGGCAAATTTTTCAGACAATAGCGGGTCATCAGAAGAAATAGATGTTAAAGATATACCATTTTAATTCGTAAATCATAATTCATAAATCTTAAATCGTAAAATTATGTTTTGTTATTTTTGCCAAAAAAATATAGACCAAGTAGATTATAAAAACACACAATTGTTGGGTCGTTTTGTTTCTGGCTTTTACAAAATTAAAGCAAGAAAAAAGACAGGCCTTTGCTCACATCACCAAAGAAAAATTGCTACAGCTATTAAAAGAGCAAGGCAAATGGGAATGATTCCATATACACCCAAGTAAGGATTTAGAGTGTGTAGTACACTAAAAAACAGCCCATGTGGGCTGTTTTTTAGTGTACTTCTTTGAAAAACCTAATTTCTTTCAACTTCTTTAATATCTGGAGAATAACCTTTTTTACGCTTCTTGTCTAATAAACCCAATACCTTATTTTGTTCTTCCTCAGACATTTTTCCAAATTCTGAAAAAAAATCTTCCACAGCTTCTTTATCAACATCTTTTTCTGGATTGTAATCTGGAGAAAAATTTTCTCTCTCTGACATAAATTTTAAAAACTACATAATTATACAAGCGACCTTTTAGGATTATTGAATTACTCCAGCCTTTATTTTTTCAATAACCTCTGGGTGTTCTTTTAAAAATGCTTTAGTAGCTTCTGTGCCCACACCCATTTTCTCTCCATTAAGAGAAAAAGTATTCCCTAATTGTTTTATCATACCGTTAGCCAAACCCGCCCTTAAAGCATCTCCTGCTTTTGATATGCCCTCATTGTAATAAATATCAAATTCAGCAACCCTGAATGGTGCAGCTACTTTATTTTTTACCACTTTTGCCTTTACCCTGTTTCCAACAATTTCATCTCCTGATTTTATTTGAGCCGTTCTTGCTAAATTAACCCTTACCGAAGCATAAAACTTTAAAGCCAATCCACCGGGAGTAGTTTCTGGATTTCCAAAAACCATTCCAATTTTCATTCTAGTTTGATTAATAAAAATAATCATGGTGTTTGATTTTGCTGCAATACTAGATAACTTTCTGCAGGCTTGTGACATCATTCTTGCCTGAAGCCCCATATGTTGGTCTCCAATTTCACCTTCAATTTCACGCTGGGGAGTTAGGGCCGCCACCGAGTCAACAACAATCACATCAACATTTTTAGTATTTACCAAAGTCTCAACAATTTGCAAAGCATTTTCCCCAGAATCAGGTTGCGAAATCAATAAGTCATCAATATTTACACCAAGTCTTTTGGCATAATCAGGGTCCATAGCGTGTTCAGCATCAATATAGGCGCACACACCCCCTTTTTTCTGGGCTTCAGCCACAATATGAAGGCATAAAGTGGTTTTGCCCGATGATTCAGCTCCATAAATTTCAATTATTCTACCCCTTGGCATTCCCCCAACTCCAAGAGCCATGTCCATAGCAATTGACCCAGTGGGAATAGCATCTACATTCACCTTGCTGGTCTCAGAAAGCTTCATAATTGATCCCTCACCAAACCGCTCCTTAATTTGATCAATAGCAGAGCTTAAGGCTTTGTTTTCTTTCTTATTTTCTTCTTTTGCTTTTTCTTTTTTTGCCATATTTTTAACTTTTAATTAATAACTATCTCAAACCTTCTCCCATCCTGCCTCCTTTGGAGTTGTTTCTGACTCATCAAAACCTGTATTATCAATATCAGCTAATTTTACTCCTTGATGGTCGCCATATACTTCTCTGGGCTTTGCTCCATCAGCTGGTCCAACTACTCCCTGCTCTTCTAACATATCAATTAATCTTGCAGCTCGTGAATATCCAATTCTCAATCTTCTTTGCAAAAAAGAAGCTGAAGCTTTTTTAGTTTCTAAAACAATTCTTTTTACATCGTCAAACAAAGGGTCATTATCACCCAAAAATACTTCTCCTCCGCCTCCTTTTTCATCTGAAGCTTGTTGTGTTTCAAGAGAATCTTTAAGGCTTTGTATCAACAAAGATTGTGGCTCCTCTATTGTCCTGCCCTGCTCTCCTAACCAATCAGTCACTTTTTTAACTTCTTTTTCTGAAATATATGGCCCCTGAATTCTAGTAATTTTTGAGCTTTTTGAAGACAAGAAAAGCATATCTCCGTATCCTAAAAGTTTTTCGGCTCCTGAAGTATCTAACACCGTCCTTGAATCAATTTGAGAGGCAACTTGAAAGCTAATGCGCGAAGTAATGTTTGCCTTAATTAACCCAGTAATAACCTCTACAGAAGGCCTTTGAGTTGCCAACACCAAGTGAATTCCCGTGGCTCTAGCCATTTGAGCAAGTCTTACAATTCCAGCCTCCAATTCCCTGCCCTTGGCAGCCATCAAATCCGCCAACTCATCAACCACCAAAACAATATATGGCAACTGTGAGCCAGATTCAATAACAGACTTATTTGTATTGTAGCTCTTTAAATTTCTAGATCCAACCTCTGAAAAAACTTCAAATCTTCTTTCCATTTCTCTTACCAACCACTGTAAAGCATTCATTGTTTTTGTTGCATCATAAATTACAGGACAAAGCAAATGCGGAATCTCATTGTAGTTTTGAAATTCAACCCTCTTTGGGTCAACCATAATCATTCTTAAGGTTTCAGGAGTGCTTTTATACAAAAGACTTAAAATCAAAGAATTCAAGAAAATGGTTTTTCCTGTTCCTGTGGCTCCAGCCACCAACATATGAGGCATTTCTGTCAAATCTGTATACGTTGGAGATCCTCCAACATCTTTTCCGAGAGCAATCAACACGCTAGCCGGATTTTCTTGATACTGCGCATCTGAAATTAAACTTCTTAAAACTACAGTAGCTCTTACTTTGTTTGGTACTTCAATTCCAACAAGTGACTTTCCGGGAATTGGAGCTTCAATTCTAATTGGGTGAGCCGCCAAAGCCAAAGCCAAATTATTAGATAGCGTAGTAATCTTTGAAAGTTTTACGCCTTCAGCTGGTTTAAATGCGTATTGCGTGACAGCAGGCCCCACATTCACTTCAGCCATTTCAACAGGTATTCCAAAATTTTCTAATGTTTTCTTAATAATTAGTGAGTTTTCTTTAATGTTTCCGGATGTTGGGACAGTTTCGTTTTTATTTAATAAATCAATTGGAGGCAAGGAGTATTTGCCCTTATTAATAGCTGTAATAGGAGTAGCTACAACTTTTTTATTTGCCACTTCAGCAGGCGGACTCTTTTTAAACAGAGACACCTTTGGTTGCAAAGCCTCCTTTGGTTTGTCTTCTAAGCCCTTAATTTTTAGGTTAGGTGAATCTGTACTAAGAAGGGGGCTTTTTACCTGCCTGCCGTCAGGCAGGTCTTCCTTATCAATCTCATGCAAAATAAACTGCAGGAATATAAACAAACCAATAAGAATAATTGACGAAAACACAATATTGGCAACCAACAAGCCAAAAAACTTGACCAACATTGTTGCCAGCCAGCCCAACAGGCCAATCTGACTTTTATTTAAATTCTGGTTAGCTGAAATACCAGAAATTCCAGTCACTAAAATTAAAACCCCTAAGGTGATTGCCAGTATTTTTACTTTTTTGTGAGACTTTAAAATAATTAATCCGCTCAAAAACAAAGACA
>Ga0194131_10004465_pt1 | contig 21073 bp, 19 predicted proteins | sample TA2KigO120mmetaG_FD_148631 | JGI IMG/M metagenome (GOLD analysis project Ga0194131, IMG submission 148631) | Freshwater microbial communities from Lake Tanganyika, Tanzania - TA2015053 Kigoma Offshore 120m | ecosystem: Environmental > Aquatic > Freshwater > Lake | place: Tanzania: Lake... | reverse complement strand
GACCACAAGGTCCACAAGGAAATCAAGGAGCACAAGGAGCGCAAGGAGCGCAAGGAGCGCAAGGAGCACAGGGTGCCACTGGTGCAACTGGTCCTCAAGGACCACAAGGTCCACAAGGAAATCAAGGAGCACAAGGAGCACAAGGAGCGCAAGGAGCACAGGGTGCCACTGGTGCAACTGGTCCACAAGGACCACAAGGTCCGCAAGGTCCACAAGGAAATCAAGGAGCACAAGGAGCACAAGGAAATCAAGGAGCACAAGGAGCGCAAGGAGCGCAAGGAGCACAAGGAAGTCAAGGAGCACAAGGAGCACAAGGAGCACAAGGAGCACAAGGTGCAACTGGTCCTCAAGGTCCACAGGGTCCAGCTGGTGCTGCAAACACAACCAATCACGTTTATTTTGGTGGTTTGATGGTGAGCACCACTTCTACTGCAGCTGCAGGTAGTGAAATTCGTGCAACTGGTGAGATCACAGCATTTTATTCTTCCGATGCTAGACTCAAAGAAAATGTCAAAGTTTTACCAGATGCACTTGAAAAAGTGCAAGAAATCAGAGGTATTGAATTTGATTGGATTGATAGTCATATTGCTTCTCGTGGTGGTGAAGACGGATTTTTTGTTCGTAAACATGATGTTGGTGTAATTGCACAAGAAGTTGAGTCTGTATTACCAGAAATTGTAGTAGATCGCGACGATGGCTTTAAGGCAGTGCGATATGAAAAAATGATTCCGTTATTGATTGAGGCAATTAAAGATCTCAATAAAAAGGTAAGTCAAATTGAAGAAACTTTGAGGAAGTTTGATGCCAATTCCTAGTGAAACAACTGCATCTCAAATTAATAGTGAACTTGGTAAAACGTCTTCAGCAATTTTAAAATTAAATGATGCAAATACAAGAAACTTGGCAGTTAAATCTTCAGGCGCAATTAAATTTGGCGACTGTCGCTGGGGAATAAACATTCCTGGTGGTATTTGTGATAACATAGAAAGAGTCATAAACTATAATGTTGATAGCGAACTCAACATTCAAGCAAGCCAATTTTCAATGTATGATCCACCATTTTCATCTGCCTATGCGTCAGCTGCTATCTATTTTCGCAGTAATGGGCAAATGAGTATAATTGTAATTGGCGATGCTGGTGATCAAAATATCTTCAATCGAACTTGGTTAACATCTGGAAGTGCTGGCGATTACACAATACAGTTACAAAAAACATCAGGCAACACACCTGGTGGAGATTCTGTAAATACAGATTTGGCATTAAGCACAACAAGAAGCTGGACTTTAACATCATTTATTGAACCTCCAGGTCCAGGAATTGATGATAAAACTCTTTCTGGAAATTTAATTTTAAAAGACAGTGGCGGTACATTAATAACTCGACCATTTTTTCTAGCATCAGACGCAGAAGTATCACTATAGTCGATTACCATAAATATAAAAAGTTGATTTATTTGTAAAAATAAGTTATAATTTCATTATGAAAATACACGCTTTTGGAAATCCAAGAAGTGCTACAGGGTTGATGAATCGCATCGATCCATTTGCTGTACATCTATACAAGTATATCAAGCATCTTTCGCCGCACTACGAAATCATCCACTACGGTATCCCTGGTGCTCAGGTGGATTGTGAACACGTTGATACTCCTATTGATGGTTTAGACATACAAAGTTTCAATGAACAAATTGGAACACATATAAAACAAAACTCTAGCGACGATGATTTAATTGTATGCTTTTATGGAATTGAGAATAAACTTGCTTGCGAGATGAATCCAAAACTCAAGCCAGTTGAACCTTCGATTGGTTATCGCTCAAATGGTATTTTTGCTCCATATAGAGCGTTCACTTCTTATGCTCAAATGCATATGTTTTATGGTGAGCGTGGAATGCTTATGAACCCTTCTTGGTTCGATGCAGTAATTCCAAATCCATTTACAGTCGATGAGTTTGAATACAGTGACAAAAAAGATGATTACTTTCTATTCTTCGGTAGAGTATGCGAAGAAAAAGGCGTGCATCTAGCAATTCAAGCCACAGCAATTCTTGGAAAAAAACTTATTATTGCTGGTCCAGGTTCTTTACAGCATTTGGGTTATAGCACAACGCCTTCACATGTTGAGATGATTGGTTATGCTGGACCCGAGAAGAGAAAAGAACTAATGAAGAATGCAAAGAGTTTGATTGCATTAACATATTATGTTGAACCATTTGGCAACATGATTATTGAAGCCAATCTTTCTGGCACTCCTGTGATTACAACAGATTGGGGTGCATTTCCTGAAATTGTTTTACAGGGAGAAACAGGTTATCGTGCACGCAATTTTAAATCTATTCTAACTGCTATCGAATCGATTGACAATATTAAATCAGAAAATTGCAGAAAATGGGGTTTAAACTTCTCCGATGAGAAAGTACATGAGCAGCATCATCAGTACCTACAAAAAGTCATAAAGAATAAATTCTATGAATAAACTTGTAGTTGTTGGTTCCTCAATTCAACCGAGAGATGGAAAATTTACATACAGTAAAACACGTTCCATTTTCGACAAAGAGGAGCGATTTAGACAAACGTTCTTTACAATTAATTCAATTAAAAATACTCTTCCAGATGCGACGATAAAAATAGTCGACTCATCAGATGATTACAGAGAGTATATGGGATTTTTTAGTTTTTTTAAAAACGTGGAGTTCATACCACTTAAAGAAATATCATATACTGTTTTTGAGAAAGTAAATACGCATTTAAACAAAAGTTATTGCGAAAGTTTGTTGCTTAACACTTTCTATAAACATTTTAAAAAAGAAATACAAAGTCATGACTTTGTCATCAAAGCCACAGGAAGATATTTCTATGACAACTTTAATGATGCATTGTTTATCGAAGAAAATAAAGATAAAATTTTCTTCAAAAAGCCACTGCAGTTTAAATGGAAGGATGCTTGGAATTATTGGATGGTTGATGAAAGAACCATTCAGGAAGACGATATGCTTCGCCAATATTGCACTGTGCTTTATGGCTTTGGTAGTTCGCAATTAGATAAGATGATAGATATAAATGAGGCATCAATGAGTTTTATTGATAGTAAAGAAATGTATCAATATGACATTGAAACTCTTTCATATTATTTAACGCGACCATTTAAAGATCAATTAATTGAAACAGATTGGCTTGTTTCTGGATGGGATGGCGCTTCTGGCAAATTTATGTATTATTGACGTCAAGTATGAAGACAAAACTTATAATTGTAGACGATTTCTATACAAATCCAGATTTAGTTCGTGATTATGCACTTACTCAACCTTTCGAGGTCTCAGGCAATTATCCTGGTCTTCGCACACAACCTTATTTGCCTGATGATTTAAAAGAATCGATTCAACATATCATGACTAAAGCTGGTGGCAAGATCACACATTGGTTTGAAGAATCTGGATATACTGGCGCATTTCAAATTTGTACTGCCATTGATAGAACTTGGATTCATGCCGATAGTTTTAATACTTGGGCTGGAGTTTGTTATCTAACGCCTGATGCACCAGTTTCTTCTGGAACTGCATTGTATCGTTATAAAGAAACAAAAGAATATGAAAGACTCAGTAATGATGCGACGCAACTTGATGGGTATGATTATACCAAATGGGAAATGACAGACTACGTTTCTAACAAATATAATCGCTTGGTTTTATATCGTGGTAATTTGTATCATGCATCGTTAGATTACTTCGGAAACAATCGTGAAAACGGAAGATTATTTCAAACCTTCTTTTTTAATACAGAATACTAAATGAAGATTCTACATGTAATTTTCTCATGTAATCGGTTACGATATCTGTTTCCGACTCTTGATTCTTTAAAGAATCTAGATTATGGAAATCATGAAGTTCGAAAAATAATCATAGACGATTATCCTAGAACTCGAAATGATGCCATTTTTGATCTGATCGGTAAACGATATGGATTTGAAATTTGGAATAATAAAACTAACAAAGGATTATCAGTTAATTGGTCTGATTTTTTCACAAGCCTACAAGGAATGGATGTGGATTATATACTACATCAGGAAGATGACGTTTTACTTATAGAATCCATAAGAGTAGATGATCTGATCGAATGCCTTGAAACCGATCCTAAAATGGCTTCTGTAGTCTTGCAAAGACAACCGTGGTACTTTCATGAAAAACCCAGTCAGATTGAACCTGATGATACTCCCTTTAAATCATATCATTACAGCAAGAATATAAAAACCTTTCCGATTATCTTTAGTCTATATCGAAAGTCTATTATAGATTTCCCATTTAGAGAATATTGGAAGTTTAATATTAATGAAGGAATGGTTATGGTATATTTAAATCATTTTCATCAGATGTATTCTGCGCAACTCAAGAATTCAGAAGGTCAACATATCATAGAACATATCGGAGAAGAGTCGACAGGCAAACGAATTCTAGAAGGCGAGCCTAATTGGGAACAATTCGCTCATATGGATCCGAATCTTATCTATACGTCGCGAGAGGGCAGATTGGTCGAATAACTAAATATAGAACTACATGCGAGGTTCTAAATGGCAAAACCCCATAGCAAAAACACCCTTAAAGACTTTTGTTTACGAAATCTGGGGTTCCCAGTTATTGAAATTAACGTCGACGACGATCAATTAGACGATCGTATAGACGATGCATTACAGATGTTTCATGAATATCATTATGATGGCACCGAGACAATGTATCTTGCACACAAAGTTACAGAAGGCGACATTTTAAACAAATATATCACTCTATGCGACAATATTATCGGTGTCGCACGAGTCTTTCCGTTTTCCGGAACATCGATCAGCTCCATGGGGGGTAGCACTGAGTTTAACATGTTTGATGTCAACTATCAAATTCGTTTAAATGACTTTTATAGCCTTTCAGCTTCATCATACACATATTATTACATTGCACGCCAACATTTGCAAATGCTGGACATGATTGTAACTGGCGATATTCCATACACCTACAATAAGAAAATCAATCGTCTATACTTATGGCAAGATTGGGCTGGTAAACTCGATGCTGATGACTATATTGTATTCCAGGCAAATCGTATTGTAGATGTAGAATTATACGATAGTATATTTAATGATTCTTGGCTCAAAGAGTATACAACACAACTCTTTAAGCGACAATGGGGAGCCAATATTAAGAAGTATGGAAACTATGCACTTCCTGGCGGTCTTGTAATTAACGGAGATGGTATCTTCGGAGAAGCAAGTCAAGAGATTGCAAGATTAGAAGCAAAACTTCGTGACGTTCACGAAGAACCACCAATGATGATGGTTGGCTAAAATGCCAGTCAGTGTATATTTTAACAATCAGGGTTCAGTTCGTGAGCAGATGCTCATTGAGGATATGATTATCGAATCGATTCGAAATCATGGAATCGACATTTATTATATGCCAAGAGAATCACAGTCGGAACTTGATCGACTTTTTGGCGATGATCCTGTCAAGGTATATCTCAAAGCATATAAGATTGACATGTATCTAGAATCTTTACAAGACTTCACAGGTCAGCAAGAATTCTTTAGTAAATTTGGTTTACAAATTCAAAAAGAAGCAAAAGTCGCAGTTGCGCGCAGAACATTTGAAAGATATGTTCCAGCATTAATTCGTAATTTGCCGAAAGAAGGCGATTTAATTTTTATGCCAGTGCAACAAAAACTTTTGGAAATTAAATTTGTTGAAGAAGAAGCCAACTTCTTCCAGGCTGGCAAAATAGCACCATACATGTTCTCGCTCAATCTTGAAGCATTCAATTACAATGGTGAAGTAATTAAAACGGGCATTGATGAAATAGATAACATTGCTGCAATAAGTGCATATGGCGTAGAATTTTCAATGCAAGCTGGTGGGACAAATACTTATGAAATACATGAAATTGTATATCAAGGTTCATCATTAGCAAATTCAACAGCACGTGCATATGTTTCGAGTTGGGATTTACCTGATCAAAAATTAATCCTAAGAAATATTAAAGGCACATTTACTCCAAATACTGTTGTGATTGGAGTAAAATCAACCGCTCAATGGTCTGTGGTGAGTGGCGATACTCAAGAGAATCAAACTGATACACTTGAAGAAAATGTATTAATCGAAAATGAAGCAGATAATATATTAGATTGGACAGAATCTAATCCATTCGGAACAATTGACGAGAACTAAGATGTTATCTGGGCAACATTTTTATCATCGAATCACTCGTAAAATGGTCGTCGCTTTCGGCACGATGTTCAACAATCTAAGATTGTATCGCTATAATTTAGCAGGAACTAGTGAGATTGAAAGAGTTACCGTACCTTTAAATTATATTACAAAAGAAAAATTCTATCAACGTATTACACAAGATCCTAATTTGGATCGTAGAGTGCAGATGACGTTGCCAAGAATGTCATTCGAATTAATAGATATTGCTTATGATACCACTAGAAAGTTATCACCATATCTAAAGCAATATGGCTCGTTAAATAGCACACAGTTAAAAACTGTTACATTAGCACCATATAACTTCAATTTTTCACTTTTCATTTATGTTCGAAATACAGAAGATGGAACTCAACTCATTGAACAAATTTTGCCATATTTTAATCCAGATTATACAATGACATTGGATCTTGTTGGTGTCGGCAATCCTGTTGATGTGCCTGTAATTTTGCAAAGTGTGAATTATGCGCCAAGTGGATCTGAGGGTCCGCCAGCACAGCTTCGAATGCTGCAATGGAATCTTGGTTTTTCAATGAAGGGTTACTTATACGGTCCACAAAGTAATGTTAAGGTTATTCGTAAGGTTACTGCGAATACTTATGAATACAATACTGGCGGTCTTGAAGCAAAAAGTTTTAAACTCATAACTGGATTTGGTGACTATAAGACTGGTGAACTTGTTTATCAATCACCATCACTCGAAGGTCAACCAGCATTGCTAGAAGGTGCATTTGCTACTGGCTTTGTCTCGTCATGGAGTAATACATCAAATACATTGATTGTAAATGATATCAATGGTTCGTTTAAAACCAATACTAAGATATATGGTGCAGTATCTAATAGTGTTTATATACTAGATACTTATAGATCTACTACAGATTATCAATTGACAAATATTACAGTTACGCCAGATCCACTTTCGGCAAATGCAAATACTGCTTTTGGATTTGATGTTGATATTGAACATGCACCTAACATCACGTGATTATGAGTGAAACAGATAAAAACCTTGCACAAATATTGAATACTGATTATATCCCTCTTGTCAAAGAAGACAAACCAATCACTATTCATAAAGAATCTGGTGAAAATTCAGATGCTCATTACTCACGATCAAACTATTATAATCTAATTGAAAAAGGCAACGAGGCACTTGATGGTATTCTTGAAGTTGCCAAAGAATCTCAGCATCCAAGAGCATATGAAGTCGCTGCAAATATGATTAAGAATCTCTCCGATGTTACAGAGAAACTTATGATTCTTCAAAAGCAGCAACAAGATTTAAAACCAAAGGAAGTTGCACCAACAAATATCACGGTGGACAAAGCAGTGTTCGTTGGATCTACAACTGACTTGCTAAAGAAAATTAAAAATGAACCTTCCAACTCGAATTAAAAATTATCTTGGCAATCCGCTCTTAAAGAAAGTCAATATGCCTGTTTCGCTTACGGAAGATGAAGTCCGTGAGTATATTAAGTGCTCAAAAAATCCAATTTACTTTATTGAACGCTATGTAAAGATTATTACATTAGATAAAGGTTTTGTGAATATCAATCTTTATCCATTCCAGAATCAAGCAATTAATGATATTAATAACAATCGCAAAGTAATTCTAAAAGCAGGTCGTCAGTTGGGTAAGACGACGATGATTGTTGGTTATATTCTTTGGTACATTCTTTTCAATCAAGATAAGTTTGTTGCTATTCTTGCTAACAAAGCACCAACAGCGCGTGAAATTCTGAGTCGTATTAAAATTGCATACGAAGCATTGCCACTCTGGATTCAGCAGGGCGTAAAAGTCTGGAACAAAGGTGATATTGAATTAGAGAATAATTGCCGTGTAATGGCTACCTCAACTGCTTCTAGTGCGATCCGTGGTTTCTCTATTTCGCTTTTATATCTTGATGAGTTTGCATTCGTGCCAAGCAATATTGCCGAAGACTTCTTTACTTCCGTTTACCCTACCATTTCTTCTGGTGAAACTTCTAAGATCTTAATCTCATCGACACCGAACGGTATGAATCACTTCTATCGAATGTGGACCGAGGCAGTAGAAGGGCATAATGGTTTCATGCATATTGAAGCCAATTGGCGACAGGTTCCTGGGCGCAACCAAAAATGGGCAGATGAACAGCGTCGAGTTCTTGGTGAACAGAAATATTATCAAGAAGTCGAGACGGAATTTATGGGTTCCTCTGGAACTCTTATTTCTTCAGCAGGACTCAAGAGTTTAGCCTTCGTCACTCCGCTGTCTAGAACAGAAAGCGGTATTTGTGTTTATCATCAATCTATTCCTGGTCGAAATTATATTATTGTAGCAGATACGAGTCGAGGAAAGGGTTTAGATTACTCTGCATTTGTAGTTGTAGATATCACAAAGATTCCATATCAAATTTGCGCGACCTATAAAGATAATAATATAAGCCCTCTAGTATACCCAAGTATCATTAAAAAAATGGGTGAGTATTACAATGGAGCATATGTTCTAATTGAGATTAACGATAATGGACAGCAAGTTGTAGACTCTTTATTCGACGATTATGAGTATGAGAACATCCTATCTACAGTAGAACTTAAGAAACGAATGACACTCACATGGGGTTACGGTAAGAAATCAGACCGTGGTATTCGTACCACTAAATCCGTTAAACGATTGGGCTGTTCGATTTTAAAGAATTTGATTGAATCTCAACAGATCTTAATACAAGATTTCGAAACGATCTCAGAACTCTCCACATTTATCGCAAGAGGAACTAGTTTTGAGGCTGAAGAAGGGAGCCATGATGATTTAGTGATGTGTTTAGTATTATTCTCATGGTGTACGAGTCAAAACTTTTTCTCTGAGATTAGCAATACTAATATTCGACAAAGATTGCACGAACAACAGATGCGTCAGATCGAAGAAGAATCTCTGCCTCTTCCCGTTACTTTACAAGATCATGATAATTCTTTTGTTTCTGATGGAGCTGTTTGGAGCATTATCGAAAATAAAAGTTGGGGAAATTGATAAAAACCTCTTGAAAACTCCTTTTTACTAAATATTCCGTAGATTTTCTATTTCTCCATTTATAGGAGCATAAACATGGCGTTTCAAGTATCTCCTGGCGTTGTTACCTCTGAAGTAGATTTAACAACCGTAGTGCCTTCCACAGGAACAACAACTGGTGCATTTGCTGGAGTGTTCCAATGGGGTCCAGCTGAATTCGCAAGACAGGTCGAAAATGAAATTCGTCTTGTAGAAGTTTTTGGCAAACCAGACAATAACACTGCAGTTTCTTTTTTCACCTGCGCAAACTTTTTAAACTACGGTAACGATCTCCGTGTTGTTCGAGCAGTAAATGGTGATAATACAAGATCTGCAACTACTTCAGGTAACTCATCGTTTCTTATCAAAAACGAAGATCAGTATTTCACAACTTTTTATAATTCAAACACTGCAAACACTGGTGCATGGACAGCAAGATATGCTGGTGCACTCGGAAACTCATTAAAGGTAAGTGTTTGGGCAAATACAAATACAACGCACTTTAATTCTTGGGCATATAAAAATTTCTTTGACTCTGCACCAGGAACATCAGCCTATGTAAGCGCAGTTGGCGGAGCTAATGACGAAATGCACATCGTGGTTGTTGATGAAGATGGTCTTTTGACAGGCAGTGCAGGATCAGTTCTAGAAAAATTTCCATTCTTATCGAAAGCAAGCGATGCAAAAGATAGCGTCGGTAATTCAAATTTCTATAAAGATGTACTTTATCGAAAATCCAAATACATTTACTGGACAGATCATCCAGATATTACAAACACTTATACAACGTGGGGAACAACTGCAGCTGGTAAAACGTTTGCTCAGCTAGTAAATGTTGCAGCAGTTCATACATCATCATTGACCTCTGGTGCTGATGGTGTTGTTGTTGCTGGAAATGTTCAAACAGCATACAGTAAATTCATTGATAGCGATCTAATTGATGTATCACTTATTATGACAGGTGATGCTGCTCCTGCAACAGCTCTTTATGCAATTAATAGCGTTGCAGAAGTTCGTAAGGACTGCGTGGTATTCGTATCACCATCACTTGCAAACGTCACTTCTTCAACAGCATCAGATGATGTTGTCAACTATCGTAAAAATGCACTTGCTAACGTGTCATCCTCTTATGCAGTGATGGACAGCGGTTGGAAGTATCAGTATGACAAATATGCAGATACATATCGCTGGATTCCACTTAATGGTGACGTTGCTGGTCTATGTGTACGCACTGACATAGAAAGAGACCCATGGTTTTCGCCAGCTGGATCTTCACGCGGTCAAATCAAAAACGTCATCAAACTTGCATACTATCCTGCAAAAGCAGACAGAGATACGCTCTATAAGAATGGCGTAAATCCTGTTGTGTCGTTTGCTGGTGAGGGTACTATCCTATTCGGCGACAAGACAATGCTTTCAAAGCCAAGTGCATTCGATCGCATCAATGTTCGTCGTTTGTTTATTACTCTAGAAAAAGCAATTTCTCGCGCTGCAAAAGCACAACTCTTCGAATTTAACGATGAGTTTACAAGATCGCAGTTCGTATCAATTGTTGAACCATTTTTGAGAACGGTGAAGGGTCGTCGTGGAATCACAGACTTCAAGGTTGTATGTAATTCAACAAACAACACACAAGATGTAATCGATCGCAATGAGTTTATTGGTGACATTTATGTCAAGCCTAATCGCAGCATTAATTTCATCCAACTCAACTTTATTGCTGTTCGTACTGGTGTATCCTTTGATGAAGTCGTTGGTAGATTCTAATAAATAATATAAAGTCAGGAGAACGCAATGCCTTTCAATATTACAGACTTTAAAGGTAATTTCCCATTCGACGGCGCACGTCCTAATCTGTTTGAAGTCAACATTCCAGTGTTTGATCGCAAACTTACCTTTACAGCAAAAACAGCGCAACTACCAGGTTCTACAATAGGAACAATTGAAGTTCCATACTTTGGTAGAACGATCAAGATGGCAGGAAACAGAACATTCCCAGAATGGACAATTACTGTTATTAACGACGAAGATTTTATTATTCGTAACCAGCTTGAAGAGTGGATGGCTAGAATTAACGGTCATGAAAGCAATCTTTCCGAAGCATTCTACAGCCAATATGCTTTCGATGCTGAAGTTTATCAGTACGGTAAACAAGGAGATATCATTAAGTCATATACATTTATTGATATGTTCCCTGTCGATGTTTCGCCAATTGATGTAAGCTGGGATGTAAATGATACTATCGAAGAATACGCTGTGACATTCCAATATCAATATTGGACATCACTAGAAGTTGCTGTTGAATAAAACTTATGGCGAATTTAAACTCACGACCAAGGAAAATTGGTAGACTGCGTAGTCCTCTTGAAAACTTTTTGGGTAAGGTAGACAGCATTACACGTGGTATTAATAATATCACAAGAACTGCTGCAAATTTAAACTCAGCAATTCGTAACATTCAGCGTACACGAGATAATATTCGTAGAAAAAAATCAGGTGTTCGTACGAAACAGCAAAAAAATCCATTAGGTCTTAGTTCAATAGCACCAACACCAATTGGCTCTGGTAGAAACGAAAACACAAGACCTGTGAGACCCGCAAAAATCTAAGGGCGGATAATTTGTAAAATCAATTGAATTTGTTATAATGGAGTAAACTATGGCAGGTATAAATTTATTTGGCTTTGAACTCGTAAGAAGAAAGTCAGAGAACGACATCCAACCGCAAATTACCGCACCCGTCTCAGACGATGGTGCTATGGAACTTGGCACAGGTGGATACTTTGGCACATACCTAGATCTTGAAGCCAGTTTTAAAAATGAAGTTGATCTAATTTCTCGATATCGTGAGATGGCTCTTCAGCCTGAACTCGAATCAGCAATCGATGAAATTGTAAACGAATCAATTGTGCATGATGCATCAGGTAAGTCTGTTTCAATTATTCTTGATGATCTCGATCAATCAGAAGAAATCAAAGAAGCCATTCGCGCAGAATTCAAGCATGTCTTGAAGCTGTTAAACTTCTCAAATGATGGTTCTGGTCTTTTCCGTGACTGGTACATTGATGGAAGATTATTCTTTCAAGTCCTTGTTGATCGCGCACAGCCTCAGCTCGGTATTCAAGAATTAGTTTATATCGATCCTCGTAAAATTAAAAAAGTTCGTCAGATTCAAAAGAAAAAAGAACCAAGAACTGGTGCAGAAGTTGTAGTTGGTGTGCAAGAGTTTTATTTGTTCAACGATAAAACGACAACTCAAGGCAATCAAGTTGTGACAAATGTCGGCGACGCTTCTGTAAAAATTGCAGTTGACGCAATCGTCAATGTAAATTCTGGATTGTTAGATCCAAAACGTCAAATGGTTTTGTCTTACCTTCACAAGGCAATAAAGCCTCTCAACCAGCTCCGAATGGTTGAGGACGCTGTCGTTATCTATCGTTTAAGTCGTGCTCCAGAGCGTCGTGTATTCTACATTGACGTTGGTAATATGCCACGACTCAAGGCAGAGCAATATCTACGTGACTTTATGACAAAGTTCCGTAACAAAGTTGTCTATGATTCTTCAACAGGCGAAGTCAAAGACGATCGCAAGTTCATGTCAATCATGGAAGACTTCTGGATTCCTCGCCGTGGTGAAGGTAAGTCCACAGAAATTACGACACTGCCTCCAGGACAAAATCTTGGTGAAATGTCAGACGTAAAATATTTCGAACAGAAACTTTATAAGTCTCTTAATATTCCAATCACTCGTTTAGAACCAGCACAAGGATTTATGCTTGGTCGTACCCAAGAAATTACACGCGACGAAATTAAATTTAATAAGTTTATTGAGAAACTTCGTTCAAAGTTTACAGTACTTTTAGATGAATTGTTGGAACGTCAACTTGCTCTCAAAGGAATTGCTTCTATTGATGAGTGGAAAGAACTGCGCGAAAAAATTCATTATGACTTCTTAAAAGATAATAACTTTTCTGAGTTAAAAGAAGCAGATTTAATGAATGCCAGAATGCAGTTATTAATGCAGGTTGAGCAGTTTACAGGAAGATATTTCTCCAAGTCATGGGTGAGGAAAAATGTATTGCATCTAGATGAGGAAGAAGTCACTAAGATTAAAATGCAGCTTGAGACAGAACGCATAGAAGAAGAGCAAGACGCAATAGTAAAAGCACAAGAAGAAGCTGTTATGAATCAACAGATTATGGCGATTCAGGCACAATATGCTCCTATGCAGCCACAAGTAGCACCTGAACAAGCTGCAGCACAACAACAGCAACAACAACCACAGCAATAATTGTATAAATATTGGAGATAATATGAACAGTGAATCATTGATTAATGCGATTTTTTCAAAAGATGGCGATTCAGCAGCTGAAGCATTTAGTGGTGCTTTGGCAAATAAAATTGCAGATGCACTAGAAATTAAAAAAGTCGAAGTTGCTTCTAATTTTATTTCTGCGCCAGTCGTTGATGCGGCTCCAGTCGAAGTTTCAGAGGTTCCAGACGAAGCATAATGAAAAATTATATCGATAAACAAATAGGATTAAATGAGGAAAAACAATCCCAAAACACAAACACATCTTCAAAAAATGAAAGAATAAAACAACTTACTAAAATAAATCTGCGCCGACGGAATCTGATACAAAAAAGAATTAGTGCTGCAAACAGTAGATTAAAATTGGGTGTGAATCCTTCAATGGTAACTAGTGCAATTGATAAATATATACAAGCTTCGCAAAAAAATCCAAACCTAAAGCATTTTGATATTTTGAGAAAGTTACCTGCACAAAATAGAAATCAATTATCGCCAGTGATAAATGCATTGCCGCTACCAATAATTGTAAATGCTTCGAATGTTCAGTTTAATAGAGCATTAAGAGACATTAAATTAAAAGAAGAAACCGAAATATTGAATGAACAATTTAATCCTCCTGCAATGCTTCTATTGAAAAGACAAGCAATTAGAGTATTCCCAAATGGTCAGCGAGTTGTTATGTATTCGGATAACAAATATGGTTTAACATTTCCAGTTCCTTATGATTATGATAAAGGATTTGGCGTTGTAAATACTAGTGGTACAATGCAAAATCAACCAGCGGCAAAAGGATATGTAAACGAAGAAATGATACCTATTATTTTTGCATCTGGTGAACAAATTGAAGTAGAAAAACAAACGATGGATAAAATTTCAAAAGTTCATGCATTGCTTAATGAAGAAAATAAATCAAGATTAAAAGACATGACTCTTCAAGATAAAGAAGCATTTGAAAAAGTAAAACAATTTGCCGAACTGATTAAATGAATTTAGAAGAACAAAAATTTGAAGATCGCGAAGGTTCTGATTTCGAAGAAAGAAAGGGTTCAAATTTAAAAAAAATTATTGCGCAAAAAGAAAAAATGCAACAGAAAAAACTTGGAATAAAACCAACAGATACAAGCATCGACCAATCAAACATTGTTGTTCGGGAATTGCTTGGAAAAGTATTATCTGAACAGCCTAAACAAGAATTGTCAGGTCAAGCAGCACAAGTTGAAGATGATCCAGAAGAAGATCAAGAGGAAGAAAAAGATAATAAAACTTTTGATCATAAAGAAGAACTTAGAATTAAAATGATGCAATTTCTTAATCCTCGCATCATTAAGTCAAAAGAAGCAAAAAATTATATGAGCCGTGAGGATATTAAAGAAGAAGTATATGCAATTTTAAATCAATTAGCGACACACAAATTAGATCTTTATAAAAAAGCAATTGCGATCAATGCACCAGTTGAACTCAATGAGCGCAATAAAGCAAATAGAGAAAAATCAAAGAACATCGCAAGACAAATTGGTGCAAATGCATTTATAAGTAGAAAAGTAAACACCATGCAGTCACCATTGATTGCTGGACGCGAAGTGATGTCAAATCCCAAAATAAGTTCAAAACAAATCTCGGATCTTTATAATAAACTTCCAAATCCACTTGGAAAATCTCCAGCAACAATAGTTGCAGACCGCTCCAAATTAACACCAGATCAACAAGCAGAAGCAGAACGTAGAGCTGCGCATTTGCAAAACCAGGCTATGGCTTCAGATGCTAAAGCATTACGTCAAGCACATTATGGATTACATGAAGAGGTTACAGAACTGGATCCAGAGCCATTAAGCGAAGCAAATCGCAATCCGAATATAATTCGTCAAGGTCGTACAAAAATTATTAAAGCACGAGTTCGTGGCGGTAAAGTCCAAAGAAGAAAAAAATTCTCTGCTGTTAAAGGATATACCATTCGTGGCGGCAAACTCAAGCGCATGAGTGTGCAAGAAAGACTTCGCAGAAAACGCGCACAACGGCGCGCAAAAGTTAAACGAAAAGCAAAGCAAGCACGAGCTCTCATGCGTAGAAAGAGATCACTTAGAAAACGTGCATCATTAGGATTAAAGGAATAGAAAAATGAAGTTAATCACAGAAACAGTTGAAGAAATTAAAGTTATCACCGAAGAAAATAACGGTGTAAAGACTCTTTACATTCAAGGTCCATTCCTTGTCGCTGAAACAAAGAACCGCAATGGTCGTTCTTATCCAGTAACGGTTCTCGAAAACGAAGTCAATCGTTATATGAAAGAATACGTTGATAAGAATCGTGCATTCGGCGAACTCGGTCACCCAGAATCACCAACCATTAATCTAGAGCGCGTCTCTCATATGATTACCAATATTTCGCGCAATGGTAATATATTCGAGGGTAAAGCAAAAGTTCTTGAAACTCCAATGGGTAAAATTGCTAAAAATCTTATGGAGGCTGGTGCTACTCTTGGTGTATCCTCGCGTGGTATGGGCTCTCTTAAGATGATCAATGGAGTCAATATCGTTCAACCAGACTTTTATCTTGCAACTGCAGCTGATATTGTAGCTGATCCATCAGCTCCAGGTGCTTTTGTTCAAGGCATTATGGAAGGTAAAGAGTGGGTCTGGGACAATGGTTTTGTGAGGGAATTTAATGTAAATGAATATTATAATCAAATAAAGACTGCAAAACAGAAGCAATTAGACGATATCTCATTGAAGATTTTTGAAAACTTCTTGTCCAAATTATAAGTTTTATAAATAATATTACCGTTTTTGGAGTTATAAATGGGTCATAAAACATTACATGAATCAGCAGCAGAAATTCTTGCAGCTTCAGTTGCAAGTGCTGGAAGAGAACCACTTCCAATGGCTGCTATGATGACCCCAGCTGCTGATCTTGGTGGTGAAATGCTCACTGGAGATGTTGTTTCTCCAGGTTTAATGAGTGCACAATCAATAAATGCAACACCAAAACCAGGTCGTCCTGGAGCTCCAGCAGAAGAAATTAAGAAACTTCCAACCGAGGATGAAGAGTCAGAGGAAAATTCAGAATCTGAAAAATCTGAAAATTTAATGGAAAATTTGATTGCAGCTCATGGTTACGATCGTGTTTGCGCACAACTCAATGAAATTTTAATTGAACAATATGGTGAGGATGGAGCAAAAGAATTAATAATTGAAGCGATTATTAATGATTTTAAACAACGAGAATTCACTGAAGATGAATTCATGCAGTTGGAAGAGGACGCAGATCAACTAGCAGATTTTATTGAATCACAATCCGATGAAGAAGTAGTTAAATTTTTTGAAGGATTAAATGAAGAGGAAATAGTATACACAATTCAACTTGCATCTTTAGATGAAGAAACTGATCCTGCTGAATTAGCAGCGCGTGATTATGGAAATTCAAGTATTGGTGGTGAATCTGATGGTAATGTTAACGCCTCTGCACCAGCTCCGACAGCAGCTCCGAATACAGGACGCCCTCCAAAACCAACAGAACCTCCACCCAAGGGTAAGAAATGGAAATTTAAACGTGGACAATGGGTCCTTAAAAAGAAAAGAAGTATTGGAAAAATTTTAAAGAAAATTGCTAAAGTTGCACTTCCAATTGCGGCTGGATTTCTTTTACCTGGAATTGGGAGTGCGATCGCTGGAAAATTAGGTTTTGGAGCAGCAGCAGCTGGTGGTGCAGCTGGTGGTGCTGCTGGTGCTGGTGCTGCTGCTAGTGGTGTCGCAAAAGCAGGTTTGAAAGCTGGTTTAAAAACCTTGGCGAAAAATGCTGTTCAACAAAGCATATCGGGAACAATTCAGGGTGGTGTTCAAAGTAAATTGTCAGGCGGTAGTTTTTCAGCAGGCTTAAAATCAGGAGCCAAATCTGGTGCGATTGGTGGAGTGACTGGAGGAATTGGTGGCGGTATTGCAAAAGCAACAGGATCAGAGCTTGTAGGTAATCTTGCGCGCGATGTTGCTGGTGCTAAATTACAAGGTGGTAAAACACGTGATGCAATTGTCGGATCACTTGCAAATGCTGCAGGTGCACAAGTTGCACAAGGAACAGGTTCAGATTTAGCAGGTGACGCAGTATCAACTGGTATTGTTGCTGCAAATCAAAAACGCGATCGCGGTTCAAATCTAACAGCACAAACTCAAGATAATGAGCCTTTAGATATTGGAAACACCATAAATACAAACAAATGGGATCAAACATTCCAAGATGCAAAGAAAAATATTAGATCAAGATCGGGGACATACAGAATGGCTGCTGAAAACATCGAACTCATTAATCAACTCTCATCATTAAATGAAGAGCAACTAGATCAGTTTATTAATTCATTATCAGAGGATCAAGTTGAATACGTTGTAAACTTATTTGAAAGGGGTGGTCCACGTCGTTTGAACAAACGCAATATTCGTGGTGCTCAAGATCGAATTATTAGAGGTAGAGCACTAGATGCTGCAGCCGAGGCTGAAGAAAAAAGAGCGCAAGCCGAAAGAGAAAGAATCGATAAAGAAGGTCTCAAGGCTGGCGATGGAACACAAATCATTCCACCAAAAGCATCTGCAACAAACACTGCAGCACCGAAGTATGGCGAAAGGGGAACTGGTGCAAATAAAGGCAAATTCTGGACAGGAACTAAATTCCAATCACCATCTGAAATGAGTGACGAAGATCGTTACGGAAAAACAGGTGCTGCGATTCGTCGTTATGGTGGAGCAACAGCTATGGCTGCAGCTGCAGCAGCACAAAAAGCAGCAGGTCAAGAACCAGATCCTGCAGCTATAAATGCTGCAGGTAAACTTGGCACAGAAACTGCGTATAATCTCCGAGATAAAACTAAAGAAGGCAATTTAAAACTTGCTCAAGATCTTAAGGATCTTCTTGCTAAAACTGAAGCTGGTCCATCAGGTCCATCTGTGACTGGTCCTCAAGGTCCATGGCGAGTGCGCGATCGCGCAGGTCCATCTGTGACTGGTCCTCAAGGTCCATCAGGTCCATCTGTGACTCCACAAGGTCCAGGTGGTGGAAGTGATGGTGGAAGTGCATCAAATCCTGGTGGAAATGCACCTGGTGGTGATTTAACTTCTTATGTGAATTGGAACAATCGTGGTTCAGGATCAGATGCATCATCAAATGCATCCGAAACAGGTGGCGGTGAGATAACAGACCAAGGCAGAAAAAAAGATTTAGGCGATGTTGGATACGATTGGCTCAAAAGAGCAGGTCGCGCTGGTATCCGAGCAGGTATTGGCGGTGCATTAACTGGACAAGATTGGGAACGGTCTGCCAGAGCTGGCGCTGTTGGTCAAGCTAGTTATGATCTAGTCAAAGGAATTTGGGACGTAGTTCGTCCACGCCCCACTGCTATGAACGAAAGAATTGAGGATTCAAACATGAATGCTTCACAGGAGCATGATTACGACGTAGGAGAAGATCAATCAATGGAAACAACAGAAACAATCGAAGATGAAACAACTGAACTCACCGAAGAGCAAATTCGCGAGCAAAGAATGCTTGCAATTAAAGAAACGGTTAAGCAGTTCCGAGGCAACATGAGAGAGGATGTTGATGCGCTATTTAATGGCGAATCACTCTCTGAAGAGTTCCGCGCCAAAGCCACATTGATTTTTGAATCTGCTGTGTCTTCTCGCGTAGAAGCAATTCTTGAACAAGTCATACAGCAAAACGACGAGGTGCTTGCGAATGCTTATGAAGAGATTAAGAGTAATCTCACTGAGCAGGTTGATGAGTATCTCAACTATGTCGTTGAGCAATGGATGGAACAGAATCAAGTTGCTATCGAGACAGGTCTACGTGCCGAACTCGCAGAGGACTTTATTTCTGGTCTACGCTCATTGTTCCAGGAACACTATATCGAAATTCCTGAAGAAAGAGTTGATGTTGCAGAAACACTTGCAGCAGAACTTGAGAATGCAGCTGAATACGTTGAAGGTGTTCACGAATATGTTGCAGGACAACAAAAAACAATTTCTTCTCTCCAAGAACAACTAAATGCTGTTCAGAAAGAGAAAGCAGTTAATTCATTCTGCGAAGGACTCACAGCAGTTCAAGCAGGAAAGATGAAGGCACTCGCAGAGGGTGTGGAGTTCACCGCAGAAGGTGATTTTGAAGAAAAACTCGCGGTATTACGCGAGAACTACTTCCCGACTAAAGTACAAGTGAAAAGTGAGGTAAAGGAACTTCAAAGAGTCTCTCTTGATGAAGAACCAGAAGTAGAAAAAGGTAACTCTGTAATGGCTCGTTATGTTCAATCAATATCAAAAACGGCTCCAAAAGCCTAATAACTGAGGAAACACTAAATGTATATTAACGAAACATATGCAAAAAAGTGGGCACCAGTTCTTGATCACCCAGAACTCCCAGCAATCAGCGACCCTTACAAGCGCGCAGTTACTGCACTCGTTCTAGAAAATCAGGAACGTGCTCTTATGGAAGAGACACGATCAATGCAAAATCTATGGGAAACTGCTCCAGCAAATTCCATGGGTGCTGCAGGAATCAGTGGTCTTTCATCAAATGCAGGCGGCATCAACGGATTTGACCCAGTTCTAATCGGTCTTGTTCGTCGTGCTCTTCCAAATCTAATGGCTTATGACATCTGCGGCGTGCAGCCAATGACAGGTCCAACAGGACTTATCTTTGCTATGCGCTCAACATTTGCATCAGATTCAGCTCGCGCTGGTGAAGCTCTCTTCAACGAAGCAAATACTCATTCAGGTAACGGAACATCAACAGCATTTAGCACATCTGTAAATCCAGGTGATGCAAATTCTGCAGTGTTCGGTCTTGCAAATACGGGTATTGGCTTTACAACAGCTTTTGCTGAAGATGCAACACTTGCTCGTATGGGCTTCCAAATCGATCGCGTTGCTGTTACAGCCAATTCACGTGGCTTGCAAGCAGCTTACACGCTCGAACTAGCCCAGGATCTAAAGGCAGTTCACGGTCTCGACGCAGAAACAGAATTGACAAATATTTTGTCAACTGAAATTCTTGCTGAAATCAACCGCGAAGTTGTTCGTACGATCTATGCTACTGCAAATGTCGGTATCACTGGCGTGTCATCAAATGTTGTCAACCTATCAAGTTCGACAGTAACTGATGCAGCAGGTGGCACCTCTGGTCGTTGGCAGGCAGAGAAGTACAAGTCACTTCTTTTCCGCATCGAACAAGCAGCTAATAAAATCGCAAAAGACACCCGTCGCGGCAAGGGCAACATGGTCATCGTCTCCACAGACGTTGCATCAGCCCTCGCAATGACAGGTCTTCTCGATTACAACTCAGCACTAACAAACAACACAAATCTAGTTGTTGACGATACAGGTAATACATTCGCTGGCGTGCTCTTCGGACGCATCAAAGTGTATGTTGATCCATATTCTGTCAGCGGTGCAGATTATGTTGTGGTAGGTTATAAGGGAGTAACTCCTTATGACGCTGGATTGTTCTACTGCCCAT
>Ga0194131_10004464_pt1 | contig 21077 bp, 27 predicted proteins | sample TA2KigO120mmetaG_FD_148631 | JGI IMG/M metagenome (GOLD analysis project Ga0194131, IMG submission 148631) | Freshwater microbial communities from Lake Tanganyika, Tanzania - TA2015053 Kigoma Offshore 120m | ecosystem: Environmental > Aquatic > Freshwater > Lake | place: Tanzania: Lake... | reverse complement strand
GCCGCCGCGGCGGGGGCCGTGGCGAGCATGGCGGCGTACTCCGCGAGCAGCGCGGCCACGTCGTCGCCTGCCTTGCTGCCGATGATGGCGATGGGCTGGCCGGGGGGCACCTCCTGTCCCTCGGTAGCGAGGCGCTTGAGCATCACCCCCTTGTCGAACACCTCGATGTCCATCGTCGCCTTGTCGGTCTCCACCTGGGCGATGGCCTGCGAGGGGGCGAGGGTGTCGCCGTCGTTGACCAGCCACTTGGCCACCACGCCCACGGTCATGGTGGGCGAGGCCTGGGGCATCACGAAGAACTGGGCCATCAGGACCTCCCCATCACGCGGCGAGCGGCCTCGGCGATGCGAGGCGTGTCGAGGATCACGAGCTTCTCGAGGTTGGTGGCGTAGGGCTGGGGCACGTCGCGCTGGGTGACCCGCAGCACGGGCGCGTCGAGGAGGTCGAAGGCGCTCTCCATGATGCGCGCGGAGATCTCGGCGCCCACCCCGGCGAAGGCGTGGCCCTCGTGCACCACCACGGCGCGGTGGGTCTTGGCCACGGAGCCGAAGATGGCGTCGTGATCGAGGGGGCGCAGCGAGCGCAGGTCGAGCACCTCGGCGGAGATGCCCTCCTTGGCGAGCTCGTCGGCGGCGCGGAGGCAGGCGTGGGTGGCCTTGCCCCAGGTGACCAGCGTGAGGTCGGTGCCCTCGCGCTTGGTGTCGGCCTTGCCGAGCGGGATGGTGTGCTCCCCTTCGGGCACCTCGCCCTTCATGGCGTACATCAGCTCCGACTCTAGGAAGATCACGGGGTTGTCGTCGCGGATGGCCGACTTCAAGAGGCCCTTCGCGTCGCCCGGGGTGCTCGGGCACACCACCTTGAGGCCGGGGAAGTGCGCGTAGATCGACTCCACCGAGGTGCTGTGCTGGGCGCCGAGGTTCTCGGCGTAGCCGTTGGGGCCGCGGAACACGATGGGCACGCGGTACTGGCCGGCGCTCATCTGGTAGATCTTGGCCGCCGAGTTCACCACCTGATCGTAGGCCACCAGGCTGAAGTTGAAGGTCATGAACTCGATGATCGGGCGCATCCCCGCCATCGCCGCGCCCACGCCGAGGCCCGCGAAGCCGTTCTCGGCAATGGGCGTGTCGACCACGCGATCGGGACCGAACTCGTCGAGCATGCCTTGCGACACCTTGTAGGCGCCGTCGTAGTAGGCCACCTCCTCGCCCATGAGGAAGACGGTAGGGTCGCGACGCATCTCCTCCGCCATTGCCTGGCGGATCGCCTCGCGCATCTGGATCACCGGCATCTACTCGCTCCGGGCGGGTGCGTAGGTGTAGTCGTAGAGGTGGGCCGGGTCGGGCACCGGCGAGGTCTCGGCGAAGTCATAGGCGTCTTTCGCCACGAGTTCCACGCGCTCGCGGATGGCTTCGAGCGCCGCGTCGTCCATGCCCATGTCGCGAAGTCGCGACTCGGTGAGCAAGACCGGGTCGGACTTCTTCTTCTCCTCCAGCTCGCCGGCCGGGCGGTACTTGGCCGGGTCGGACATGGAGTGCCCCTTGTGGCGGTAGGTGACGATCTCCAGCAGCACCGGGCCGTGGCCCGCGCGCGCGAAGTCGACGGCGGCGCCCACGCGCTGGCGCACCACCTCGACGTCGAAGCCGACGAACTGCTCGCGCACCATGCCTACCCCGAGCCCGCGCTGGCTCATGTCGGTCAGCGCGCTGGCGCGCTCGATGGCCGTGCCCATCGCGTAGGCGTTGTTCTCGCAGATGAACACCACCGGCAGCTTGTAGAGCTGCGCGAGGCACAGGGCCTCGAAGAAGGCGCCCTGGTTGGCGGCGCCGTCGCCGAACCAGGTGAGGCACACCGCGCCGGTACCGAGCTGCTTGAGGGACCAGGCCACGCCGGCCCCGAGGGGCACCTGGCCGCCCACGATGCCGTAGCCGCCCATGAAGTGCACGCCGCTGTCGAAGATGTGCATCGAGCCACCGAGGCCCTTGCTGCTCCCGGTGGCCTTGCCGAAGAGCTCGGCCATCACCGCGCGAGGCGACACGCCCTTGGCGAGGGCCTGGCCATGCTCGCGGTAGGCGGTGACCCAGCGGTCGCGAGGCTCGCAGGCCGCGGCGGCGCCCACGGCCACCGACTCCTGCCCGATGTATAAGTGACAAAAGCCAAGTATCTTCCTCTCTGTGTAGGCCTTCGCCGCCAGCTCCTCCACGCGGCGAATGACGAGCATCTGTTCCCAGAGCGCGGCGAGATCGGCAGCGCCCAGGGGCGGGCGGGGATCGCCGGGCTCGAGCGAAGGCGGGGGCGTGGCGGTCACGTCGTCTCCGGGCCGGAAATGGGGGCGCGGTACTAACGGGCGCTCCCGGGTGGGGCACGCGCGCGGCGGTGTGATAGCCATCAGGGCGAGAGGTTTACGTGTCCGAAGCCGTCACCCGGGGCGTTCGCGTGAGCGTCCGCCCGGAGTACCTGCCCCACCAGTCAGAGCCCCGAGCGGGCCTTTGGATGTTTGCCTACCATATTCGCATCCGAAACGAGGGAAGCGAGGTGGTCCAACTGATGTCGCGACACTGGCAGATCACCGACAGCACCGGCCGGGTGGAAGAGGTCCGCGGCCCCGGCGTGGTGGGCGAGCAGCCGGTGCTCAAGCCCGGCGAGCACTTCGACTACACCAGCGGCTGCCCGCTGCCCACGCCGATGGGCACGATGCACGGCACCTACCAGATGGTCAACGAGCGCGGGGAGCGATTCGACGCGCAGATTGCCCCGTTCATGCTGGCAGAACCCCTCTCCGTGAACTAAACGGCGACAAGCCGCGACCAGCCGCGACGAATCAAACAGGAGGGGGCGGCGTCGGAAGCACGGAGACCACGATGAAACGCTTCCTTCCCCTGTCCGTCCTCGCGCTCATCACCTTTTCGGGCTGTTCCAACGAGTTCACGCTCGCGCCGCGCCCCGCGCTGACCCCCGAGCAGGTGCAGGCCATCGTGGCTCGCGCCCACGCGAGCTTCGACGGCAAGCGCGAGATGCTGCAGAAGCGCGCGCTGAAGGCCGAGCAGCACGCCCGCGCCGAGTTCAGCCCCGAGGCGGCGAAGTCGGGTCGCGGCAAGGCGATGCGCGAGCGGATGCGCGCCCGCGCCGCCGAGAAGAGCACCGCGCCGGTGGAAGACGCCACCGCCAGCGAGGCGGTGATCGACGAGCAGGTCGACGGCTAACGCCTGCGGCGCAGCTTCCACCCGAGCGCCAGCGCCAGCGGCGCCACGATCGCGCCGTAGCCGGTGTCGTAGGCCTGGGGCATGTAGATCAGGGTGCGGATGGCCGGCTGGTCCTCCGCGTCTTGCAGCACCAGGTCGGAGGTGTTGGTGCCGGGCGCCACCAGCGTGTCGAGCCGGGTGATGTACCGGTCGCTGATGTTCTCGTCGGTGCCACCCCAGGCGGTCCAGAGCCCCTTCGCGGCCCCCCGGCTGCGGAGCAGCGCGTCGTAGAGTTCGCTAGGGTCGTCGCCCTCCTTGCCCTCGACATCGACGCCGCCGCCGGCGTTGTCCTCGCTGGTCCACCCGCCCGCCGCCGTCACGCGCTGGTCGGCGATGACGAAGATCTCGTTGCGGATCTCGCTGAGCTGGGTGCTCGCCGCCATCCGCGAGGGGAAGAGCGCGTGGACCGCGCCGTCGGCGGCGGCGCCGTAGGTGATCTGCAGTGGCTTGAGCACCACGCCCCCGTCCGCCGTCACCGGGACGTCGGGGCGCAAGGTGACGGCGATCCACACGAAGCCGAGCGCGTCGTTCTCGTAGGCTGAGATGGAGTCGGCCGAGATCGAACCGTCGTAACCGTTGTCCGCGAGCCAGCCGCTCATCGCCCCGGTGCCGGTGGCGGAGAGCACCTGGTACGAGTAGTCGCCGGCGAAGCCCTCGCCGAGCACCTCCACGCTGCCGCTGTCGGTGAAGTTGCCGCGGTCGCCGCCCGCCTTGTCGAGCGACATGTCCTGCGCGAGGCAGCTACAGCCGCCACTCTCGGCTTCCGCGTCGGGCGCGTCCCACTCCACCTGGGGCGCGGTCGCCGTGTTGAGCATGTCGAGCATGGTGTCGCTGCCTTCCTCGACGGACTGGACTTCGCCGGGCACGGGGATGATCCAGGCGAAGTCGTCGGCGTCGCCGAGGTAGCGCACGCGGTAGGTGACCGTGACGCTGGCCTCCTCGATCTCGAAGAGCGCCTGCTGCGCGTCGGACGCGGCGATCTTGGTGACCATGTCGGGGGTGACGAGGCCGCCGCAGGCCGCGGCGGGCTGGGCGAGGGCGAGGAACAGGAGGGGGGACATCGGTTGCCTCCGGGGTGCTGGATATGAAGCAAGGGCCTTGCCAAGCGGCTAAGTATCGCCCATGCCTACCGACAACGACAAGGGACGATTCCGTCGAATCGGGCGCCGCCTTCTCGGCGATGAGGAAGGGAAGTCGCTACGAATCGACGCGCGGGAGCTGCTCGGCGCGCTGGCCGAGGGGAGCGGCCACGCCAAGACCGAGATCATCAAGGCGGTGGCGCGAGAGGTGAGGGTGTACCTGGAGGAAATGGGCCTCAAGGAAGACCTGCACCGCCTGATGACCAACTACTCCTTCGAGGTCCGTGCATCGGTACACTTGCGACGGCTGAACGAGGAGGAGAAAGCGGCACCGCGACAGGAGGATCGGGGAGAAACGGGGGCCGAGGCCCCCCCGGAGGGGTAGCTACCCGTCCACCGCCTCGATGACGTCTTCCACCTTTCGCGGCGTGAGCCGGATCAACACGCCTTCTTCCTGCGTGATCCTCAGCCAGTCCTCGCGGGTGAAGCTCTCGGCCTTGTCGAGTAGGCGCTCCACCTTGCCGGTCTGGGCGTTGACCTTCTCGAGCACCACGCGCCCTTCCCTCGCGGCGGCGCGGAGGTCGGTGACCATCGCGTCGATCGCATCGGCATCGACGCTGTCGATCACGCGGTCGGCCTTGCCTATGGTGCGCTCGGCGCTGGCGACGGTACCGTCTACCCGGCGCAGCACGGGGCGGGCCTCGTCGCTGGTGCGCTCCACGCTGGCCAGCGTGGACTTGGCGCGGTCGGCGATCTCGGGCAGGGCGTTGCTCGCGACGGCGGCGTTGTGCAGCAGGCGCTCGGCGTCTTCGAGCATGCGCTTGGCCCGCTCCGGGTCTTCCTTGAGCGCCTCGCCGATCACCTTGAAGGTGTCGGGGTCGAGCGCCGACACCAGCGGGCCGAGTTGGGTGACCAGCTGGTCGATCTCCACGGTTCGCCCGGGGGCAACGAGCGTGGCGCCGTCTTCCAGCAGCGGCGCGTCGGCGCTCACGGGGCCGAGCTCCACGTACTTCTCGCCGAGCACCGACCGGGCGCGCACTCTGGCCACCACGTCGTTGCGGACTTCCGCGCTCTTGTCGACCGAGAGAGCGGCCACCGCTGCCGAGCCCTCCACGCGGAGCGACTCCACGCGCCCCACCTGGACGCCGGCGATGCTGACGGCGGCGCCCTCGGCGAGGCCGGCCGCGTCCTGGAAGTGCACGTCGATGTCGATGGTGGTGCCGACGCTGCGGATCGCGCCGATCTGCAGGGCCATGAAGCCGAGGATCCCCACGGCCACGACGACGAGGCAGCCGACTCCAATCTCGTGACGACGCGACATGAGCGGCGCCGGCTATCACATGGACGGCAGCCGCGCGTGCCCGGCTGTCCCGGGCTCGGGCAGGACTAGGTTCCGCCCAAGAAAACGCCGGACGATCTCGTGTTCGGAGCGCACCACGTCGTCGCGGGGCCCCCAGGCCACCAGCTTGCCCTGGTAGAGCATGGCGATGTGGTCGGCCACGTTGATGGTGCCCACGATGTCGTGGGTGATGACCACGAAGGTGACGTGCAACGTTTCCTTGAGGTGCCCGATGAGCGCGTCGATGGCGTCGGAGGTCATCGGGTCGAGGCCGGAGTTCGGCTCGTCGAAGAGCACCAGTTCCGGGCGGGTGACGATGGCGCGCGCGAGGCCCACGCGCTTGCGCTGGCCGCCGGAGAGCGCGGGGGTGGGGCGATCGTAGAGCCCGGGCAGCTCCACCATCTCCAGCACCTCGTCCACCCGCTCGCGGCGTTGTCGCGCGGTGAGATCGGGATGGTGCTGCTTCAGGGGGAAAGCGATGTTGTCGCCGGTCGAGAGCGAGTCGAAGAGCGCGCCGTCCTGGAACAACATGCCCAGGCGGCGGCGCACGGCGTACACCTCGCGCTCTGGCGCCCGCGCCATGTCGGTGCCGAATACGCACACCTCGCCCTGGTCGGGACGAATGAGTCCCACGATGTGCTTGAGCATCACGCTCTTTCCCGTCCCGGAAGGGCCGATGATGGCCGTCGTCTGGCCGCGCGGGATGTCGAAGCTCACCCCGTCGAGCACCACCAGCGAGCCGAAGCGCTTGTGCACGTTCACGATCCGAACGGGTGCTTCATCCATAGAGAACCTGGGAGACAAGATAGTTGAAGGTCACGCACGCCACGCACGACACCACCACCGCCTGGTTGGTGGCCTTTCCCACGCCCTCGGGGCCTTTCTCGGAGTAGAAACCGCAGTAGCAGCTCACGAAGCAGATGATGGTGGCGAACACCAGCGCCTTGACCTCGCCGGTAGCGAGGTCGCGCATCTCGGTGGACTGGGTGACGAACTCGAGGAACGTGGCGCCGGAGAGGCCCAGCTGGAACACCGAGGCGCAGTAGGCCGCCAACAGCGTGGTGAAGACGGCGATGAGGGTCAGCGCCGGCATCACGAGGAGGATCCCGTACAGCCGCGGGGTGACGAGCCACCAGAAGGGGTTCACCGCCATCACCTCCAGCGCGTCGATCTGCTCGCGGGTGCGCATCACCGCGATCTGCGACGCCATCTCGGTGCCAGCCTTAGCCGCGATCATCGCCGCCGCGATGAGCGGGGCCAGCTCGCGAACGCCGGCGAGGGCGACGAACATGCCCACGAGCCGCTGGCCGCCGAGCGGCGCGAAGGCGTTGTAGCCCTGCAGGGCCAGGTTGCTGCCCACGAAGGCGCTGATGGTGAGCAGCACCGGCAGCGACTGGACGCCGATCTTGTAGGCCTCGGCGAAAGTCTGCCCGGGGGGTGGACGGCAGCGCACCGCCACCCGCGCCCAGTGGAGCGTGAAGTACGCCAGGCCCCCGAGCCACGCCAGCGCGCTCATGCGCTGAAAAACGCCGACGTGAGCAAGTAGTTCGCCGCGAAGAAGCACAGGGTGGCGCGCACGACGGTGTCGTTGACGCCCTTGCCCACGCCCGCCGCGCCGCCGGTGGCGTGAAAGCCATGGTAGCAAGCCACCATCCCGATGATGAGGCCGAAGGTGGCGGTCTTCACGATGCCGCCGAGGAGGTCGCCCACATGGGTGAAGGTCCACAGGTTGGCCATGAAGACGCCGGCATTCTCGCCCTGGATCCACACCGACATGACGAAGCCGCCGGCGAGGCCGCCGATGTCGCCGAGGGTGTTGAGGATGGGACAGGCGAAGGCCAGCGCCGCCACCCGCGGCGCCACGTGCCAGCGCAGGCTGTCGACCGCCATCACCTCGGTGGCGTCGAGCTCCTCCTTGATCCGCATCGCGCCGAGCTCGGCCGCGTAGGCGCTACCGGCCTGCGCCGCCACCAGCACGCTGGCCATCACCGGCGAGATCTCGCGGAGGATGGCCACCGAGATGAGCGAGGGGAGGAGCCGCTGGGCGCCGAACAGGTCGAAGATCGAGAGCCCCTGGAGGGCGATGACCATGCCGAAGGGGAAGGTCACCGCCAGCACCGGGCCCACGCAGCGGATCGCGACTGTCCACGCGTGACGGTGGAAGTCCTCGGCGTTCCAGGGCGGCGTGAGGATGCGCCACGTCACGCGAGCGGCGAAGCGCCCGAAGCGGCCGAGGGCGGCGAGGGTGTCCAGCACGGGGCGCGGTTATAGCGCCGCGCTCCTCCCGGTGGAGACTGCCGTGTTCCTATTCCTGCTCCAGCTCGCCGTTGCCGAAGATAACTGGGTCGCGACTGAGAGCGCCATGAAGCGCTGGCCCGACGCGGAGATCGTCACCGGCTCCCTGGCCGTGGGCGACAAGGTGGAGGTGGTGCTCCGCGACAGCAAACTCGTCCGCGTGCGCAGGGGAAGCGACTTCGGCTGGGTTTCGCCCGAGGTGCTGAGCCCGACTGAGGTGGCGGCGCCGGGCGAGGGTGCCGGCCTGGGTGGCCTGTCGCTCCCGCCGCTGCAACTGCCGGGCCTGCCCGGCCAGTAGTGGCGAGGCGGGGGGCCCCGCCTGCCCCGCGACTAGCGCGTGCTCCCGACGAGCCCTATCACGAGCACGCCGGCGAGAATTCCCTGGAGGACGAGGTCGGTCATGGAAGTGGCGCACTAATGGCACCGGCAACAGGAACGTGCAAGCGCTTTTCTGCATTCGGGCTCACGCTCCCTGCGACAACCGGGCCATCCCGGGAAGGTTAGCACCGCGCCCGTGAGCCTCTTCGCGCGCGACGTGCACGTGGTGGTGTTGTCGTCGGGCAGCGCTGGCAACTGCACCTACGTGGGCGACGGCCTCGCGGGGGTGGTCATCGACTGCGGCATCTCGACGAAGCAAGTCTTCGCGCGGCTGTCGGAGGCGGGGCTGCCCGATGCGCCCGTGGATGCGGTGCTCGTGACCCACGAGCACAGCGACCACGTGTCGGCGGCGGCGATCCTGGCGCGAAACATGGCCAAGCATCGCAAGCCCATCCCCTTCTTCATGACGGCAGGCACGGCGCGGCACATCGACCAGCGCTGCGTGCCCGATGGTATCGAGCTGGTGGAGGCCGGCGCCGAGGTGCGGGTGAAGCACCTGCGCGCCGAGTGTTTCCCGGTTCCGCACGACACCGACGACCCCGTCGCGTGGCGAGTGCACCTGGGCGGGCTCACCATCGGCGTCGTCACCGATCTCGGCAAGCCGACCAACCTCGTGATCGACAAGCTCCGCAGCTGTGATTTCGCCGTCGTCGAGTTCAACCACGATGAGGGCATGCTGATGGGCGGCCCGTACCCCTACTGGCTGAAGCAGCGCATCAGGAGCCAGAAGGGCCACCTCTCCAACCGGCAAGCGCAGTCGCTGCTCGGCGACGCCCTCAATCCTCGACTCAAGACAATCGTGCTTGGCCACCTGTCGGAAGAGAACAACCACCCCGCCCTCGCGGAGCGCGCCGCCCGCGATGCCTTTCGCCAGCACGGCGTGGATGGCGAGGTGGGCATGTTCATCGGCCACCCTAGGCAGGCGCTGGCCCCCTTCAAGCTGCGCGCGGAGAACTGGTAAATGATCACGCGGTATTCCACGCCGGAGATGGTGGCGCTCTGGACCACGGACCGTCGTTTCAGCATCATGCTCGAGATCGAGCTGCTGGCCTGCGAGGCCATGGAGGCCCGCGGCGAGGTGCCCCCGGGCACGGCCGTCACGTGTCGCGAGCGCGCAAAGTTCGACCCGGCGCGGGTGGACGAGATCGAGAAGACCGTCAAGCACGACGTGATCGCCTTCCTCACCAACGTCAACGAGCACATCGGCGAGCCCGGGCGCCACCTGCACAAGGGCATGACCAGCTCCGACGTGCTCGACACCGCGCTCGCGGTCCAGCTCAAGACGGCGGGCGAGCTGATCCTCGTGGAGCTCGACGCCGTGCTGGCGGCGCTCCAGGCCCGCGCCGAGGAGCACGTCGAAACCCTCTGCATCGGCCGCAGCCATGGCGTTCACGCCGAGCCCACCACCTTCGGCTGGAAGCTCGCCATCCTATGGGACGAGCTGCGTCGCGGTCGCGAGCGCCTCGTCCACGCGAACCGCGATATCGCGGTGGGCAAGATCTCCGGCGCCGTGGGCACCTTCGCCCACGTTCACCCCGAGGTGGAGGCCCACGTCTGCGCCAAGCTGGGCCTCGCACCGGCGCCGGCCTCGAACCAGGTGGTCCAGCGCGACCGCCACGCCTTCTACTTTGCCGTGCTGGCGCTGCTCGCCACGAGCATCGAGAAGATCGCGGTGGAGATTCGCCACTTGCAGCGTACCGAGGTGCTCGAGGCCGAGGAGCCCTTCACCCCCGGGCAGAAGGGCAGCTCGGCGATGCCCCACAAGCGCAACCCCATCCTCAGCGAGAACCTCACCGGGCTGGCGCGGCTGATGCGCGGCTACGCCGACGCCGCCATGGAGAACGTGGCGCTGTGGCACGAGCGCGACATCAGCCACTCCTCGGTGGAGCGCGTCATCGGCCCCGACGCCACCGTCACCATGCACTTCATGTTGCGCCGACTCAAGACGCTGGTGAGCGGCCTCGTGGTCTACCCGGACCACATGCGGCGCAACCTCGAGAAGAGCGGCGGCATCTACTTCTCCCAGCGGGTGTTGCTCGCGCTGGTGGAGGCCGGCCTCTCGCGCGAGGATGCCTACGCTCGAGTGCAGAAGAACGCGATGATCACGTGGTCGGAGGGCGGCTGGCTCCCGGATCGCCTCGCGGCCGATCCCGAGGTGGGTGGCGTGCTTGGCGCCGAGCAGGTGGCCGCCCTGTGCAACCTCGCCTGGTACGTGCGGCACGCCCGCGAGGTGCAGGCCCGGGTGTTCGGCGCGGCGAGTTAGCCGGCGGCCCCATGTTCACCGGACTCGTCCAGGCGCTCGGCACCGTGACGCGGGTGGGGCCGCGCGGGACGGGCAGGGAGCTACTGATCGCCTCGCCTTTCGAGGGGCTCGAGGTGGGCGAGTCGATCGCCTGTGACGGCGTTTGCCTGACGGTGGAGCGGGCGGAGGCGGGCGCGTTCCAGGTGGTCGTGGGGGAGGAGACCCTAGGGAGGACAACGATGCCCGAATTTTTTCCGGGGAGTCACGTCCACCTGGAACGCGCCGTACGCCCCATGGATCGGCTCGGCGGGCACATCGTCCAAGGCCACGTTGATGGTCTCGGCGTCATCATCCGGCACAATTCGCGACCGGGCTTTGTTGAAATCGAGGTTGAAGTTCCAGAGGTGATGATGCGCTTTTTTGTTGAGAAGGGCAGCGTTTGCGTCGACGGCGTGTCGCTCACCATCAACGGCCTCGGCCCGCGCAGCTTCCTGGTCGGCATCGTCCCTCACACGGCCGAGGTCACCAAGCTGGGCCGATACGCGCCCGGGCAGCGGGTCAACATCGAGGTCGACGTGCTCGCCAAGCACGTCGACCGGCTTCTCGCCTGGAAAACTGGAGGATCGTCGTGAGCTTCGAAGTCATGCCGACCACGCCCGAGCAGCGGGTCGAGGCTGCCATTGCCGACATCAAAGCGGGGAAGTTCGTCATTCTCGTCGACGACGAGGACCGCGAGAACGAGGGCGACCTCGTCATCGCCACCGAGAAGATCACCCCCGAGGCCATCAACTTCATGGCCACGCACGCGCGCGGCCTCATCTGCCTCGCCCTCACCGAGCAGCGGGTCGACCAGCTCGGCCTGCCGATGATGGCCTCGAACAACCGGTCGCCTTTCTCCACGGCGTTCACCGTGTCGATCGAGGCTCGCGAGGGGGTGACGACCGGGATCTCGGCCGCCGACCGGGCCCACACCTCGCTGGTGGCGATCGACCCGTCGAAAGGCTCCAGCGACATCGTCACGCCGGGGCACGTGTTCCCGCTCCGCGCGCGCGACGGCGGCGTGCTCGTTCGCACCGGGCAGACCGAGGGCAGCGTCGACCTCGCGCGACTGGCCGGTCTCACGCCGTCTGGCTGCATCTGCGAGATCATGAAGGAAGACGGCACCATGGCGCGGCTGCCGGACCTCAAGGTCTTCGGCGAGAAACATGGCATCCGCATCGTGGCAGTGGCCGACCTGATCCGCTGGCGCCTCACCCACGAGCGCCTGGTGAAGTGCGAGGTCGACACCACGATTCACACGCCCGAGCACGGCGAGTGGCGGGCACGGGTGTACCGGAGCACCGACCAGGGCCTGCACCTGGCGCTGTGGAAAGGCGAACTCCACAAGGGCGGCCCAGTGCTTACGCGCGTGCAGACGGCCTGCGCCCCCGCCGACGTGTTCCGCGTGCTCTCCAGCGACAGCAGCGACCAGATCGACGCGGCACTCCGCGCGATCAGCAAGGAAGGACGCGGCGCGTTGCTCTACCTGCATGTTGACGGCGGTCGCGACCCGTCGGCCACGCTCAATCGCATCCGCGAGCACCTCACGCCGGAGACGGCGTCGCCGCAGCCGCCCGACGCCATCCGCGAGCTGGGCACGGGCGCGCAGATCCTCGTCGATCTCGGTGCCCGGGAGCTGCGCCTGCTCACCAACAACCCGCGCAAGATCGTGGGGCTCGAGGGCTTCGGGCTCGCGGTGCTGGAGCGCGTGCCGCTGCCCATTGCGCCCCACCCGGATAGGCGCCGATTCCTCGAATCTCGTCGCACGCAGCTCGGGCACCTGCTCGGGCCGCAAACCCCGGAGTAGCATCCATGCCCCGCGTTCTCGAAGGCAAGCTGGTGGACAAGGGCGGTCGCTACGCGATCGTCGCCGCGCGCTTCAACGAGCTGGTGGTGGAGAGGCTCGTCGCGGGCGCCGTCGACACGCTGCTCCGCCACGGCGTGGAAGACGCCAACATCGACGTGGTCCGCGTGCCCGGCAGCTTCGAGCTGGGCGTCACCTGCCAGCGCCTCGCCAGGAGCGGCGACTACGACGCGGTGATCGCCCTCGGCTGCGTGATCCGCGGCGGCACTGCCCACTTCGAGCACGTGGCTGGCCAGGCCGCCAGCGGCGTGCAGCACGCGGCAATGGCGTCGGGGCTCCCGGTGATCTTCGGCGTGCTCACCACCGAGAACGTGGAGCAGGCGCTCGACCGGGCCGGCCTGAAGATGGGCAACAAGGGCAGCGAGGCCGCGCTCGCGGCCATCGAGATGGTCGATCTCTTCAAGGTCCTGGGCTAGCACCGTGAAAGCGGGACGCCGTCGCGCACGCGAGTTCGCGTTGCAAGCCCTGTACGCGGTCGACGTTGGCAACGCGCACGGGCCGGCGGCGCTCTCGGGGCTGTGGGGCTCCCTGCTCGACGAGCTGGCCGAGCCGGTCGACGAGGTGGTGACCGCCGAGGAAACCGAGTTCGCGCAGGAGATCGTTCGCGGCGTGCTCGAGGACCGCGAGGGACTCGATCGCCGCATCGAGGCCGCCTCGGAGAACTGGCGCCTCGCGCGCATGCCGGCGGTGGATCGCAACGTGCTGCGCCTCGGGGCCTGGGAGCTGGTGTACCGACCCGACATCCCGGGGAGCGTGGCGATCAACGAGGCCATCGAGCTCGCCAAGAAGTTCGGTGGCGCCGAGTCGCGCGCCTTCGTCAACGGTATCCTTGACCGCATCGCCAAGGAAGTGGGCCGGGGTGGCCGCCGCAAGAACTAGGCGGCGCAGGTGGTTTCCCGGTGGTCGCAGAGGGCGGCGCTCTCGAACCGGGCAGCGCCCGCCGGGCCGCTAGGTTTGCGAGCGTCGCCGGGCGTAGAGGTGCAGCACGTTGGCCATCAGCGCGAGTCCGTCGTGACTACGCACGGACTCGGGGTGGAACTGCACCCCGCCAAGCGGGAGAGTGGCGTGACGAATCCCCATCACCTGCCCGTCGGCGGTGCGCGCGGTGACGCTGAGCTCCGGGGGCAGGTCGTACACCGCGAGCGAGTGGTAGCGGGTGAAGCGGGTCGGGGAGGGGAGACCGGCGAACACGTCGTCGCCCGCGTGGTGGACGAGGCTCGTGCGCCCGTGGACGATTCGCCTCGCCGGCCCCACGCGCGCGCCGAGCGAGAGCGCGATCGCCTGCAGGCCGAGGCACACGCCGAAGATCGGGGCGGGACGCGTCGTGACCGCTTCCATGATGGCCGAGTGATCTTCTGGCCGCCCTGGGCCGGGAGAGAGCACCACCAGATCGTAGTCGCCGGCATCGACGGGCAGCGCGTGCCTGGCGACGCGAAGCTCGGCGCCGAGCTGGCGGAGTTGCTGCACCAGGGAGCCGGTGAAGCTGTCGAGCGCGTCGATGACGAGCACCCGGGGAGCCGTTGACACGGCGGTGAACTAGCCTGTCGACCGGCGGTGCTGCCGTGCTTACAGACAGCGCACACTTTCCGTGCCAGATTTCGTCCAGGAGTCACGATGGAAACCGCGACCGAGACCGCCACCCCTGCCGAGCCGACCGCCGTCCCCACCGTCCGCGTGACGGGCGAGGCGGTCAAGCACATCAAGCGCCTGCTCAACGAGAACGACATGCAGGGCTACGGCCTGCGTTTCGGCCTTCAGGGCGGCGGCTGTTCCGGCTACAGCTACGACCTCGGCTTCGAGGAGAACCCCCAGCCGGAAGACGAGGTCCACGAGATCGACGGGGTGAGGGTGTTCGTGAACCCGTTGCACCTCGAATACCTGCGCGGCTCGCAGATCGACTACCGCGACGAGCTGATCGGGGCCGGCTTCCACGTCGACAACCCCAACGTCAAGCGCTCCTGCGGCTGCGGCACCAGCTTCGACGTGTAGCCAGCGGCGCCCGCTGGCCGGGCTCTGACGCTTGACTGTCGAGGGGCGGGAGCTTAGACGCGAGCCGCTTCCGGCCAGGTAGCTCAGTTGGTAGAGCACAGGACTGAAAATCCTGGTGTCGACGGTTCGACCCCGCCCCTGGCCACCATCTCCGGCGCCACCCCCTCGCGTTAGGCAAGGGCGGTGGCGTTGCTACTTTTCCTCGCCTGCTCCAGCGACGCCTGCCGGCAGCTCTGCGCCAACGTGGCCCAGAAGATCGACGGCTGCCTCGGCGAGTGGGGCGCCACCTGGGAGGACTTCGACGTGGCCGAGCGTACCGCCTTCGGCGACCGCTGCCGCTCGGAGTGGGACGCCGAGCGGGGTGAGCTCGAACCCCGCCAGCTCGACGCGGCCACCGAGGAGTGCGCCGCTGCCCGGCAGGACCTCGGCGACGTGACGTGCGACGAGCTGCGGGCGCTTTATTTCGAGCCCTAGTCCCGCCGCGGGAGCGCCTCGCCCACGAGGCCATCGGTCACGCCGAGAAGACCTCGCGCATGGCGGCGAGCTGCACCTCGCGCGTGAAGCCTCGCTCCACCACGCGCTGCCGCCCGGCGGCGCCGCGTCGGCGCGCTTCCTCGGGGTTGTCTAGCACCGCCTGCATCGCGACACGGAGGGCCGCGGGGTCGCCGGGCGGCACCACCCAGCCCACGCCCTCGTCCACGAGCTCGCCGAGGCCCGACACCGCCGTGGTCACCACGGGAAGGCCGCGCGCCATCGCCTCGATGAGCACCACCGGGATGCCGTCCATGTCGCCATCCTCGGCGCGACGACAGGGCAACACCAGGGCGGTGGCGCTCGCCATGGCCGAGAGGATCTCCTCGTGGGGCCGTAAGCCGCGCACCTCGACCGCCTCCTGGGCCGCGAGGTTGGAGTACACCACGACGCGCGCGGGCCGATCGAGGCCACGCGCCGCTTCGAGCAGGGTGTCGAGGCCCTTCTTCGGAACGTTGCGGCCGGCAAACAAGAGCGTCGGCGGCGTGCTTGGCGGGGCTGGGGACGGCGGCAGTCGCACGCCCATTCGAACGAGTCTGGTCGCGATGTGATACTGCTCGGCGATCAGCGCCTGGTTGTGCGCGGAGACGGTGAGCACCTCGCGCGCGGCGCCAAGGATGGCCCCGAGCCCGGGCAGCGGCTTGAACAGGTCGGCGGCGTGCACGGTGAGGGTGTAGGGGACACCCGCGCGAGCGCAGGCCTCTTGCGCCCAGAGCGCCGCCTCGCCAGCGAAGTGAACGTGGACGTGGCGGGCCCGCCGGACGAGCGCGGCGAGCCAGAGCACACGGGGACTGGCCAGCCCTGGGCGTCGCAGCCACTCGACGAGCAGCCGCGGGAGCCAGGGCAGCCAGCCCCAGCGGTGGGGCTGGGCGTGGAGCGGGAAGGAGAGGGGGATCTCGATGGCCTCGCGGCGGTCGAAGGCGGCCAGCTCGATCGGCAGGCCCAGGGCGTGGAGGCCCGCGGCCTCGTCGCGCACGAAGGTCTCCGAGAGCGCGGGGTGGTAGCGGACCACGTAGAGGATCACGCCACGACCTCGCGCAGCAGGGCATCGATGTCGCGGGCGCGGTCGTCCCAGGTGCGCAGCAGCGGCGGCGACGCGCCGGCGGCGAGCGCGCGCTTGACCGCCTCGGCCAGCGAGTCCGCGTTTCCCGGCTGGTAGTAGAACGGTCGGTCGCCCGCGATCTCGCGCACCGTGGGCAGGTCGGCCGCGACGATGGGGATGCCGGTGGCGAGGTAGTCCCAGAGCTTGAGCGGGGAGGTGAGGCGGCGACCGAAGAGGTTGTCGTCCAGGGGCAGCAAGAGCGCGTGGTAGCGCTCGATGATCGCGGGAAGTTCTCCCGTGGGCACCGCGGGACGGATCACGACCCTCGAGGGCGCGCCCGCGGGGGCGCCACCCACCATCTCGAGCTCCACGCCCCCGGGCCAGCGCGGCAGGCTGTCGAACACGTGCTGCAGTCCCTTGTAGGCGCGGGGCGAGCCGGTGTACCCGACGATCGGCGTTGGACTCGGATCGCGAGCGACCTGCCGGTCGGGGCGGGTGGCGTTGTGGATCACCCGGCGCCGCGCGGGGAGGGCGTTGCCGTAGGTTTCTTCCAGGGCGGCCATCGTGCCGCCGCAGTTGCTCACCAGCGCGGCGGCGCGGGCCAGCGTGGCGCGCTCCAGCGCCTCCACCGGGCCCGCCTGCTCGCCGCGGTCGAGCGCCACCATCTTGGCGCAGTCGTGAGCCTCGAACACCACGGGCACCGGCCGGGGGCAAAGCTGCACATATTTCATCTCGCGCGCGTACACGACGCTGTCGCGACCAGACGAGTCGGCCCAGCGTGCCGCGGCGAGGCGGAACCACCAGCCCGCCGCCGGCCGCCAGCGCGTGGGCGCCACCCGGAGATCGAGCGATTGAACCGGTTCGAGACCCCACATTGCCAGGGGGTCGTGATCGCTGGGGCCCCGGTCGGCGAGGACCGTGACCCGGTGGCCCAGCCGCGCAAGGGCGTGCGCGGTGTGGATCACCTGCACGTCTTGTGCGCGCATCGAACCGGCAGCGGGACGGTAGATGTGAAGAATTTCCAACGTGCAGTGCTGGCGGGTTCGGCAGGGTCGGATAACCTTGCGCCGCTCTAGGAGTAGACCTCATGTTCCGTCATTCAATCGCCATCGCCGCCCTCGCGGCCGCCATCGCCCTGCCGTCCGCTGCCCTCGCCGGCAAGAAGGACACCACCACGTCCAGCACTCAGGCCGAGATCCAGCTTCTCGGTGTCGAGGCCTTCGACGGCGTGCTCGGCTCGGCCAAGGGCATCCAGGACAAGATCAAGACCCAGACCACCAGCATGGCCACCGCCCGCGCCAACGTGAACAGCGCGCTGGGCGCGGCCACCGACGCGCCCTTCAAGACGGCGGTCGACGATTTCAAGGCCAAGGCGGGCGACAGCCTCAGCCTCGCGATGGACGGCACGATGCCGAAGCTGAAGGCCAGCGACGCCGCGCCCGAGAACGTCACCAAGGGCATCGACGCGGTCAACGGCCTCGTCGACGCGGGCAAGGCCACCATCGACACCTGCGTGGCCCTCCAGGCCGAGATCACCGGCCTCATCTCGGAGGTCCAGGCCTTCCCGGCCCAGCTCCCCAGCGTGCTGAAGAGCAACCCGTTCGACTTAGCGAAGAAGACCAAGATCCTCGCCGACGACATCAAGATCATGGGCGACACCCCCAAGATGCTCGACGAGATGGTGAAGGAAGCCGAGGGCATCTTCAACGACGTGAAGGCGGTCTTCGGCGGCTAGTCGCCCAGGGCGGCGCTCGCGGCCCGCACGAGGTCTTCCGCGTGAAACACGCGGAAGACGCGCGTGGAGCCGTCGTCGAACTCGGCGCTGAAATCCTGTCCCTCGTCGGGCGCGGTGATGGTCATCCCGTCACTCGCGCCATCGACGCGCCAGGGGCTGCCGTCGGCTTCGTCCGAGATGCGCAGGACCCCTAGGCCCTCGACGTGGTGGTGCCACGACGACTCGTCGCACACTTGCGCTCCGTCCACCTCGGGGCAGTCCACTTCGCCCCAGTTGCGGAAGGGGGGCAGTTGCCCGTACTCCGCGGCGAGGTCGTACGAGCCACGGCTGCCGTCACTCCCGATCTCGATGGCCGCGGTGCCCGCGAAGCTCCCGCGGTGGCCCTCGGAGGTGGTCAGCTCGAAGCCGGTGGAGTCGAGGCGGGCCTGCAGGGTGTCTTCGACCTCGCCTCCCATGATGCCGAGCCCACGCTCGGTGAAGCTCCCGGTGTAGGTGTTGCCCGTGAGCGCACTCGTGCAGCTTCCGGTCGCGATGGTGAGCCCGTCGTCGGCCACCTGGAGGCTGGGACAGGGTGCGAGTCCCTCGGACTCCGCCGTCGTGGCGTCGAGCTCCGCCAGCTCCACCATGGCCTGCGCTGCCTGCGCGCTTCCCGAGCCGATCGCGTAGACGACGGACTCGAGCTCCGCGTCGGTCGCGTCGGCCAGCGCCGTGACGGCTGGCGTGTGTGCCTGCGGGCTGCCCTTGGTGGTCTCGGCCGGGGCGCAGGCGAGGAGGAGGGTGATGAGAATCAAGGCGGCTCCCGTTGGTGGCCAAGGAGGCAAGCAAGCTGCGTGCCGGGAGTCGGGGCGAAGGTGCGAAAAGTTTTTCGCACCTCTCATTGACGGTCGTCAGCGCCGGAGGTATTGCCGCTCCATGTTGCTGCTCAGCACCGCGGCCCTGGCTCAGGATCCGTCAACGCTCGTCGAGTCGAATGGCACCGTCGTGGTGGAGTGCGTCGTCCCCCAGTCCGAGGCGGAAGTACGCGCCTTGCTGGCCGACCCGCAGCGTGCGGGCGCGCTCACGCCCGAGGTCTTGCAGGTCCAGACGATCTCGCGGGGCGACTGCCTCACGCTCGGCGTCACGGTGAAGGGCGCGTGGGACCCGCTCACCTACACCTCGCAGCGCTGCCCCACGGCGCATGGCTTCAAGTTCAAGCTGCTCGAGAGCGACGACATCACCGCCTACGAGGCGGAGTGGAAGCTCGCGCCACAGCCCGGCGGCGGCACGCGCGTCACCTACCGGGTGCTCACCGAGGTCGACCTGCCGGTGCCCAAGTCGCTGGTGCGCAAGGGCATCATCGACTCGGCCAAGGAGACGCTGAAGTCGCTGGTGAGGCAACTGGCGCGCTAGTTCCTACTCTTCCTTGTACTGCATCACCAGGCCGCCATCGCCGGCTGCCCAGGCGTTGGCGCCCGACACGCCGTGGACCGCGTACAGGTTCTGGTTGGTGTCGGTGGTCAGCACCTTCCAGCTCTTCCCGCCCCACTTGAGCGCGGTGCCGGTGTTGCCCACCGCGATCACGTTGTCTTCCTCGGCCACGAAGACAGCGTTGATGGTGTTCTTGGTGCCGGTGTCGGGGGTTTCCCAGTCGCCGCCGTCCCAGTGAAGGATGGCGCCCTGGTCGCCGCCCAACCACACGTCCGAGGCGCCTGAGCCGCTCACGGCGTGGAAGTTGCCGTCGCGACCGGTGTCTGAGATAGACCAGTTGCCGTCGGCGTCGCGGCGGTACACGGCGCCCTCGTCGCCCACGGCGTAGGCGCCGGTGCTGTAGGCCCACACGTCGTTCATCGTCACGCCGGGCGTGGCTTCCATCGTCCAAGCGCTGCCGTCGAAGTGCGCGAGGCCGTTGTCGCCTACCACCACGAGGTCGGTGGCGCTGTTGCCGCTTATGCCCAGGTTGTCGCGACTGCCGATGTTCCACACGGTCCAGGCCGCGGCGGCGTAGGTGGCCACCCAGCCGTCGTCGGCGGCGATGGCCAGCTCCAGCGCGTCGTCCTTGCCCGTGCCCCACAGGTCGTTGAGGCCCAGCCCGGCGAGCTCGGCGGGGATGGCGATCGAATCCCAGTCCTCCGACGCCGAACCCACCCAGGCCTCGGCCCCGTGCGAGACGAGGTACACCCCGCTGCCCGAGGAGTACACGCCCTGGACGCTCGACGGGTCGTCCACCTTGTACTTGGTGAAGAGGATCTCCTCCTCCTCCTCGCCGGTATCCTCGGTGTCGGCGGTGTCGGCGGCGGTGTCGGCGGTGTCGGCGGCGGCGGTGTCGGTCGGGGTGGGCGTGGGGGTAAAACAGGCCAGCAGGGAGAGCATCATGCGCGCCAAGTATTGCGACGGGAGGGCCGGTGCGTCAACCTGGCCCCGGCTCGGCGAAGTCGGCCCAGAATCGCCGCGGCGGGACGATGGGCGTTCCCCGCGGGTCGACCTGGTACACCTCGTCGGCCTCCATGACCCAGCCGCTGAGCGCTTGGCCGTAACAACAGCCGGTGTCGAGGCCGATGCTGCGCGGGCGCACCTGGAGGCCACGCATCGCGTCGTGGCCGTACACAACGCGTTCCGGGCCCGGCCACAGTTGCCACCAGAAGGGGTTGGCGCGGTCGTGGTCGTGGGGCCAGCGGCGGAGGATGATCGCCATCGCGGGGTCGGTCCCGGCCATGCCCTCGTGCGGATGCAGCCCGGCGTGCACGGCGATCACCCCGGGAGCGCGCCAGAACAGCGGCAAGCTCGCGATCCAGTCTCGCGCCTCGTCGGGCAGGGCGGCGCGCGCCGCGTAGGCCTTGCTCGTGGAGGGCCCGTCCCAGATGGCCACGACCTTGAAGTCGTGGTTGCCGAGAATGCACTCGGGCTTCCAGCTCTGGATTCGTTCCCACACGCCGCGCGGGTCGGGGCCCTTGGTGAAGAGATCGCCGAGGAGCACGATCTTGTCGGGCTTGGCGTGGGCCACGAGCCCGTCGAGCGCCGCCGCGCAGCCGTGGACGTCGCCGACGAGGAGGGTGCGGGTCACGCGCGGGACAGCTCCTGCAACTTCGTCACCCCCATCTCCCCGGCTTTCAAGGCCCGCAGCGCCGCGGGCAGGGCCTTCGCGGCCTGGAGGTTGGTGATGCAGGGCACGCCGAAACGGAGGCCGCTGAGCCGCATCGCCGCCTCGTCGTACTGCGCCTTCTTGCCGAGGGGGGTGTTGATGATGAGCTGGATGTCGCCGTTCTTGATGCGATCCACCACGTCGGGACGGCCCTCGCGCACTTTCCACACCCGCGTGGCCGGGATGC
>Ga0194131_10004458_pt1 | contig 21088 bp, 18 predicted proteins | sample TA2KigO120mmetaG_FD_148631 | JGI IMG/M metagenome (GOLD analysis project Ga0194131, IMG submission 148631) | Freshwater microbial communities from Lake Tanganyika, Tanzania - TA2015053 Kigoma Offshore 120m | ecosystem: Environmental > Aquatic > Freshwater > Lake | place: Tanzania: Lake... | reverse complement strand
CGTCTTGCGGAAGAAGTTGCCTCCCCATCGTGGACGCATTTCGAACTCTCGCAGCATAAAACAGCACGTACTCGAACTGACCAAAGCTGTTTGCCTACGGAGGTGTACGCCACCCACCGCGGGTTGGGCTCCGGCGAGAATCGCGCCCAGAACTCATTGAATCGGGTGCGCAGGTACGGACGCGGCTTACTTCCGGCCTCCGGCTTGCCGTCCGGTCCCACCGGCAGCACCCACAGATCCCGCTGCGTCTCCGGCGCCATCTCGTAGTACAGCATCAGGCGGCCGTCGCGCGACCAGTCCATGGGCCACTGCTGGTTGGCCGACGCGGTCACCCGCTGCTCGGTTCCCGCTCCGCTCGCCTCCTTCCGGTACAGGTTCTGCGGAGTGCCCGCGCGGAACATCACAACCCTGCCGTCCGGCGACCAGACCGGGAGCCCCGCCAATCCCGGCAGGAAGGTGAACCGGCTCCAGACGCCCCGATCCACTTCCACCATCCACAGGTCCTGGCCTCCGGAGCTTCCGCGGGGCACCGCAACCCGCCGCCCGTCAGGCGACACCCGAAACCCAGTGGAGTAGTCGCCCGGCTGTCCCAAATTGACGGCGGCTTTGCCCCCTCGGTCCACCCATCGCAACTGGCGTCCCCCGCGATCTCCATGAATCAGCAGGGCGCCCGTGGCAGCGGCAATGCCCACCGGATCGGCAACCGGCATCGGCTCGCCGGACAGCTTGAGTTGCTCCGGATCCAGCCGCTGGGCCACCAGCGTGGTTCCGCGAATCCACAGCAGGTGACCCGCCGCGTACACGCCGCCTCCCGCGTTGGAAACCAGCCGTATCCGCTCCTTCGGATTCCTCAGCGAGGTCGCGTAGATCCCCGCCTGTTCCGGTGTGCCCGCGACCTGGAACAAGATCCGCCCGCCGGGAAGCAGTTGCGGCCACAAGTGAGCCGTTTCGCCTCGGCTGGAATCAATGGTGGTCAGCGGCTCGGATGTGCCTCCGGACGCGGACACACGGCGCAGCCCCTCCGGCGCTCCATAAACGATGCCGCCATCGGCGCCCCAGGCGCCGCCGGCCAAGAAGGGCGTATCAGCGACGGCGACGGGGCTTCCGCCTCCCACGTCCACTCGCCAGAGCTTGCCGGAGGCCCAGTGGCCCATCGAACGGCCGTCGGGCGACCAGAAGGGATTAACCGCACCATCGGTGCCGGGCAGCAGCCGGGCCGCCGTTCCGTCCATCGGCCGGACCCAGAGTCCGCTCTTACCAGGCGCCGTCGCGGCGAACACCAGCGACCGCCCGTCGGGCGAGATGCCGAATCCGCCAAATGTGTCGAACTGGCCGCCTTCGGGTGGAACGATCTGTGACCGAACCACCTGCTCCGAGGGGGGAGCCGACCGGACCGCGTCACTGCCCAGCCGATCACACCGCCGAGCACAAGCGCCACTGCCACCGCGACCGCCCAGGGCCATCGAATGGGCTCCGGCGCCGCCACCGGCTGCTGCTTGATCGCTCGGCCGAGGTTGTACTTGAGGTCCTTGGCAGAGTGGAAGCGATCGTCGGGGTCACGGGCCAGGCACTTGCGCACCACCTCCTCCAGTCCCGCGCCCATTCCCAGCGCCTCCGGCTCCCCCCCCGATCTCCCTGCCCGAACGGCTTCCGCCCCGACAGCATCTCGTACAGCAGGCACCCGAACGCCCACAGGTCGCTCCGCGCATCGGCGTCCACCCCGAGGAACAACTCCGGCGCCATATACTGCGGTGTCCCGATGATCTCCCCATTCCGCGTCATCGCCGTCAGCGTCGCCTCGTCGACCGGCGGCTGCACCAACACCTTCTTGGCGATGCCAAAGTCCAGCAGCTTGGTCCCGTGCCGGTTGATCATCACGTTGGCCGGCTTGAGGTCGCGGTGGATGATCCCCTTGCGGTGCGCCGTATCCAGCGCGTCCAGCACCTAGTCGGCGTACCCCAGCGCCTTGTCCATGCCAAGCGGGGTCTTCACCGCACTCAGCGGCGTGCCCTCGATGAACTCCATCACCAGGTAGTTGGGTCCGGTGTCGAGCAGCGTGCAGATGTGCGGATGGCTCAGCTTGGCCAGCACCTCCGCTTCTTTTCGAAACCGCTCATCGAAGTCGCCGCCCTTGGAGATCTTGATCGCCACCGTCCGGCCGATCTTGGAGTCGTGCGCGCGATACACCTGGCCCATCCCGCCCTCTCCGATGAGCGCCTCGATGGTGTACTGGTCGAGCTTATCCCCCGGGTCCAGAGGCATGGTTGAGTATACCCCAGCCGAAAGCTACCTGCGCGCCGTTCATCGCGAGCCCTGGTTGACGAGCGCCGGCCAGTTGGCCACCACCTCGAGCGGCTGCGATCCGCCCGCCGGCTCCATCACCAGGAACCGCTTGCCGTCCGGCGGGGGACTGTGGTTTGAGCACTTGAACCTATCCTGCCGACGGTTGGCAGGAGGTTTCGGGCATCCGCTTAATCCGGATCAGCATCGGATGGAGCCGGTCTCGGAGGATCGTTCTGATAGGCTCATCATTCCTGGGCGAATCGTCGGCTACTCGGAAACTGGCCCCTGAGCGCTGGACCAAAGGTAGAGTTTTCGCAACGCATGAAGCGCGATGCCCGGCCCGCATCACGCAAGGCTTCCGGAGTCGCTGTACGCCCAGTTCCGATACCTCGCGGACGCTGACCCTAATGGGTCCTATGTCGTCTCCGCCGTCGCAAGGCCTTGAGGCGCAGGGCGCGCCTCGATTCGGCAGGCGGACGTGAGGAAATGGCGGCAACCCAACTCGCTTTGAGAGGAGTGCCGGTAGGTTTTCAGAACTTCGTTCTCACACGGACTCCTTCAGTGCCGGGACGCCGGTATCTGCGCGGGCGTTTGTGCGGGTTGAGGCAACAGTCCATCGTTTTGCGGTCGAATGTCTCGCGGCAGAAGGTGCATCGATAGACGCCAGCATCCGGAACGCAAACCCGCGCCGGGGCTGCTTCGTGGCACCACCTGGCCGGCCACGAGCTAATCAAAATCATGCGCACGGCGGCGAGGTGCTGCTTGACCGTGGGCTTGGATCTCTCCTCGACGAGCTTGGGCTTCCATGCAGAATCCGGTGTCCACGGTACGGGACAGTTCCCAGGTCTATACGAAACCGGCTGAACCCACAGATCCCATCCGCGTCCGATAGCAACAAAATCAACAACTTCCGGACCCCCGCCATCCCCGCCCAAACCCGTTCTCCTAAAATCAAAATATTTTTCATTGCCCCCAACCCGTTCATCCTAAAACACTTCCAACCCACTCACCCCACCCCGCCACCCCCTTTCCACCCCTCCACCCCCTTGACACTCGTGTATCGTCAAACCGTTGGCGGGCTACAGCCCCTCCAGGACCTACACAATGTCATCTTCTTCAACATCTTCCGCTGCCGAAACCGGACCAGCCATCATCACACCGGACCCCACCCCAGCCACCAGCCCGCCTGGTGATGACGGTCTACTTCGCCGAACTCTCCAACAGGCGCTTTGTCACCGCCGGGCTCGATCTTGGCCACGCCAACGACTACTCCGCGCTGGCCGTCATCGAGCGCCGAAACACAACGGACCGTCTTCTGCGAGGGCCGGCGCCCCCGATCTGCGCGGCCGGACCACGCTCATCGTCGACTCCACCGGCCTTAGCGCCCCTGTCGTCGAGATGATCCGCGCCGCCAGGATCCCAGTCAACATCATTCCGGCCGTGCTCACCGGCGGCCAGACAGCGTCTTACTAGGAACGGCGTGTCGGCCAGGGGCAGTTGATGATTCCGCGCAGTCTGGAGAACTACCGCGACCTGCGCGCGCCGCGACGGGCCCGTGGCCTGATTCTTGAGCGGCGGGGCGGGACAAAAATTTGTCCCACTCCGTCCCACCAGATCTTTGAAAATCGAATTCCCGTGGAACCGCGACCTCCGGATCCCCTTGCGGACAAGCTCACCGGCCAGCAGCACCCGGGTCCGGCAAAAGCTCGGAAATCGCGAATTTTTCGAACACCAGGTCGGCACGGCTGCCCTCGTACACGATCCCCACATGATCGCCGCCGATGTGCGAAACGCTCGGGTACCCGCGCCCGCGCCCTTCGTCCAGCAGCACGTGACACGTCTCCGGCCACGTGGCGCCGTCGTCCAAGCTCAACTGAATGGTGTGGTGAGAAAGCTCTGTACTTTGGGACTCCGGAACCGCCTCAGACTTGCGTTGGAGCGGGGCTCGATCAGGGTGTTTGAGGTCGGTGGCGTGCTTGGCCCAGGTCCGGCCCAGGTCCCGCGTCACCCGGACCGCGCGAAACCGCTCGTTCCGGGTCCGGATATTGAGCATCAGGGATCCATCGCTCAGCTCCGCCACCTGGCACTCGCTGCCGTCGTTGTAGGCCCGATTCGGAACGGTCCAAGCGACGCCGTGGTCGCGGCTGATCATGATCGTCGCGAACGAATCGCCCTTCTCATCCCGCTTCGGCTGGGCGAGAATGAGCGGCGCCACCTTGCCGATCTCGAATCCCGCCGGGCTTGCCCCACATCCAGACGGGGAAGACGAAGATCTCACCGGTGGCCTGGTCGATCACGATCCCCGGATCGCTGACCCGGTTCTCGTGCTGAGGCTTGCCCCCATACCCGCCCATGTCCATGATGACGCGAGGCGGCTCCCACGTCCGGCCGCCATCGGTGCTCCGGCTGAGTCCGATATCGATGTCTTCCTGCAGGTCCCGCGATGCGCGCCGCCACGCGCTTTGAGAGAGATCCGCGTCAGGCTTGAGCTTGCACGATAGCCAGAAGTGATTCATTCCTGGCGCTACTGCCACCGCGCCGCGGAAAGTGACACTGGCCGCGCGAGGCACGGATTCGCCAAACGACCCCCGGTAGCGAAAGTCTCCGTCGAGCCGGTATGGAAAATTTCGAGCGCTTCGATCGCGCGGGGTCATCGGTGCCAGCCAAGTCCACCTGCAGCGTGGACTCAAGCGTTAGCCGCAGCAGCACGTTCTGGCTGTTCCGGATCAGCACCGGATGCACCGGCTGGTGGACACTGGTGGTGATGCCAGTGGAGCGGCACACAAGAGCCCAAACGCGCGGGCTCAAGAGGCCAACATCATATCAGGTCTGCTACCGGTCTTTGACCGGAGGGAACAGCCCGAACCCCGCCAGCACCTTCTGGCCGCCGGTGGACCGCAGCCAGTCCAGGATCTTGCGGGCCTCTGCCTTGCGTCCGCTCCGGGCGACAACGCCTCCCGCCTGACGGATGGGATCGTGCAACTCTTCGGACAGCCGGATGCCGTTGCGATTGAACACCAGGGTCCACGAGACGATGGCCGCGTCCGCGTTGCCCCGCTCGGCGAATTGCAGGGCCTGGCGGACGTTTTCGCCATAGACGATCTTGGGCTCGATCCGCTTCCAGAGTCCGGTGCGTTCGAGCAGTTGCCTCGCCGCGAGACCATAAGGCGCGTGGCCGGGATTGGCGATGGCGGCGTGCACGACGCCGGCCCCGGCAAGATCCTCGACCCGCTTCACCGCGCCGGACTTTGACCACAGCCCCAGACGCCCCGTCGCGTATGGGACGCCCGAGCCCGCCACCACGTGCCCGCTCGTCTCAAGATCGCGGACGTAGGCGGCGTTCGCTGAAAGAAACAGATCGTAAGGGGCGCCATTCCGGATTTGGGCGGCAAGTTGCCCGGAAGACCCGAGCACGAAGCGGACGGCGACGCCGGTCCTCGAAGCGATGGCCTGCGTCAAGGTCTGCTCGAGGGGAGCGAGGTCAGAGGCGGCGGCAATGAGGAGAGGAGGAGGCTCAGCAGATTGCGCAAATAGAACTAACGCCAAGCTTGACAACAAGACGCTCAACTTGCATACTAGAGATGAGCTAATGTGTTTCGCAAGCTGAACATTCTGGAGGTAAGGATTCGCCATGAGCAAGATCATCGGCATCGACCTGGGTACGACGAACAGCGTGGTCGCTGTGATGGAGGGCGGCCAGCCGGTCGTCATTCCGAACCAGGAAGGAGGGCGCACCACACCGTCGGTCGTGGGCTTCACCAAGAGCGGCGAGCGGCTGGTCGGCCAGGTCGCCAAGCGCCAGGCGGTCACCAACCCCGAGAATACCATTTACTCGATCAAGCGGTTCATGGGACGGCGCCACGAGGAAGTCACCGAGGAAATGAAGCTGGTTCCCTACCGGGTGGTCCGGGGCGACAATGGCGACGCCCGGGTTGAGGCGCAGGGGAAGAAGACCTCTCCGCCGGAGATTTCCGCCATGGTGCTGGCCAAGCTGAAGGAAGCGGCCGAGGCCTACCTGGGCGAGAAGGTCACCAAGGCGGTGATCACCGTGCCCGCCTATTTCAACGATTCACAGCGCCAGTCGACCAAGGATGCCGGGCAGATCGCCGGGCTCGAAGTGATGCGGATCATCAACGAGCCAACTGCGGCCGCCCTCGCCTATGGTCTCGACAAGAAGAAGGACCAGACCATCGCCGTCTACGATTTCGGCGGCGGCACCTTCGACATCTCGATCCTCGAGGTGAGCGAAGGCGTGGTCGAGGTGAAGTCGACCAATGGTGACACCCACCTCGGCGGCGACAACATCGACCAGCGGCTGATCACCTGGATCGTCGACGAGTTCAAAAAGGAACAAGGGATCGACCTGTCGCGCGACCAGATGGCGCTCCAACGGCTAAAGGAAGCGGCCGAGAAAGCCAAGATCGAGCTCTCGACTCTGCTCGAGACAGAGATCAACCTGCCATTCGTCACCGCCGACGCATCCGGGCCCAAGCATTTGGTCATGAAGCTGACCCGCGCGCGTTTTGAACAGATGGTAGATGACATCCTGCAGCGGACGCTCGAGCCTTGCAAGCTGGCCCTGCGCGACGCCGGAATGACTCCGGCCAACATCGACGAAGTGGTGATGGTCGGCGGTTCGACCCGCATCCCCAAGGTCCAGCAGTTGGTGTCGAACCTGTTCGGACGCGAGCCCAACAAGAGTGTCAACCCCGACGAAGTTGTCGCGGTAGGAGCGGCTGTCCAGGGCGGCGTGCTGGCCGGTGAAGTCAAGGATGTGCTGCTGCTCGACGTGACTCCGCTGTCGCTCGGCATCGAGACTCTGGGCGGCGTGTTCACCAAGCTGATCGAGCGCAACACCACGATTCCGACGCGCAAGACCGAAGTCTTCTCAACGGCGGCCGATAATCAGACCTCGGTGGAGATCAAGGTCTACCAGGGCGAGCGCGCGATGGCGCGCGACAACCGGTTCCTGCACGCCTTCCAGCTCAGCGGGATCCCGCCGGCTCCGCGCGGCGTGCCGCAGATCGAGGTCTCGTTCGACATCGACGCGAACGGCATCCTGAACGTCTCGGCGAAGGACCGGGCAACCGGCAACGAGCAGAAGATCACGATCACCTCGTCCAGCGGACTGAGCAAGGATGAGGTGGATAAGATCTCCCGGGACGCCGAGTCCCACGCGGCCGAGGACCGCACGCGCAAGGAGGAGATCGAGCTCCGCAACCAGGCTGACACGATGATCTACTCAACCGAGAAGATGCTCAAGGAGCATCGCGAGCGGATTGGCGAAGAGGAAGCCAAGAACGTCGAGGACGCGGTGAAGGATCTGCGGTCGGCGATGGACCAGGGCGGGAAGGACCGTATTCAAGGCGCGATAGACCGGCTCACGCAACAGTCGCACAAGATGGCCGAAGCGATGTACAAGGCCACTCCCGGCGCATCGGGCGGACCGGGAGGCGCACAGCCGGGCGCGGGTGCGGCGGGCGGCGGTGAACCGAAGAAGGACACCGTGGTCGACGCCGAGTTCGTCGACATGGATGACAAGAAATAGGAACGGAAGGAAGCGCGGTTCAGGGGGAGAACCCGATGCCCGCCAACAACGAATACTACGAAACACTCGGTCTCCGGCGTGGCGCCGACGAGAAGGATGTCCGGAATGCCTACCGGCGTCTCGCCCGGAAGTACCATCCGGACCTCAATCCTGGGGACAAGGCCGCTGAAGAGAAGTTCAAGCAGCTACAGCAGGCCTACGACGTCCTGAGCGACCCGAAGAAGCGGGCCATGTATGACCAGTTCGGATTCTATTCCGAGAACATGGCCAGCGCGGGACCGGGGGGCGGAGCCAAGCCCGGCCAGCCGCACATGGACTTCAGCGGCTTCGACTTCGGCGACGTGTACGGAGCCCCGCAGCACGACGACCAGCAGGGCGGCGGGTTCGGATCCCGGTTCAGCGACCTGTTCGGGCAGTTTTTCCGCAAACAGGGCGGCGGAACGCAGCCCGAGCGGGGTTCGGACCTCGAGTACGCCCTCAAGGTGGACTTCAGCCGGGCGGTGAAGGGCACTCAGGCGCGGATCACCATCCAGCGGCACGAAGCCTGCTCCACCTGCCGTGGGTCGGGCTCGTCGGGAGGCGGCCATATCGTCTGTCCCGAGTGCAACGGCGCAGGTACGGTCAGCCAGCAGGCGGGCGCGATGCGGTTCAATCTGAGTTGTCCACGGTGCGAGGGCGCCGGACGTCTGCGCAACGCCTGTTCCGCGTGCCAGGGTGAGGGACGGACCACAGCGAGCGACCAGGTGGAGGTGCGCATCCCTGCCGGTGTCAAGTCGGGCGACCGGCTTCGCGTGCCGCACAAGGGCAACGCAGGTACGATGGGCGCGCCCCCAGGAGACCTCTACATCACGGTCAACGTCGAGCCGCATGCCTTCTTCTCCCGCGAGGGTGATGATCTGCATATTGTGGTCCCCGTGACGGTGTGGGAAGCGGCGCTCGGAACCAAGATCGAGGTGCCCACGATTGACGGCCGCGCGCTGCTCAAGATCCCGCAGGGGACACAGAACGGGCAGAAGCTCCGGCTGCGTGAAAAGGGCATTTACAACCAGCGGAAGGAGACCCGTGGTGACCTGATCGTCGAGGTCAGCGTCCAGGCGCCCAAGGCGCAGGACGAGCGGAGCCGCGAGATTCTCCGCGAGCTCGCCCAGCTTCACCCCGACGATCCGCGCCAGGAAATGTGGAGTAGAGTCTGATGCGCCGCAAATCAAAAGCCGCATACATGATTTCGGCGGTGGCCGAGCAGTATGGAATCCACCCCCAGACGCTTCGTCTGTACGAACGCGAAGGACTGCTGCGTCCGTCCAGGAGCGAAGGCAACACGCGCTTGTTCACGGACGACGATCTTGAGCGCCTGGAGATCATTCTCAAGCTCACGCGCGACCTCGGCGTGAACCTCGCCGGCGTCGAGATCATTCTCAATATGCGCGCGCGGATGGAGGCGATGCAGCGCCAGATGGAGGAGTTTATCTTGACACTTAACCAGGAGCTGGCGCAGCGCGTCCGGCCCGTGGAGGACGAGCCACAAAACTCACTGATCCCGCTGCGGACGCTAGTACCCGAAGTACGGCCCGTGAACCGCAAGAAGCCCCGCAAAAGCTGATCTTTAGCGGCATTTCGTGTAAGCTGGAGGGACGGAGGATCAATGTCGTATTGGCGGCTTCTTTCCCTGGCGGCAGTTGGGACCATCGCGCATGCTCAGTCTGAAGCGGACCTGAAGCGCTTCTTCGAAGGCAAGCGCGTGACCGTCAAAGTCGAGATGCCGGGCACTCATCAAGGGCTCGACGTCTATCCGCTCGAAGGCCCGCGCATGGACATGTCACACTATTCCAGCCGGGTCAAAAATTTTGGCGTCTCGCTCCGCACCGGCGACTCGGTAATGGTCACTCTCGTCCACGTCACCAAGAAGAACATCGAGTTCCAGTTGGGCGGCGGCGGTTACGGCACCTATGTCTCCAAGTCCGACTACGAGCGCCGGCTGGAGCGCGACCTCAACCGGGCCTCCTCGGAGGACGAGCGTCGCCGGATCCGGTCCGACCTTGACCGCGAGCGCAGCCGGCGCCAGCGGGAAGAGCGCGCCAACCGGGCATTAAACGACTCGCTGCGCGTCGAGCGCGAGCGGCTGATCCTTGAAAAGAGGCGCGAGGGAGGTTCGCGTTTCAATCTCTGGTATCCCGAGGGCCGGTTGGCCGAAAGCGTTCCTACGCCCCAGGATGTGATGACCGCACTCGGCGAGTGGGTCGACTTTTCCGCCCTGAACCCGCGGACGACGCGGACAGTTTCGAAGTCGCAACCCGCGGCCGCCACACCGGTCAAGGGCCTGCAGCAGCGCCAGGGCGGTAGCGTCCATCGCGGGATGTCGCGGGCCGAAGTCCACTCCATGCTTGGCCGCACCACATCGAGCAGGCAGGTCCGCCAGGGTGATCTGAACACCGTGATCGAGCGGTTCGACCAAGGGGATGAGGTCACGGAAGTGACCTACGTGAACGACGTTGTGGTGAAGTTCACAACCGCTTCGAAGTAGGCTTCACCGGGTCCGGAACTTGGCGTTGAACGCGGCCAACTGATCGTCGAGCGACGGCCGCTTGGGCTCCTGCCGCTTTTGCGGAGGCGGCGCCGGAGCTGGCGGAGCCTCAAGCTGCTTGATCGACAAGGCGATCCGCTTGGCCTTGGCGTCCACCGACAGCACTTTGACTTTCACAATCTGCCCGGCTTTGAGCATTTCGCGCGGGTCCTTGATGAACCGGTGCGAGACCTCGCTCACATGCACCAGTCCGTCCTGGTGCACACCGATGTCGACGAAAGCTCCGAAGTTGGCGACGTTGGTTACGACGCCTTCCAGCACCATGTCCGGTTTCAGATCCGCGATCTCCCGGATGTCGTCACGCCACACCGGCGCAACGAACTTCTCGCGCGGATCGCGTCCGGGCTTGCGCAGCTCCTCGCGGATGTCAGCCAAGGTGTACATGCCAACGGTGTCTGTCTGGAAGCCTTCCATCCGGACTCTCTCCACCAGGTCCGGCCGTGAGATCAGCTCCGGGATGCTGACGCCGAGCGACGCCGCGATCTTTTCCACCACCGCGTAGGACTCCGGGTGGACGGCCGTCATGTCGAGCACATTGTCGCCGCCACGGATCCGGAGGAATCCCGCCGCCTGCTCGAAGGTCTTCGGACCAAATCCCGAAACTGCCATCAACTGGGCGCGCGACTTGAAGCGGCCATTCTGGTTCCGGAACTCAACGATCCGCTGCGCGGTGCGCTCATTGATGCCCGCCACGTAGCGGAGCAGCGCCCAGGACGCCGTGTTCAAATCCACGCCCACGCGGTTCACGCACGACTCGACCGTTCCCTCCAGGCCCTGCTTGAGCCTCTTCTGGTCGACGTCATGCTGGTACTGGCCCACGCCGATCGACTTGGGATCGATCTTGACGAGTTCCGCCAGCGGATCCTGCATCCGGCGGGCAATCGAAATGGCTCCGCGAATGGTGACGTCGAGCTCGGGAAACTCCTGCCGCGCGATATCGGAAGCCGAATAGACAGAGGCGCCGGACTCATTCACCATCACGCTGAAGACGTCCTTCAAATTGGCTTGGCGGAGGAAGTCATTGACCAGCGCCTGGGTTTCGCGCGACGCCGTTCCGTTGCCGATCGCGATCGCCCGGGTGTTGTGGCGCGCGATCAACCCGGCCAGTGTCCGCACGGCCCCGGCGAGGTCGTTCTTTGGCTCGAACGGATAGATCACGGAGTGTTCGAGGAACTTGCCGGTGTCGTCCACCACGGCGATCTTGCAGCCGGTGCGGATGCCCGGGTCAATCGCAAGCACGCTGAGCATGCCGGCTGGCGGAGCGAGGAGAAGGTTCTCGATGTTCTCGCGGAAGACGCGGATGGCCTCGTCGTCGGAGCGGTCCTTGAGCTCCAGGCGGACTTCGCTCTGGATGGAAAGGTTCAGAAGGCGGTCGTAGCAGTCCTCGGCCGCCGCTTCGAGGTGCGGGCACCAGTCGCCTTGTGCTTTGATCACGCTGCCTTTCAGGAGCAGCACCGCCCGGTCGCGGTCCAGGTCGATGAAGAAGGTGAGCAACCCGTCCTTTGCGCCCCGGCGGATCGCGAGCATTCGATGAGAAGGGATTTTCGATACCGGCTCGCGATAATCGGCGTACATCTTGTACTTGGACTCTTCGTCGACGGCGCCCTCAACGGCCTGGGAGACGACATGGCCTTCCTGTTGCATGAGCTGGCGGACCAGCTTGCGGAACCCCGCGTCCTCGTTGATCCGTTCCGCGACGATGTGGCGGGCGCCTTCGAACGCATCATCGGCGTTGTTCACTTCGCGGGCGGGATCGACGAGCGTGGCGGCAAGCGATTCCGCTGTCTGGCCGGGGACGGCCTGCTGCGCCCACAGATAGCAGGCGAGCGGTTCGAGCCCCTTCTCGCGCGCGATGGTGGCCTTGGTGCGCCGCTTTGGCTTATAGGGCAGGTAGAGATCTTCGAGCTCCGTCTTGTCGAGACACAGGTTGATGCGGGTCTCGAGGTCCGGCGTGAGTTTGCCCTGTTCCCGGATCGAGTTCAACACGGTCTCGCGCCGGTCCTCAAGCTCGCGGAAGTATTCGAGCTTTTCCTGGACGGTGCGGATCTGCACCTCGTCGAGATTGCCTGTCGCCTCCTTCCGGTAGCGGGAGATGAATGGTACGGTGCCGCCGCCGTCAAGCAGTTCGATCGTGGCCACGAGTCCACGCAACGGGATCGAAGTCTGCTGGGAGATGTGAAGGAGGATCTGTGTGGGAAGAGTGCGAGGCTGCTCCATGCGGGGGAAGGAACTTCCATGATAGCGAGGCGCGTTGTGCGATATTGGCTCCATGACACGGCGCGACACGTTCCTGATTGTCCCCGCGGCGGCCCTCAAAGCCTCGGCCGCAAACGACGCCCTGAGCGTTGGACTCATCGGCGCCGGAGGCCGCGGATCCTACGACGCGTCCTTACTGGCGAAGCACACCAGTGCGCGCATCACTGCCGTCTGCGACATCGAGCCCGCGCGTATCGCCGCCGCCCGGAAGACGCACGGCGCGGCCATTGCTTCCTACAACGACTTCCGGGATCTGCTGGCCAACAAGAGCATCGACGCGGTGTTGATCGCGACGCCCGTGTTCCTGCATCCGGAGCATCTCGAAGCCGCGATTGCCGCGGGCAAGCACGTCTACATCGAAAAGCCCGCCGCCGCGGACGCCGAAGGCGCCCGCCGGGTCCGGCGCATCGCCGACCGCGCGGACCGCAAGCTCAACATCACATTCGGCTTTCAGCAACGCTACGGACCGGGCTACCGGAAGGCGCACGCGTTGGCCGCGAGCGGAGGCTTGGGTCCGGTCCGGTTCGCCCATTCCCATTGGATCAAGGGCACGGAGAGTGTGTCGGCGGCGGGGGCGCAACCGTGGCCGCAGCCCGCCAATGGAGCCGAGAGAGTGAAGCACTGGAAGCGGTGGAAAGCCACGTTCGGCGACTACATCGTGGAGACCTACTGCCACGGCGTCGACGTGCTGAACTGGTTCCTTGGGGGACATCCGGAGAGCGCGCTTGCGACCGGAGTCCAGGCGGTGGACCGCCGTGGCGATATGCGCGACCACTGCACCGCGACGTTTACCTACAAAGACAACGTGCAGGCGACGCTCACCGGATCACAGGTGGCGGCGCTGTTCCATCGCGATGTCCGCGAGAGCTTCTACGGTTCGAAAGGGACAATTGAGACCGCGCGCGAGTTCTGGCGTCACGAGCGCGGCAAGAACGACATCGTGGAGGAGCGTGAGCCGCGCGACATCACGATCGACGCGCTGGCGGAGTTCGTGCAGCGGGTGCGGGAGGGAAGGCCTGAGAATGCGGGCGTCTCAGCCGCCGAGAGCACTTTGACCGCGATCATGGCGCGCGAGTCCATGGATCAGCGGCGCGAAGTGACCTGGAAGGAGGTGGCGGGATGAGAGGCGGAGCGCTGCTGATGCTGAGTGCCGCGCTGGCACAGGGCGCGGACTGGGTGTCGCTGTTCAACGGCAAGGATCTCAGCGGCTGGACCGGGTCGAAGAGGCACTGGCGCGTGGAGAACGGCGTCATTGTCGGGACCACGGACGAGCATCCGACCGAGTTGAACACGTTCCTCATCTACGAGAAGAAGCCGTTCGCCGACTTTCACCTTTCCGCTGAAGTGAAGATCCGGAATGGGAACAGCGGCATTCAGTTCCGGTCGACGTACCTGCCAGGACCGGGATTCATCGTCTACGGCACCCAGGCGGATGCGGCCGATGAGACCAAGAGCTGGGGCAACTTCTACGAGGAGCGTGGCCGTGGCCGCGGCGTGATGAAGACGCCGGACGAGGGGTGGCGCAGGGCGGAGCCAGTGGTGAAGAAGGGTGATTGGAACCGGATCGAGGTGATCGCCAGGGGTCCGGCGGTGAAGCTGGTGTTGAACGGCACGGCCACCTGGGAGGGAAGCGACGGCAAGAAGCTCGATGGAATCCTTGCGCTCCAGCTTCACGCGGGCAAGCCGATGCGGGTGGAGTTCCGTGAGATCCGGATCAAGGAGCTGCCGTGAGCCGGGCTGTGGTTGCCGATTACGCCCAGATCGATGGGGTTGAGTGTCCGTGCGGCGTGGCCCGGCGCGCGTTTGCTGATGTCGAAGGTGCGCCCCTGACTCTGCATGTTACAGAGATCCGCCGGGACGCGCTCGTGCATTATCACAAGCGGATCACCGAGGTGTACTATTTTCTCGAATGCCAGCCGGAGGCGATGATGGAGCTGGACGGCGAGCCGGTGCCGGTGAGACCGGGAATGGCGGTGATGATTCCGCCGGGTGTGCGGCACAGGGCGGTGGGGGAGATGAAGGTCATCATTGTGGCGCACCCGAAGTTCGATCCGGCGGACGAGTGGCTGGATTAAGGCAAGCGGAGCGGCCAAGCTTGCGATATCGGCTCGCTGCTACTGAATCGCATGGTCCGGGTCCTCTTCGGCCCGGGCGATCCAATCGACAGGTCGTAAGGCTCGCCGTTCAAAGTAACATGGGCTTCCAACGCTCCGGTGGTGACGCTTTCGGAGACTCGCAACTCGACGTGCTCGCTGGGGACAAGGCGCACCTGGAGCAGGCGTTCGAACGAGATCTCGCAGGCGCGATCGGATGGCACAAGGGCCAGAATGGCTGTTCAACCGTGCGCTCTTGGCGCTCTCGATGGCCGCGGACTCCTTCTTCGCGTACATCTCGACGTACTGATCGACGGTCGATAATACTACATCGCTCGGAACCGCTATTGTGATTCCGTGGCGGGGCTCGGTGTAGACGGCATTTACGGCGATCGGAATACAGCCGGTAACGGCGATTAATTGACGCGCACGGTGAATCCGCGTGTCGAACTCCGTGGCGCGCGACAAGATCGAGTTGACGATGGCCGAGCGCACCGGCAACGTCTCGATGGCGGAGCTTCCCTGACCGCGGCGAGTCTCTGGTAGACTGAGGGCACCGTGGATTTCGAGAGGTTCGAACAGTTTTCGCTGCAAATGGCCGCCAGGCATGAGCAGCGGATGGCCGAGGTTTCGCAGAAACAGGCCGAATCAGCAAAGAAGATCGCCGACCTGGAAGCGGAGATCGCCTTCCACAAAGCGGAGATGATCCGCTATCGAGCGGAGGCGGAGCGCTACAGGCAGGAGGGGGAACGTGTTCGAGCGGAAGGGGAACGGCAACGCACCGAAGCTGAAGTCAAGTACGCAGAGTTCAAAGCTCAGGTGGCTCAAGAACTCGCGGAAATGAACAAGCGCCTCATCGATTCAGAGGAGAGGCTGAGTCAGAAGTTTGACATCTTCCACAACGATTGCAGGCTGTTGTATGAGGCCATTCGCCTCCAGACCAAGACGGTCGACCAACTCGTCGACAGCGTCCACGAACTACGGCTCACCGTCACGCGGCACGCCACAGATCCCAACGCACATCGCGCCGCCTGATAAACTGGTCCGAATCGCGGGTCATCCATGACTGGGCGCACCCTGAGCCACTACCAGATCCTCGAACCGCTGGGCTCCGGCGGAATGGGCGAGGTGTTCAAGGCGCGCGACACCCGGCTGAACCGGCCGGTCGCGATCAAGATTCTGCGATCCGAGCACCTGAGCCAAGCCACTCACAAGCAGCGCTTCATCCAGGAAGCCCAGGCGGCGTCCGCGCTGAATCACCCCAACATCGTCACCATCCACGACATCGACCAGGCCGGCGGCATCGACTTCATGGTCATGGAGTTCATCGCCGGCCGCACGCTTGACGCCCGCATCCCGCGTCAAGGCGTGCGGCTCAACGAAGCGCTCCGCATCGCCGTGCAAATCGCGGAAGGACTGCGCCGCGCCCACGCCGCCGGAATCGTCCACCGCGATCTCAAGCCCTCCAACATCATGATCGGCGATGAGGGACTGGTGAAAATCCTCGACTTCGGCCTCGCCAAGCTGACCGAAAAAGCCGAAATCAGCGAGAACGAGGACACCCGGACCGCACGTCCGGAGACAGAAGAAGGGACGATCCTCGGCACCACAGCTTACATGTCGCCGGAACAAGCCGAAGGCCGCAAACTCGATGCCCGCACCGACATCTTCAGCTTCGGTGTGGTGCTCTACGAAATGCTGACCGGACGCAAGGCGTTCGAAGGCGACACCAGACTCGCGACCATGTCGGCGATCCTCAAAGAAGAGCCAAAACCCGTCGACAACATCCCGCGCGATCTCGACAAAATCATCCGCCGCTGCCTCCGCAAAGATCGCGAAAAACGCATCCAGCACATGGACGACGTCAAGCTGGCGCTCGAAGAAGTCCGCGAAGAATCGGAATCCGGCAAGCTCGAGACACCGGCGAAACCGGCGGCATCCACCAAATCGCGATGGCCGTGGATCGCCTTCGCGGGAATCGCTGTCGCTGGACTCGCCGGCGCTGGCGCGTGGATGCTGCGATCCAGACCCGCTGCGTCACCGCCGACGCCGGCCATGTTGACCCTGCAGCGCGTCACCGCCGACGCCGGTCTCAACACGAGCCCCGCCATCTCGACGGACGGCAAGCTCCTCGCCTATGCATCGGACCGCGCCACCAACGGCGACCACCTCGACATCTGGGTCCAACACATGGGCGGCGGCGATCCCGTGCGTCTCACCAAGGAAGACGGCGACGAAACCGAACCCGCGTTCTCTTCCGACGGCAGCCGCGTGGCGTACTCGTCTTCGCGCGGCGGGATCTTCGTCGTACCGGCGTTGGGCGGCGAGCCGCGGCAGTTGGCGGCGCGTGGGTCGCGGCCGCGGTTTTCGCCGGACGGGCAGTGGCTCGCGTATCACGTGGCGGCGTCTGGCGCGGCTTCGGGAACGGTGAATCGCGAGGTTTGGGTGATGCCCTCGGCGGGCGGGTCGCCACGACGGCTCGCGGCAGGTTTCCTGGATGTGAGTTCGCCGGTGTGGTCGCCGGACGGACGCCGGATTCTGATGCACGGTCGAAAGGACCGTTCGCAGGAAAGCGTCGACTGGTGGTTGACGTCGCCGGACGGATCCGAACCGGTACCTGCCTCTGCAAGACCGGTCTTTAGAACGCTCAACGCTTTCGTAACCGGTCCCTCAGCTTGGGTCGGCGACCAGGTCATCTTCTCTGGACTGCGCAGCGGTAACATTCAGCTCTGGAAAGTCCCAATGGACACAACGTCCGGACGCGTGGCGGGAAAGGTTGAGCAGGTCACCAGCGGCACCGGACGGGAACTAGACCCTTCGGTGGCGAAGGACGGAACGCTCGTGCTCGCCAGCATTCAATTCAGCTCCGACCTGTACATGCTGCCAGCGGATACGGCGCGCGGGAAGATTACGGGTGAGATGAAACGCCTTACGGAGGACCCGGCGGAAGATGACACGGCGGCGATCTCCGCGGATGGCTCCCGCCTCATATTCAATTCGACACGCGATGGCCGGGTGGGACTGTGGCTGCGCGACATGAACACCGGCAAGATCCGAAGGCTCTCTCCCGGCCCCGCGGGCCTCCAGTGGCCGCAGATCACCGCTGACGGCCGGACTGCCGGCTTTCCGAAACTGCTGAGCAAGCGTGCTCCTCCTTACCCGTACGTCATTACCGGGATCGACGACGGCACGATTCGAGAGATGGAAATCGACTCACAAGTTGGGCCATGGGGGTTGAGCCCGTTGGGAACCTATGTCGTCGGCAACGGTGGCAGCGCGACCGGTCCGTTGACAGCGGCCCGCGTCGACACCGGGGAACAGAAGCCCTTCCTGCAGCATCCCGGGTGGCAACTCCTCTCTCCCCATTTTTCCCCCGACGAACGCTGGATCGCCCTTCACACCCGCAACGCCGAGACGACCCGCCAAGTCTTCATCGTCCCCTTCCAGTTCGGACGCGTCACGCCCCAATCCGAATGGATCCCCATCACGGACGGAAAAGGCCTCGACCGCGATCCCAACTGGTCGCCCGACGGAAACATGCTCTACTGGCTCGCCGACCGCGACGGCGTGCGCGGCATCTGGGCGCGCAAGCTCGAACCCGCCACGAAGCGCCCTTCAGGCGAGGCGTTCGAGGTCCGCATGTTCCGTGGCGCGCGGCGGTCGATGATGAAGTTCTCCAACTCGGGCTTGACCCGCCCCGCCGTTGCGCGACAAAATCGTCTTCACGCTGGGAGAAGAGACCGGTAATATCTGGTCCGGTAAACTTCCGTAACGGAGCCGCGACCAGCGCAAATTGCGGGCCGCGTCACCGATTCATCGGGCGGCGCCGGCTTCCGCGATGCCGCCAGCGCGGATTGCGCGCGGATGAAGGTCAGGTGCTCCGTGCCGAGCTTCGACGGTTCGCGCGCGTCGATCGGGGCAGGTCCTCCATCGGCCGGCCCACCACCCCGACCCCCAATATGCGCAGCAGTTTGAACCGCGACTTCCGAAAATCATCAGGAGGGGATACGGGGAAACGCCCGTGGGCTTGCAATCGCTGATCGGGCGTGAGGTCAGACCTCGACCAGCGCTCCCGCCAACTGCTTCGCCACCGGTGCCAGCTTCTCCCCCTGCACCGAACCCAACGCCGTAACATACGGCGCAACCGGACCCGTCCGGGCGATCCCCGCCAACTCCACCGCCGCATGCAACACCCGCGCCGGACCCCAAGCATCCCGCAAATCCTCAAGCGCGATGAAATGCTGGCGGACCGCTTCGGCCTGATCCCACTCGCCCCGCACATTGTGCTCGAACAGCATGCGCGACAGCGCCGGAGCCACGCATCCGCTGCCCGTGGTGAATCCGGGAAGCCCGAACCCGCGCATGTGTGCAATTGCTGGCCGCTCGCCGATTCCGCTGATTACGTATTTCCGGTCCACCCGCTGCAGCAGGCCATCCAAATAGGAATCCAACGTGGGATCCTGCCGAACCACGGCATACTTGATCGCGACGCAGACTCCATCCCGGACCAAGCGGCCTACCGCGTCCAGTCCGGCGTCTTTGTCCGCGCCGAAATTGTTCTCGTCTTTCAAATACACGATCAAGGGAGTGCGAGCCGCCTCGGCGAACTCGCGGTATCCACGCTCGAGTCCGGCGGCGTCACGTGGATCGGCGCAGGGGAGCAGCATGACCGCCGGAAAGCTGTAGCGGGCCAGGATCGGCGCCTGGTCCATCGCGCGGCCGAACGAGGGGCCAGCGCTGGGCAGCATCGTCCAGTCATCCGGACAGCCATTGGCCCAGTCGAGCAGTGCCTCATACTCGGCCAACGTGATGTGATACAGGAACGCGTTGCCCCCGTAGAGGAAGTTCCGGATCCCGCCATCGGCGATGTGGCGCGCGATTCGCGTGGTTTCGGCGAAATCGACCGTCCGGCGAGCGTCGTCGTGGCGGCACAAAGGTGGAACCGGAAAGACTCCGGCGAGATCGGTGGAGGTAAGGGCTGCGGTCCGCATGGACCTTCATTCTACCAGCGGCACCGTCAACCCGGTGGAATTTCGCGGATCTCGGGGATGTCCGAAGAATCGATCTCTGAATCGGGCCGTTGCCCGAGTTGGCGGAGATCGGCCCGTCTCTTAGCGGTGAGCCGGCTCATGTCTCTCTCAATGATTCCGTACCTTTAGGCCCTCCTCCAGGCACTCGATCAGCCGGTCACAGTCATCACGCCATATTGCCGCCTCGTCCAGCCAAAGTCCGGGAAACACGTTGGACTTGTAGATTCCATTTCGCGATCGCTTCAGCAGTGTGTAACGCGTGCCGTTGTGAAACCGCCATTCGATTCGCCGCTCCGCGACGAGGACCGCAAGGTACTCCCGGACTCCTGCCTCCCTGTATAACGCGAGCTTGGGGCCCAAATCGTACGACCGGCTGGACGCGCAAATCTCGATGATGAGGTCCGGCGGTCCGGCCAGGAAACGGCCCTTGTGCACCGCTTTGCCTCCATACTCAGGAAGCCAGCGAAGCGCCAGGTCCGGTTGCGGCATGCTGGACAACAACTCCCAGCTCGCATTCGTGGCCCCTGAGCAGCCCGGAGTCCGGCGGCGGTAGTGTGCCAGCCAGCCACCGAGGAGGAAATCGAACTCTCCGTGGCTGGCGGAAACTGGTGAAGGCAAGTAGACGACCCCCTTGATCAACTCGGCATGCTGCAGCCAGGGAAGAGCGTCCCATCGGGCCACGAACTCGTCGCGGTCCATCCGGTCACCGTTTTCGAGCACAGGAACTAGCGGCTGGGGAAGCGCCATGATCAATTCCTAATTTAGCGCCTAATTCAGATCGAGGTCACCTCCTCACCGGATTCACAAACGCCCCGTTCCCCGCAACGTCCCACACCGCGACCCGCGCCCACTTCCACCCCTTCGCCCCCGCCTTCCACTCAAACTCCGCGGACCCGAACGGACGCGTCGAATCCAGCGGGAACGTCTGCGTGAACGTCTCGCTTCCGTTCCCCCACACGATCTCGCCGAACGCCAGCGGGAACGTCCATTGCACCCGGACCTTGGCCGCCACCCCATCCGCCCCCGCCGCCGTGATCGATACCTCAGGCAGCAGCACCTCGCCCATCGTCATGAAGTACTCGCCACGGCGCACGGTGTCGAGCATTTGCCCGTAATTGTCGTAGCCGGGCAGCTCCGCCGCGCGCACGTAGTTCGCGTTCATGTGCGAATACAGCTCATGGGTGTGCTCGATATGGAACAACTGGGTATCCCTTTCACTCAGCCGACCCCAACCTGTTGTGCTACCTTCCGTGGGGATGTGGTGCGCCCGACTAGGGTGTCGTAGGTCTTCGGAGAA
>Ga0194131_10004456_pt1 | contig 21091 bp, 33 predicted proteins | sample TA2KigO120mmetaG_FD_148631 | JGI IMG/M metagenome (GOLD analysis project Ga0194131, IMG submission 148631) | Freshwater microbial communities from Lake Tanganyika, Tanzania - TA2015053 Kigoma Offshore 120m | ecosystem: Environmental > Aquatic > Freshwater > Lake | place: Tanzania: Lake... | reverse complement strand
TGTATCCAAACTTTTAAATCTTTGACATACTTTCGTAATATTTGTGCCTGTTCCTCATGCCAAAAATCACCCGTCTCTAAGTAAAGACGAGTGTGATGATCTATGGCTTTAAGTATTTTATGGATTGGAGCATTCCAACACTCCCTCTCTGGAGTGTTCCATTCTCGTGGCACGGGACTACTAGCGAGTGTATATCGTTATATCTTAAGTATTCAAGTTGGCATTGACCTGGACTTATTTCCACGTAACCAACAATTAGAAACGCAATAAATTCCATAAGATTAAATCAGTTGTTGTTTATGCTGTGGCAAACTTCTATCTTGTGGTCTACCATTTTTAGGAAATTGATAAACCCCATTGATACAAAGAATCCAATTAGTTTCTGTCTTAGGATCATGAATACGAATTCTATCACAGGATCTCATAAAGTGTGGCACTTGTCCTGGACCCATTGGAGTTGCTGTAAAAAGTGATGCCAAAATTAGAGGAATCATTTTTTCTTTCCGCCATTCTTTGCTTTGTTAGCAGTAGCGTTACCCTGATTTTGTTTGGAGTTCTTTTGACCTCCTGTTGAACCTTTTTTGCCCTTATTTGCGGACTTGGCCATTACGCTCCTGTGCACTGTTTTTATTTATAGAGGTTAACCTTTTTTCCAAGCTTCACCTTCTGCTTTTCTTCTACGAGCAAGTCCTGCTTCCACATTTGAACCAGGATTTCTGTAGAGGAATAGCGCATCGGGAACTAAATCCCATTCTTTATTCTTCAAGCGTTTAGTAATAGTATTAAAGTTATCGCCACCGTAAAAACCGGCACCAAGATTATAAGCAAAGCTGAGCAGAGCTCCTCTTTTTCCATCTGACATCTCATTCCAGTGTGGTACTTTACGAAGTGCAGGAAGAAACTCATTCTTGCACTGCTCAATGAGAAGTGCATCCGCTTCTGCCTGTGTTAAGGTATCACCCATCTTAAAGTGTGACCCATCTTTCTTACGAGTAGACCCCCAACCAATGGTGATTGGGAGACCACCTGTGAGAGGATCAGGGTATGCTTTTAAATGGCATCCTTCAAACTCTTTGATAAGTTTGATACCCATCTGAGGAACATCATCACCACCAGTTACAGGAGCTGCAGCAGCGGGTGTGGATGCTGGTGCAGCACTAGTCTTTTTTCCTCTGTAAATCTCCGCCCAATCAATATTATCTTCCAAATATTTGACTGGTAAATTATCTTCTAACCACTGAACTGCCTTAACGTGATTAGGATTCTTCTCATCATAGAATTTGAAGAAGTTGTGTAAATCGATACGTGCCATTGTTTGTTCTCCTATCAATCGAAAATTCTGCCCCAACCATCGTTGCCACCTGGGCACCAGCGGTGCTTAAGAACTGCTTTAGTGTAAACGGTCTTCTTACCGTTTGTCACAGGACCAGTATAGTTATCATTGAGAGAACCATATGGATCATTAATAAAGTATCCTTTACCATCTGGAGAGAACCCCTGTGAAGGATACCAATAACAACAGGTTTCCCAGCGTCAAGACTTTTATCAATATCATTAAAAGAAAGATTGTAACTAAAGTGTGACTTAACTCCATAACCTGCAAGAACCTTCGTCTGTACCGCATGGTCAGTAGTATCGCCAATCGCAAATACTTTCTTAACGTATTCGTCATCACCTTTAATGCTTCCTGGCTTGAGGAACGCAAGACACATAGCGCACGATGAAGAGTTGCAAGTTCTATGTGCATCTCTGTAGTTATCTACTTGATTGAAATATGGAACTGCTAGAACTGCTGGTGTAGGGGGTTTAGTTCTAAAAATCTCAATCCAATCAGTCTCAGAATCATCAAGGAATTGAGCGGGAAGATTGTCTTCTAACCATTGGACCGCTGCAACATGATTCGAATTGCTATCATCATAATACTTAAAAAAGTTATGAAGAGCTAGGGTCATGGATTATCTATATAAACACTGAAGATATTTATAAAAAAAGCGCCTTTTTAGGCGCTTTGATTATTTTCAGGCAGTAACAGTTTCTCGGACTGTAGATTTTACATATTCAAAAATGTTTTCTGGGGTAGTCGTTTCGTAAGGGTCGGTGTCGGAGTTATCCCGTTGCCCATCCTCAACGAATAGTTTTTCGATGACTCCGTTATCCACGACCATAGCATAACGCCAAGAGCGATCACCGAAACCAAGGTTAGACTTAGTGACGAGCATACCCATAGAACGTGTGAAATATGCATTTCCGTCCGGAATAAGTTTTACATTTTGAATGTTTTGATCTTTTGCCCAGGCATTCATTACAAAACTATCATTCACAGAAATACAATAAATTTCATCAATTCCTAGTGCTTTGAATTCTTCATACTTTTCTTCAAATCCAGGAAGTTGATATGCACTACAAGTAGGAGTAAATGCACCAGGGAGTGAGAACACTACTACTCGCTTACCATCAAACAATTCGGAAGAAGAACGAGTAACAAATTCTCCAGATTCACGAAATACAAATCCCACTTGAGGAATAAGATATTTTTCTTTACGCATTTTAACCTCCATAGATTTTTCCTTTCCTAAAATATTAAAGATATTAATCATATCAGAATACACCAGGAATAATTTGCCCAGTTGCAAGGTAAGAACCTGTAGCAGCAACAAATCCAATCATTGCTGCCCAACCATTAATACGTTCTGCTTTTTCAGTAAAAATTTTGTTCATTGTTTTTCTCCTTGATAAGAATGTTTTTGTTGTAGTTCGGGATTTGGTTGTGAAGGAACAATTGGGTTCCTTGATTTATTTTTAATTACGATGAAAGCATCATTTTGATAAGATACAGTTCCAAATGGTTTTGCCCATTTTGGATTTGCATTTGGACTAGTATCAGTTCCTGTGACTGCTACACCACCAATTTCAACAGAGAGTTCATCATCACGATCCCAATTTAGTTGTTGGAGGGCAATAGCAAGTTGTCCTAACCATGCACCTTCACTCATCACAGATTTTCCTCTTGTTCGGTGAGAATTACACAGTCGCTGGTGGGATATGCTACACAGGTGAGCACCCAACCCTCAGCAATCTGGTCATCATCAAGGAACGATTGTTCCTCATTATCTACGGTGCCGCTAATGAGTTTGCCAGCACAAGCACTACAAGCACCTGCTTTACAGGAAGAGGGAAGATCTACTCCCGCTTCTTCTGCTGCTTCAAGAATATATTGATCACTGGCACATTGAATAGTAGTTTCAGTGCCATCAGGGGATTGGAGAGTAACATTAAAAGTGGCCATTAGTAAGTCTCGCAAATTTTTTCAACGGATGCTGCCAGTAAAACAAAAAAGGCAACTGAAGTAATTGTAAAGATAATTGAAGGCATTGTCAATCAATTGTCAGAAGATGCCGAAGAAGAAGTTGCCAGTGATAGTATAAGAAATAATACCAGCAACAAAACCGAGCATTGCCCAACGTCCATTCATTTTCTCCGCTTTCTCAGCATAAGGTTCAATACCATAACGTTCAAGGTCTTCTTTAGTCATATACATCGCAGGTTCTTTAGCAAACATATTCATTTGCCCGAACTCGTTTTTAGTTACAGTCATTGTTACACTTTGTTGTAAATCTTTACATAGTATATAGCAAAAAGAAAGAGGGGTCAAGCCCCTCTCTGTATCATATGATACTTAGTTTGTTAGAAGATCAGAACTTCCAGGCAAGACCAACAGTAGGAACGACAGAAGTTCCATCAGTTAGAGCAACCTTCACATCAGCAAAAATAACGGAATGTTCTGCCAGTTGAGTTTCGGCACCAACTTGAATATATCCAACGGTGTCATTATCAACGGTAAGAATACCTGCATCACCGAAAGCAGCACCGCCGCCCAGATAAACATTGGTGTTTTCTGCAACAGCCAGATCATAGGTAGCACCAATAGCACCTTCAACCTGAGTATTTACAGTCACTTGAGGACGAATAGAAAGAGGAAGATTGCCTGCCTCTACACGACCTACAATAGATGCTGCAGCAGAAGCATCAGGAGTAGTCCCTACAGCAATTCCAGGACCCACATAAGAACCTTCAAGTCCAGCAGCAAATGCGGAACTTCCAGCAAAAACGGCAGCAGTTGTAGCAAGAATAATCGATTTCATAAGTTTGTTCAACCCATATTTAAGTTTACTAGTCTCTGTTTGAGACTGTGTTCATTTTAACATTGTCTTTAGGATTATGTCAAGAAGTTTAAGAAGATGGTTCCGTAATTCTACCCAGATAAGGATCGTAATTAGTCATATGCTCCAAACTAAGTTCCGATCCTCTCTGTTGCCAGAAATTAAGAATACCATCGTGACTATTTCTATGGAATACATCAATATGGTCGGGATGAATCGTAGATCCCAATTCAATTTTGTAAAGTAACATAGGAGTTGCATATGTTACACCAGAATTATAAATTAAATCATCAGCAACAGGACGTGGTTTAACACCATTATCGAGTTTATACTTGTCTCCACGAACGTGTGCTTTGATTAGTTTTTCGGCATGATGTCTCGTTATTACATAACAAGCCGTGGAAAAATCATTCACAAATCTATTATGAATCGGAACAACAATATCACCAGTGCAAATAATAGCAAGTTGAATCACATCCCAAGCATATGGTGCTCTAGAAATGAAATCTTCCCAAGTAAAATCCCAATACTTAGCAATATCCAGATTACAATCATCTTCCATAATGATTGCATAAGGACTATCGGAAGTATCATACCAATGTTTAATTGCTTTCAAATGAGATGTTACACACCCAACTTCACCAGAAGTAACCATATCAGGATACTTTCCTTTAATAATATCACTTAAATCATCTTCTCTACCATCGTAAGCAGAGATTCTTGTGTAATTTTCAATTTCCCAATACTCAAATTGTTTTTCCATATACAACTTTCTTTCAGGTTGCCCATCAAGATTCAAGTAGTATATTGGACCGAAATTTTTCAATTTGTATGCTGATTTATTCTTGTCCATCAATCCAATCCTTTAAATTTACTTTTGGTTCCCATCCAAATACTTTTTTGATTTTAGAATTATCTGCAAGAGTAATTCTAGTTTCTCCAATTCTGGGAGAAATATATTCTACATCATCAGAAATAAGTGCAGCAACCTCATTAATTGAATAATTTTTTCCAGTTCCTACATTATAAACTTGACCATAATACACATCTTCAGTGTTTGAAATTGCAGCCATAATATTAGCATTTACAACATCACTGACGTGAGTAAAATCTCTCCTCTGCTCACCATCACCAATAATAGTTAATGCTTGCCCATTTTTCTTTTGCCTTAAGAAAATACCCACAACTGGAGCATACTGTCCTCTTAAAGGTTGGCGTTCTCCATAAACATTAAAATATCTAAAACTAATAGTTTTTAATCCATACAAATTATTATACATTTTGCATAATTTTTCTCCACTAACTTTAGAAACAGAATATGGATTCAAACAATCATCTGGTTGAGTTTCTACATTTGGAGATGAATTCATTCCATATGCAGAAGAAGTAGAAGAGTATAAAACTTTCCCAACATTAGATTCTCTTGAGCACTGCAATACAGTTGCAGTGCCAACAGAATTAATGCTTACCGCTTCAATTGGATTAAGAATTGCAGGTTGAATACGAGATTCTGCAGCAAGATGAAAAACATAATCTACTCCAGTATAAAGAGGACGTGTTTTTTCATAATCACGAATATCGCACTTATAATTTTTTGCTTTATCGTTCCAATAAAATTGATCGTGGGCCTCCGAGAATTCATTATCAATGACAATGACCTCGTGACCTATATCGAGCAATTTATCTACAAGATTCGATCCAATAAATCCTGCTCCACCAGTAACTAAACTTTTCATAGAGTATTGTTCCTAATAGATTCAATCCACCAACTAACTTTAAGTTTATCCATATTGAAAGTTTTACTGGAAAATTCTTCAAGTGTCTTATTCAAAAATTCTTCATTTACTTCTTTAAACGATTCAACTACAACAGCAGGAAGATCAGACAAACATTTACAATAGATATTATTCTCTACAATTGGAATTATACCATGATACATTGATTCCCACAAACGATGAGTATCAATACCATTTCCTCTTGGACAAAGGATAAATCTATGGTTATCTAACTGAGATTTATATTCTTCTAAAGTTAAATTTGGTTGATCGACAGAGCACCATTCATTAGTTTCAAAGTGATCATAAATCCACTTTCTATCTCTAGGATAAGTTTCTATTCTATGATTTACATATAAAAGTTTTTCTGGTGATCCACTTTTCACTAAACTATCATATTTCAAAGTAATTGGACAATAATCGTTTGCAAGTCCAATTGGAATTGCAATCAGATCTGGATGATCATAATCTACATTTTGTGCATACCATTTAGAAATACATTTTGGTTTAGCAGAAAACAATTCTTCATCAACTGCATAATCACCTTCGTGTGTTATCAATTTTATATCTTTAATTTCTTCCTCATCTCCCAAAGTATCAAAGAGAAGAGGAACTAAATCAATTTTACAGAAAAGAATGTTTTTATCATCCAGTTCAAAATTTTCATTTACATAAGTTTTATGAGTTCCGTTTTCGGGAATAGTTTCCGAAAAAATAACATCAGACTGTCTAGCAAAATTAAATCCACTTAAAAAATCATTCATCTTATTCTTTCTCCTGTTTTTTCTCCACTGTAAAGTGGTTCATCGTTTTCATTATATCCCTGACCAATAAAATGATTTTTATCTCTAGTTTCCATCATCCAATCTACTTCCAGAAATCCGTGTATCATAGAATCATTTTCAGCATCTTTCCAAACAATATCCTTTAGAAATATTTGATCCGATGTATAAAAATGGTGCTTTGCATATTTTTCCATAGTGGAAAGAATACCATCATCCATCCTACCTTTCATTCCCCACATACCAGCAAGCATTGGCCAATCATAATGTGGATAATGGTCTCTAATAATTGAAAACTTTTTATCACTTTCCAACCACTCATTGACGCATCTAACTTCTCTTTCAGACAGTCTAGAATCGCTGTCTCTAGATAAAACAATATCATCATCGTTTTGGAACATAGAATAAAATCTCCAAAATGCTCCAAATACAGATTCATCTTCCACTTGTGCTAATTCAACATTAGGAAGTTTCAGCATATCCTCAACATAATTTGTTGGGACAGTTCCATCAACAAAAATTCTACAGATCCAATCTGGAAATAATTCTTTTGCTATTTGAGCATTCTTAATTGCACCAATAGAATATGCTGGATTATTACCCCATACACTAATTGATATAATCTTTGTCATTATTGAAAATATCCAGCTAGTTTTTCTCTATCGTATTTGCTACCTTTAATAAGTGCAAATGCAGTTTTTAACTCATCATCAAGAGTTCTCCAGACTTCTTGCATTTCTTTTCCTGCAATATCTTTATTGTAATTTGTTCCTGGAGGATGATCAATTGTATGATTATAATCACGAATCACTGGACGACCATTAACAAAACAAATAGAAGCAAGAACAAGATCCCAACCCCAACCCATTTTGTTATTTGAGAAATCCACATTTCTTGTAGTCATTTCCTGAATAATTTCTTTGCGAATAAACCAAACAGTTTCATCCGTGCAAGCAACCATTTTTATATTTTCGTGATCTGCTTGAATAGAATCAATATCAGTATTTTCGGAAGAATACCAAGTATAATCAATATTTGGTGCGTAAATTCCAGCATCATAATAATCAAAATATGTTCTTGCATCTTCTACAAGTTTTTCCCAATTATCATAAGAAACATCTCCCTGAACGTGCATCAGGATATCTCCATCAAACAATTCAAGTGCTTTTCTAAATTGATCGCTGAAATATGCATCATCTCCCAAGTCAATCCAACCATCTCTAGTGTTATTATCATCACTATTGATAACTGTTACTTTATCGAAAATCTTAGAAAGAGATTCTTGAATCGCAAATGTTTTATCAAATTGATTATTCCAGTTAAAAATAAAAGGTTGAATATTCATATAGTTTAATTTAATTAGAGATTTCAGTTGATCAATTTCTTCTTTGTGTTTTGAATATGGTCTAGGGCAGTGTGCATCAATATAAGATATATCTCGCATTGTCCAATAGACTCTATCTAGTCTATTCTTTGCCATTCCATATTCCCATTCTCTATTATACTTTACTTTATCAAAAGAACAATTATCAATTCTTTCCGTAATGTATAATTCATCAGTATTCCATCCCAATCCTAAGGAATTGAGACGCAAAACAAATTCTTCCCAAGTTTCATTTTCATTATCTAATGCAATAGAAGAAAGAACTTTACCGTATGCAGAAAGATAGCACATTGGATATCTTTTACCTTCGTGTGCATCGGAAGAATATATTACTACTTGATTATCAGACTTCGGAAGTTTTGACCAATAATAATTTTGATCAAACGGGAGCATATCAATATCTGTAGTTAAAACTATTCTATCTGGGAATAGTTTTGCTGCATATAATCTGACAATTTGGGATTGTAAAGATGATTCTACTCCAGGAATAAGTGGGAACTCTTTTGTTCCTATCTGTGCATAAAATGGTTCAAATCCCAAAGTTTCCCACATTTCAGAAACTAAGGGAGAGAACTCCGAGTAATCTGGATTACTATCGCTAGAAAATATTGCTATTGGTTTTTGCATTTTAATTCATGAATACGATATATGGAATTTGCATCCCCTTTGTTTAAGATTCGATAATGATAATAAGACATATCCAAATCGTCAGATATATCTTCTGGAATTAAATCAATTCGTTTTGCTGATGGATCAATTTGAACTCCCAAAACTTGAGTTACAAATTTTCCTATCATTACATCATCACACCAACCTGGCATTCCATAATTATACAATAATTCTTTGTTTTTAACAATTTCTGTTACCAAATCTTTTGAGAGGAAGTATCCGCTACCAGAAGCAAAATCGACTCCGTTCAATTCTCCGTGACATCCACAATAAAAATTTTCTAGCGGTTTATCTTCTACGAATTCACTAACAAGATTTAAATCAAAGTATCCTGTAGAATTGCATCTAAAGATATAATCAAAATCGGATTCCAAAAATGTCTCATAAGCAGAAAGAGTTTTATATGGACAAATATCTAACGACTCTCTTCTATTAACATAAAATGAATCATTTTCATCCCAAAAAATTTTTTCGCCTCCACCATACATAAAAATTGTTTTAATATTTTCTGGAGATGCAGAAGCCCAAGTTTCTTTTGCGGCAGTATCTATAGGACCATAATGACCTTCTTTACAAGCTAATACTAAATTTAAAATTCTTTTCATCTTGATAAAAACCTCTTTCTCATATATTCCAAATTATCTGTTTGAATGTCATTCCATTTCATTAATGCATCGCCATCAATACTACTAGAAATATCAATTCCTTCAGATTTACAAATATACCCAATTACTCTTTCTGAAAATTGTCCGTGATTAAATGTTTCTGCTTTTACATTTTCTAATACTTTTTTGCTATCCAAAAGTTTTACAAAATTATTTGAGTATATTCCCATTGTTCCAAATATACCATAAAAATCATTAGAAAAATATCCATTGACATCATTTACATAATCAATTTTTTCAAATATATCATTCATCCATTGAATATATTCTCCCCTAATATTTGAATCTAAAGTATTCAATGGAGAACTGAAGTGCATAAAAACTTTAATTCTATCAAGAGAATCAATAAAACTCTGAATTGATTTTTTTAATGATACCGAATCGTGCATTAAAACATAATATCCTTCATTTGGATATTTTTGATATGCGTGTTTTAGTGCTCCGATTAATCTATATGGATTAGATACATCCAATATTTCTACGTTATCATATCCCTCCATATCTTTATAATAAGACTTATCTTCGGATCCAGAATCAACCAGAACAATTTTTTCTGTTGGGTGAATTTCTGTTATAGACTTAATAGAATCTAATATTGGAGAACGAGAATCGTATTTACAAGGAATTACAAACATAAAAATTTAATATACTAATTTTCATACCAAATAACATTCCAGTTATCCAGTTTTGGTTTTAACAACATATTTAGATATGCATTGTTACAGTCTGGACCATCACATTTTCTGTGCCATTCAGTTCTAGAATATGCGTGAAGATTGACTTCAACATTTTTCATTAGATTTTTTGACTGCAAATGATAAACAAAAAGAGCAACAGAATTTTCAATTAAATGAACTTCATTTGCATTTTCAATAACTTTTATTGTATCTACAAAATTTGAAGATAGTCTATGCAAATTCACAACCGATTTGCTATTGACATATTTTTTGTTTATATAAAACGGGTCATAATCACAAATAGCAGCATAATCCGATTGAAGTTTCAATGATTCAAACAAGTTATTCTCATCTTCAATTAATCGATCAAAATAAAAATTATCGATTCTCATTGAGCGAGGAAGTCCCATATGAACATAAAATTGCGATGCATTATCTGGTATTTCTTGATCGTCAATATCTATGTTTAGTGCTGTTCCAATCTTTCTAAGTTTATTGTAATAATTTCCATCATAATTTCCCTCGTGATAATAAAGTTCTCCAACTCTAGTATCAATGATATCAAAAGAATCTTTACTTAAACATCTATCATGATATTCTATAAATCCGACAGGAATTATATTTTTATTATCGTGAAATAAAGATTGAACAAAAGAACCGCAGATATCAGTTACAACATATACTTTATTATACTTTTCTAAAAGAAATCTAATCATTCCATTATTGGAAATATAATCTCCAATAGCATCATAACCAATAAAAAATATATCTTTCATACAAAAGAAGGGTAATCTGTGCAAACAGCAAAAGCATTATCAAAACAAGTGGTATCAGTCAATCCAACAATATCATCCCTATCAATCAGAGGTATAATAACATTATTATCAATCTTCATAGAGAGATCGTGTAACCAAATTTTTCCAGTTGTAGTATAAGTAAAAGGATCGTTAGTATGACAAAATGAATGATATGCCCAACATTCAACTGCTGCTTCTGAATTTTTACAATGAATCCAAAGATAGTGTCTACGTTTATCAATCCAATTATGATCAATTTTATATTGTGGTTCATCGTGTCCCAACCACAATTCTCCGTTAATTGATCGGACATCAATCTCTACATCATATCCATTTCCAATTGCACAATCAATGTAACTGGGTCTATTTTCTTTATCGGGAACTGGACCACGAATGTTCCCTCTATGAGAAATAATTTTCACAGTTCCTCAATCCTCAATGCTTTATCTTCTATGAATAGATCGTAAAATGGTTTATCTACTCTTAATTCGTGATACTTCGCTCCCCATTCAGCAAGTTGATTTTTTGTTAGTTCTTCCCAATTAATTTGCTTTCTGGATCCACGAGCAGTCCAATAAACTATTGTATGACCTTCATCATACAGTTTATTGATCTTTTTAATATTATCTATTATGGGTTTAGCTTTAGTGTAATCGTGAGTCGTACCAAAATCAACAGAAGTTTCCCGATGACAAATGGTTTCGTCAATATCAACATAAATGACTTTCATTGATACATATTTCTCCTATAATTTTCATTTGGGCAAGTATCAACATCAGCAACTTCCTGTCTAGTAAGAAACTTAACCCCGCCTAGAAGTTTTGCTCCGACAAAAATATCGGCAGATTTTTCACACATTAAAGTTGCAGCGGCACAATCTTTTTTAGATGCAGATGCTGTGATTATACCATGATTTTGAAGTAGAATCAACTTTGGAAAGAATCCTTCACGATCAACAAACCTAGACACATATTCCTCAACTAATTTTAAAATTGCTTCCCCAGGAGGTGCATAAGGAACTACACAAGACTTAGTTCCATTTCTAACTATTTGATCAGGAAACCATCTACGATTTGCAAACTGGTATATTTGATTAGAACAAAGAATTTTCGTTGTATTAGGTGGATGAGTATGAGCAATAAAATTTATTTCTGGAAAGGTTTTCATAATCCAAGCGTGAAAGGAAGTTTCGATACTTGATTTCTTTTGTAAGAGTCCAATTTGAACTCCTCTGACATTACATAAAGTCAAATCTTCTTCGGATAATGTATGAAGACTTGTTCCACTTGCTTTAATCACAAATGTATTTTCGCTTTTACGCATGGAAACATTTCCTTCACCACAAATAGTATAATCACTAATTTCGTGTGCTAAATCTAGTATTTCAGACATATTTAATAAAAGTTTCTAGGGTATTTAGATTTACTCTCCAAGGTGAGTTTAGACCACCAGAAATTGAAAGGGCACTATCACTTTCAACACTTTCTTCTACTTTTTCAACAAACTTAGTATCATTAAAGTGATAAAGTTGCGTGTTCATCATCGAATACTCAAATCGAGTATTGACATCAAAGAATAAAGGACTGTTGATTGAAATGACTTTAGTTTCTGGTGGAGAAAAGATTACGTTACACATACCTCCCCCAATAGGACCAGCAACATATTTTGCAGAATTAAATAGTCCAATCTTTTCTTTCATCGTCATATTTTCGCAGAATACTTCTTCATATCCTTGAGACTTGAAGAGTTCTGCGACTTCATCTTCATTTACGCAACGACGACGCTCTGTGTAGTTGGTGCCAATATTATCAAAGTTATTATGCAACCAAGTTCTACGAGAAACATAAATCTTTTCTGGTCCTTGATAGTCGCCCTTCATACGGTTAATAATATCAAATACTCCTGAATGTGGTGGAGTATTTGAAAGACCATTATGAGTCAAGGAAGAACCAACTACAACCGTATTGTATAAAGTATCTGGATTAAGAAATACTACATCTTTTTTTCTTATTCCCAAAAGTTCTAAGCATTCCCAAACAAAGGGATATAAATCATCCTTACCTTCTGGAGGACTCATAAGAAGTTTCAATTCTGGATGAATTTCCTTCTCGTTAAAATAAGAGTAAAGATAAGGTAACGTATCATATATGAAGTGATAATAATTTGCAGTATTATAAACAAAATAAAATACTGGAAGAGAACAAAAGTTCTTAAAGTAAAATGGATGATCTACTTCATACGCCATCGTTTCTTCATAAACTGTACCACGACCAAGAGACATAAACATCTCTTTTGTCGGAAGAATAAGTCTATGTGTTTGATGAGAATAGATTAGTGGTTGCGGATAATGCTTTGATAATCCAGTAAATTGGCAACCAAAGAAGTATGCAACTTCAATATTCCTACCATTTTCATCTTTTTCTTTGATCAGTCTAGTTCTTCCAGAATTCCAATATTCAATTGGTAAAATAGTCTTTTGAATACTCATAAGGATGCCAATCAGCTTTATCAAAAAATCTTTGCCAATATTCGTAAGTTTTTAAATCATTGGGAGTTCCCCAACAAATATATTCATCAACGGTAAAGTTTTTAACTTTATATCCCATTTCAATAGCAGAATTAATTAGATTATCTACATAATATTCTCCATTTGTTGTAGTATTAGTAGAGTAAAGATTCTTTAGTGGTTCAATAAACTTTTCTTTATTTCTAAAGAACATAGTTCCAACAATAGCATTCCCCTTTAATGGATCATCTCCTTTAAATTCTTTAACATTTACTTTTGTAATATTACCATTAGAATCAATATCTAACCAAGAATACATATTTGGATTATATTTACTGGCATAATTTTTAGTATAACTCCAGACTATAATATCATTAGATTCATCATTTACTAAATCAGTAAATTCAAACGGATCATAGAAAACCCCATTATCACAAGCAGAAATTAAAACTGCCAATTTTGAATCAATATTTTCTAATATTTTCTCACAAGTGCAAGCCTGACCTTGAAGAATTTCATCAATCCAAACTATTTCTCCATCCAAATCAGTTAAGTCTTTATGATCCTTTAAACATCCATATATTACTTCATCTGTTCTTGGTAAACACCTTACCGCTTGATCTACCATTCTTTTTCCATTAATTGAAATGAATGGTTTTGGTAAATCATATCCTTCGGATTTAAATCTACTTCCAGCACCTGCCATAGAAAGTATTGTAACAGCATCAACTAAAACTGCATTTGGTCTTTGAAATAAAGTTTTAATATTATAAGAAGACCACTTTCTATAAAAATCTAAGTCCGAAGGAGTTCCCCACTGCAACATGTGAGGAACTTCAAAAACAAAAGAGTTTAATTGATCGTTATTAAGCAAATTATAAATTAAACTTACATAATACTCCCCATTAATATTGTCATCTTCATCCATTAATTGCTGGAAATATTTTTTTACATAAGAACCTTTTTTAAAATAGTAGGTTCCAGTAGATGCAAATTCAGACATTTTATCGTCTGTAAATGGTTGCTTTTCTCTAATTTCTACTATTCTATTATTATCCTCTACTTTACAAAATGCATAATTATCACTACCCAGCATATGTGGATGGAATCCAGTATAACAAACTACTGCTCCATCACATTGAGTATCGTTTACAAACTGCTCAAATTCATTGTAATTCCAGTACATTGAGAAATCACAATAATTTATTATGACTTGCTCATCATCTTCAATAATATCAAAAATTTTTGATACCGTATAAACTGGACCCAATTTGTGAGATGGTATGCTTAGAATAGTTTTATTTTCAACTAAATCATTTAAAACTTCTTGAATATTTGTAGTCTTAGAATGAATATCATTTACTATAAAAACAAATTCGGAATCTTTCGGAAAAAGATCTACGATATGTTCTATTACCGTTTTTCCATCTACTTCAATTAAGTATTTGGGTTCAGTGTATCCAGCAGCAGAAAATCTGCTGCTCATACCAGACATTGGAATTATAATTTTCATATATTCTTTCGTATTGAATTATATTTATTTTTTTAATTGGGAGTTGATCCAATTATATGTTTTTTCAATACCTTCTTCTAAAGTCATACTGTAATCCCAACCAAGTTTTTGACGGATAAGACCATTGTTGGAATTGCGACCACGAACTCCAAGAGGTCCATCAATATGATTCTTTTCTACAACCTTATCTGCAACTTTAGCAGCAATATCAACAAGTTGATTGATAGTAACCATTTCTTCAGAACCAATATTAATGGGTCCGATGAAATTACTATCCATTAGTCTGCGGGTTGCTTCGATACATTCATCAATATACAGGAAGGAACGAGTTTGTAACCCGTCTCCCCACACATCGATGGTTCCACCTTCCTGTGGAAGATAAGCTACTTTGCGACAGATTGCTGCGGGTGCTTTCTCACGTCCACCTTCCCAAGTTCCTTCTGGTCCAAAGATATTATGATACCTAGCAACCCGAACAGGGATCCCATAATTACGAGAATAAGCGAAAAACAATCGCTCTGAGAACAACTTCTCCCAACCATATTCAGAATCGGGTGCTGCTGGGTATGCTGATTCTTCACGGCAATCTGGATTATCGGGATCGAGTTGATTATGTTCTGGATACATGCAAGCAGAACTAGAATAGAAAATTTTAGTTTGGTAGTCTAATACTGGGCGAACACATGCTGTACCATTATCAACACCATCAAAAGTTTCATTCAATTGACGTTGAGCCTCAAGAACGTTCAAATTGATTGTTGCAGAGTTGTGCATAATGTCTGCATCGTTTTCTCCAGTGAAAACAAATCCAGCACCACCCATATCAGCAGCAAACTGATAGATTTCATGAAAAGGAAGAATGTAACGATAAGGCACTGAGTTATAGAAGTTTCCCTGCTCTCCTTTAAATTCAAGAACACGACGAACAAAACTCATATCTCGAAGATCGCCTTGGATGAATTCATCCGCTTGAGAAATAGAAAACTCTGGATACTTAAGGTCTACACCACGAACCCAATAACCTTCAGATCGAAGTCTTTTTACCATGTGGCTTCCAATGAAACCACCAGCACCCAAAACAAGTGCTTTTTTTACATATTGTCCCATAAACAACAAAAAAATCCTTTAATATGTATTATACAAAAAAAGATGGGTTTATGCAACCCATCTTATGTAACTCAGGCTCGCCACCAATTTTTTATCTGGAAATTGGAAACCAGGCGGGAGAGAGTCCCATCCGCACCACTTGCTCTTGAGAGAAGCAAGAAACTCATAGGGGTCATTTTGACTCCACCACTTAGTTTTACGAAACTAAGAAAAGTTGGGTTAATTTTGCTAATTCATTCACGGAGAAGAATACGCATAAAACTAAAACATCATAGAGTTTTAATTTTATTGCAAATGGTATTGTTAAAGCGCCACCAATAAACTTTACCACTAGTCCATATTTAAAATCTCCCCATAACATGATTTGATAACCAATAATGAGAAGAAGGTTTCCAATGTATCTTAAGATACTAGTGTTTGACATAAAGGGGTTTGCTCCCGACCAGGGCAGAGTTTATAGTCTACTCCGAGACTATTTAATCATTAATAAAAATGTCTTCTACACCATACATCCAATGTGGATGATTTCCTTCTACAAAGTTAACATCAATTTCTTCTAATCCATCTACACCATAAATCAAACTTTTATCTAGAACTGGACTATAAACAGTAGCAGTAGGAGATAGAAAAGCTGCCCACCAACTAAAACTACTATTTGCTCTAAAGATAGTTCTAGCAAAATAAAGTCTTAAAAAATCTTCTAACCAATCAAAAATTTTTCCAGGTCTGTATTGAGATCCTTCTGGATATTTCCATCCAAATTTCTCATCAATTACTCTATCGGTATGCCATTTTCTTTTATAATCATCCGATGTCCATTCAAATTTAGATAAATCGAATCCATTTTCTAAAATAGCATTCTCATAAGAAGATTTTGAAATTACTGAATATCCTTGAACATTATTTTTATTATATTCTGGATTAGAAATATCATCTCTTCTAAGATGAACTATATTATAAGTACCCGATTTATTTTCCCAATATTTGTAGGATTCGGTATTTTTTACCTCATCTGAAAATTCAAAAATTTCTAAAAGATATTTTTTAGACATTTTTGAAAAAATTGACTGGTCGTATGCACAAACATTATCAAATCCTACTGGTCTTTTTGAAAACTTATAATTTTCAAAAGGATTTTCTGGATCTATGAATGTTGCGTTAGGAAAATGAGTTTTAATTACTTCTTTTCTTGAATCATTTGAATTTTTTTGTTTATCTGCAATATACAATTCATTTTGAATATCTTCAGATAAAATTTTATTTTCAGTTTTAAATAGTTTAGTGCCTTCCCATTTAGAAGGAAGAATGAAATCTATATTGTATTTTTTTGCATATGTCATTCCATATGCATATTGATGCATTCTGTTTCCAAAACGACCATTCCAATGATAAGAAAAGATAAAAGGTTTCAAAGGTATTAAATTTTATGCGACTTCAATAGATTCAAGATCAGCAAGAACGTATTCCATTAGCATTTCATAATCATCCAGAGGATCACCAGAGAACACTACACCTTCGTTCTCATAGTACCGACGAACCTTTTTGTAGAGTTTCGGATTCTTTACATCAAGGTAGAAATCGCCATTTGCTGCACCACGAAGGGTTTGGACATCTTTCTTGAATTTTGCTGTGAGAGTCATTGTTTCGATTATTGACTTTGTTATTATATTAAAGAACTTGTTGGAAGTCAAGTAGGACAGTTTTGAAACTGTCCATGCTCCTTGCGTGGATCGAACACGCCTCAGGCGAATTATGAGTTCGCTGCATTCACCAGATTGCTAAAGGAGCGAGGTGGGAATACTGGGAGTTGAACCCAGACTAAGCCCTTATAAGGAGCCCGCTCTAACCATTAAGCTATACTCCCGTGAATCCAGATCTATAATAGCGGATCTGGAACGCTTTGTCAAGATGCTTCTTCGTGGTCTGTGTGTATTCGTATCACATCTTCATCTACATCAGAATCATTCAGTATCTGTATGACTTCTTTATATGGAACCATAACTGCGTTACCGTGCTCGCTAGTTATGATAAAAGATTCGCCTTGTTCTACTCTATTCATTAAATTATCAAAATCTGCTTGAAACTCTTCGACTGTAAATTTTTGGAGATCTGAAAGTTCTGAATTCATTTTCATAAAGTGAAGTTTATGAGTCGGGGTGACAGGATTCGAACCTGCGACCTATTGCTCCCAAAGCAACCGCGCTACCAAGCTGCGCTACACCCCGTTATTTGTCTCTGTGTATAAACATAATACCAGCAAAGGGAACGATTGTCAATCCAAATCCACAAAGAAAAAGAAAGAATTTACTTGCGGCTAGTGTTTCTACTAGATGAAACATTTTCGTTCCCCAACCGACAAAAGTATCATAAGACTATGTATGCGGTTTGTCAAGACTAATGTGCTGTACCGTTCCCCTTGTAGTCTTTAGAATCATAGTATCCACCTCTAGTTCCAAAATAAAGAGTAGATAATACAAAAGGAATTGCAATAAAAATAAGTGCTTTACCTAACATGATGACCCCCAAACATATAACGCATACCATTCAGAACCTTGGACGCGAAAGCACCAAGACCGCGTGAATTAAATCTTTCATAGAGCGCAGTGGTGATAACAGGAGCGGGAATCCCCAGATCCACAGCGGCAGTAACTGTCCAGCGACCCTCACCACTGTCGGATACACCTCCAGAGAACTGTTTAAGCTCTGGATCGCGGCGAAGCACATCAGCAGTAAGATCGAGTAACCAAGAACCAACAACGCTACCGCGACGCCATAACTCAGCCACCTCAGCAACATCAATATCATAACAGTAGCTTTCTGGATCCACCATTGGGGCGACCTCCGCATCTCCTTCTTTAACATATTTTACACCAGCATTGGCGTTCTTAATAATATTAAATCCCTCAGCATATGCCTGCATAATACCATACTCAATACCATTATGCACCATTTTTACAAAGTGACCTGCTCCAGGACCACCACAATGTAACCAACCATACTCGGCAGAAGTTATAGGTGAGTCAAATTGAGTCCTTGGGGCAGCATTGATTCCTGGGGCAAGGGCATTAAAAATGCGCGAACAAGTGGAGACCGCAGTATTTCCGCCGCCAACCATAAGACAGTATCCACGATCCAAACCATAAACACCGCCGCTAGTACCACAATCAATATATTGGATACCAAGTTTTGCCAGACGTTCTGCTCTTTTCCTACTGTCTTTAAAATTGCTATTGCCATGATCAATAATAATATCTCCTTCACTACAATATCGTAGTAACTCATTGATCGTCTCCTCTACTGTTTCGGCAGGAACAACCATTTGGAATATACCTGGTTGATATTTGCCGTTTTTATTTTGTTTAACTACTTTAACAAGATTTTCAATAGTAGTTGTAATTCCATCCACAAATCCCTTTTCAAAGGCTTCGTTTGCTTTTTCATAATTCCTCCGATAACCCCAAACTTCTATTCCTGCTTTCATCATGCGGCGAGACATACCTTCGCCCATACGTCCCAATCCGATCAGTCCTACTTTCATTTAACCCTCCCAAGTTTCGTATTGTTGTTTAAAATAAGCATCAACTTTTCTTAGATCATCCAAATGAATATCACAAGTATAATTGTTTTCATCACACCATTCTAATGCGAATGTATGAATTCTTTCGTCACTTTTCATACGAGGAACTCCATAAATTCTAGCAAAAGAAGACATTACAAAGTTCCAACACTGGTGTTCAGGTTTCATTTATTTTCTTGATTTTTAATAACTTCTTCCCAATCCTTCTGGAAAAGTTCTAAACCCTTATCAGTCATAATGTTCTTATACATTCCCCAAAATACAATTGGTGGAATAGTAACTACATCAGCACCATTCAATGCAGATTGTTCCACTTGTCTAACATCACGAAGAGATGCAGCAAGGATTTGTGTTTTTGTTCCAGAGTAATCAAATGCCTTACGGATATTTTTGATCAACTCGATCCCATCAATTGAGTTATCCATCCAACGACCTACGAAAGGTGAGATGAATGTTGCTCCTGCTTTGGATGCAAGAATTGCTTGAGCAACTGAAAATACCAATGTTACGTTAGTTTGAATTCCTCTATCAGAAAGGAACTTGCAAGCTTTAAGTCCCTCCACTGTGCAAGGAACTTTAATCGTAACTGCAGGTGCAATTGAATAATACTTTTGTGCTTCAGAAAGCATTTCCTCTGAAGTATCTGCAACAACTTCTGCAGAAATACTATTCAAGTTTGGAAAGTCTGTTGCGATCTCTTGAATAACTTGTAAAAGTTGTCTACCACTTTTGAGAATAAGTGATGGATTTGTAGTGACACCATCTAGTATTCCTGTCTCATATGCTGGTTTAATTAGTGAAACATCAGCAGTATCTAGAAAAATCTTCATCCATTAACTCCTATTGCGGATAAGCGTGATTTAATCCCCAGATCACAAAAATTCCAATGACCCCAAAAACAGCCATCGTTGTATATATGAGTTTAGTCATCTTCCTCATCCTCGTAAGTAGATGGTTCCTCAAAGAGTTCATCCATTTTTTGCTGAAGAATTCTTTGATGTAGTTCTTGTAAATCTTCTTCTGTAAATCTAATCACCAGTAAAGGATCTCCTGCCTTAACGTCGTTTAATTCTGGGTGTTTGACTTTTGGACTTTTTGAATACCCGTAATGAGCATTCATAATCATCCATCCCTGTACAAACATTGATATAGAAATAACTAAAAGAACAAACCACGGAACCAAATAGATTAGTTCAGAGTAATTTTGAGCCATGGCAGTAAAGGAGGAATAACTCCAACCAATCTCAAAAGTCCCTCAGCAAATAAAGCAAGAACCACCCAACCGACGCACATACTAATGATAGAAGCATTACGGTTGTGTCGTCGTATTGCTGCATCGATCATCTCCTGAACTTCAGAACGTGTAATAAACTCTTCTTGTTCGTACATCATTTCTCGTCTCCAAGAAACTTTGCGAGAGGATCTCTGCGTGTCTTTACAATTTCAACTGCTCTTTTGTAGAACATATTATCAGTGTTG
>Ga0194131_10004454_pt1 | contig 21103 bp, 21 predicted proteins | sample TA2KigO120mmetaG_FD_148631 | JGI IMG/M metagenome (GOLD analysis project Ga0194131, IMG submission 148631) | Freshwater microbial communities from Lake Tanganyika, Tanzania - TA2015053 Kigoma Offshore 120m | ecosystem: Environmental > Aquatic > Freshwater > Lake | place: Tanzania: Lake... | reverse complement strand
TGATCGTCACCCTGCAGCTGGCGCCCGGCGCCGTCGTCTCAGAGACGGCCCTGTCCTCGCGGCTGGGTATCGGCCGCACGCCGATCCGCGAGGCGCTGCAGCGCCTGGCCAGAGAGCGGCTGATCGTCGTCCTGCCGCGGCGCGGCATCATGGTGGCCGAGGTCAATATCCGCACCCAGCTGCGCCTGATCGAGACGAGGCGCGAGGTCGAACGGCTGCTTGCCCGCCTGGCGGCGCGGCGAGCCGGCGAAGCGGTGCGCCAGCGCTTCCGCGAGATTGCCGCCGGCATGGAGAAGGCGGCCAAGGCCAACGACGACGTCACCTTCATGCGCCTCGACCGCGAGTTCAATACGCTGGTGCTCGAGGCGGCGCAGAACGAGTTTGCCGCCGGCGCCATGATCCTGATGCACGGCCTGTCCCGGCGCTTCTGGTACATCCACTACAAGGAAGTCGCGGACATGCCGCTGACCGCCCGCCAGCACGCCGATATCGCCCGGGGCATCGCCGACGCCGACCCCAAGGCTGCCGGCGAGGCGGTGGACCGGCTGATGGACTACATCGAGAAATTTACCCGCGCCACTGTGGACGCGAATAGCTGATGGCCGGGCTGGAACGCTTCCACGGCTTCACGCGCGCCATGGGCATGCTGCTCTCGGCCGAACGCGGTGAGGCCGAGATCCTCGAAGCCGGCGCCGGACTTCTCCTGCGCCTGATCGCCACCGACGATTGGCTGCCGCCGGCCTTCGCCGTTCCCCATCCCGAGTACTACCGGCAATACCTGCTGCATCGCGACGCAGCGGAGCGTTTCTCCGTCGTCAGCTTCGTCTGGGGACCGGGCCAGAAAACACCCGTGCACGATCACACGGTCTGGGGTCTCGTCGGGGTGATGCGCGGCGCCGAGCTATGCCAGCGCTTCGACCGGGATGCGGCCGGCGCCCTTGTCGCCGGGGAGACGCAGCGTTTGCAGCCCGGCGATGTGGACGCGGTATCGCCCCGCATCGGCGACATCCATACCGTGGCCAACGCCTTCGGCGACCGGGTATCGGTCAGCATCCATGTATATGGCGCCGATATCGGTGCCGTGCGCCGGCATGTCTTCAAGCCGGACGGAACCATCGTGGAGTTCGTCTCCGGCTACGCCAACGCCGGCCCGCTCGATCCCGCCCCGCGGACCTGATCCGGCTGGACGCGGGGACCGGTTCCGAATATATTACTGATATATCAGAGTGCCTTCGGGGAGACTGCAGATGCTCACCATGCCCAAGCGCCAGGAGGCGTTTCGCGCCGACTACCGCGAGAAGGTGTCGCGCTGGTACAGCGGCCCCGGCCATGTTTTCATGATCTATGCCATCGGGCTCTCGGGCATTTTCTTCTTCGTGCGCCAAATCGAGAACGTCGCCTGGTACGAGTGGCTGACCATCCCGGTCGCCTTCACCCTGGCCAATGTCTTCGAGTGGTGGATCCACAAATACATCATGCACCGCCCGGTGAAAGGCTTCATGGGCATCTACAAGCGCCACACCCTGGCCCACCACCAGTTCTTCACCGATGCCGAGCCGACCATCGACAGCTCGCACGATTTCCGCATCGTCTTCTTCCCGCCCTACGCGCTTGCCGCCTTCATGATCGGCACGGCTGTGCCGGCGGCGCTCATCCACTGGCTGGGCGCCCCCAACATCGCCTGGCTGCTGCTCACCACCAACACGGCGATCTATCTCAACTACGAGCTCTTCCACTATTGCTGCCATGTGAAGGACGATTCGCTGGTCCGGCATATCCCTTTCATCAACACCATCCGCCGCCACCATATCGCCCACCACAACACCTCGATCATGATGGAGCGCAATTTCAACCTGACCTACCCGATCGCCGACTGGTTCTTCGGCACCAGCGACCTCGACCGCGGCGTCATCGGCCATGTCTTCAACGGCTACGACCGCAGCCATGTGCGCCGCGACCTCAAGAAGGTGCGCAACACCGCCGACGATCCGCGCGTGGCGCTGGTGCGGGCCTAGGAGAGCAGCCATGGCCCAGATGCAGGGTGAGATCAAGCGCAACGTCGCCTCGTTGTTCGGCGGCATCGTCATCGCCATCGTCGTCTTCGTGCTCTGGATGCTGGTGACCCGCGAGCTCGGGTACAGCGGCACCCACGTGGCCGTACTCGGCGCCTTCGTCGCGGCCCTGACCGGCGGCTACGTGCGCCTGGCAGACCTCTGATGAACGACACGGCCAAGAAACCGGTGGCGGCGGCGCCTTCTTCGCACCAAGAGCGCAAGAAGCGGACCATCACCGAGATCCGCGATTCAAAGCAGACCGGCGAGAAGATGGTCTACATGTCGGTGCCGGACTACACCTCGGCCAAGTGGGCCGAGATGGCGGGCGTCGACGTGGCGGTGGTGGGCGACAGCCTGGCCATGGTGGCGCATGGCCATCCCAGCACTATCCCGGCGACCATGGACATGATGGTCATGCACGCGCTGGCCGTGCGGCGCGGGGCGCCGAACACCTTCGTGCTCGGCTGCATGCCCTACCAGAGCTACAATACGATCGACCGGGCGCTGACCAATGCCGCGCGCTTCATGCAGGAGGCGGGCAGCGATGCGGTCAAGCCGCAGGGCGGCAAGAGCCAGGCGCACATCCTCAAGGCCATCGTCGATGCCGGCATTCCGACGGCCTCGCATATCGGCCTGACGCCGCACACCATCGCCATGTTCGGCGGCTTCAAGATCCAGGGCCGTACGGCCGATGCCGCCATGAAGATCCTCGAGGACGCACTGGCCATCGAGGATGCCGGCTGCTTCATGCTCGAGTTCGAGGCCGTGCCGGCCAAGATCGCCGAGGTGATCTCCAGGCAGCTCACCATTCCGACCATCGGCATCGGCGCCGGTGTTGGCACCGACGGCCAGATCCTGCTGTGCTACGACCTGTTGGGCGTGTTCACCGACTTCAAGCCGAAATTCACCAAGCGCTACACCAACCTGACCGAGGTGGCGGTCGGCGGCATCCAGCAATACGTCGCCGAGGTCAAGTCGGGGAAATTCCCCGACGACCAGCACAGCTACTCGGTCAAGGACGACGAGTTCGAGAAATTCCTGCGCCTGGTCGAGAAGCGCAAACACATCTAGCGTTTGCGCACTGTCTCCCGTTCGACTAGCTCGAGGGGCAAGACCGTCTTCAGCGGCTTGCGCGGACCGGGCTTGCGCTGCAGCGCCCGCATGATCGCGCCGATCAGGTCGTCGACCGGCTGACGGATGGTGGTCAGCCGGTAGCTCAGCCAGGAAGCCTGCGGCGTATCGTGGAAGCCGACGACCGAGATGTCCTCCGGCACGCGGCGGCCGGCAACCCGCGCCGTGTCGATGAAGCCCAGGGCCAGAAGATCCGTGACGCAGAACGCGCCATCGACATCGTGCGCCGCCAGCAACTCGCGCGCCGCCTGGCTGCCCGTCTCGTAGCGTGAGGGGCCACGCGACCAGAGGATCGGATCGACGCCGGCCTTGGAGAAGGCCGCCGTGGCTGCCTCGACCCGGCGCATCTGGCTGGCTGTGGCGCTGCTGACGATGACCGGCCGCCGGCAGCCGGCCTTGATCAGCCTCTCCGCCGCCAGACGGGCGCCGCCAGCGTCGTCGGTGACGATCGTATCGGCATGCGCATTTTCCGTCAGCCGGTTGACCAGGACGATCGGCACGCCGTTGGCCACGCATTCCCGGATGATTGCGCTGGGCGGCGTCACGGAGATGACAACGATGGCGCGGACGCGGAACTCGAGAATCAGGTCGATCAGACGCGAGACGTTGCTGTCGCCGTCGACGGCATTGATAAGCAGGCACTGCAGGTTCTGCTGCAGCAGGGCCTGGCTGAGCGCGTCGAGGTGAGTGGCCATGTAGGGAGTCGAGAGGTTTGATGCAAGCACCCCGACGAGACTGGAGCGCTCACGGCCCAGCCTTTGGGCAAGCCGATTGACCCGATAGCCGAGCGCCGATGCCGCCTTGAGCACGCGGAGCCGCGTGGCCTCGGAGACGCTGGCCCCTTCGGTGAAGGTGCGTGAGACGGCGGAGCGCGAGACGCCGGCGCGGCGCGCCACGTCCTCTGCTGTCACGAAGCCGCGGCCTGTTCCCCTTGCGCGCCCGTCCCCCATGACCGCAGCATATTGCGCGGCGCGCGGCCGGGCTAGGGCTGCCAGCCGTTATAGCCGGGGTGGGTTTTCGGCACCGGCAGGGTTTGCGGGACGCCGCTCCGAGCCGAGGCGTAGAGCGCGGTCAGTAGCTCGATCGAGCGCCTGGAATCACCGATGGTGATCGGAAGCTTGCCTCCGCTCTCCAGGGCGGCATGGAAGTCCTCGAACTGGCCGGCAAAGCGCTCTTTCTTGGGCGTGAAATCGGCCAAGGCTGCAGTGAGACGCTCGCCGGCCTCCGGGCTGGCCGGAGTAAAGCTCCAGGGCTCGGAGCCCGGCGAATAGGGTGAGGTGCAGCTCTCGGCAGTAAAATTCTCGAAGCAGAAGCGCAGCCGCGAGGTGTCGGCCGCAGCGCCGAGCGTCACCGACAGCGTGGCGAGCGAGCCATCGGCCATTTCCAGCGAGGCGGCAGCGCAGTCCTCGACCTCGATGCTCGGCACGACCCGCGTCGCCGTGCGGGCAAAGACCGAGCGCACCGGACCGGCCAGCCAGCACAGGAGATCGTGCGCATGGATGGCATGGGTGGTCAGCGTGCCGCCGAGTTCGGTCTGCCACTTGCCGCGCCAGGGCACGGCATAGTAAGCGGCGCCGCGCCTCCACAGCGTCTCGATGGTTGAGAGATAGAGGCGGCCGGCCAGCCCCTTGTCGATCAGGTGCTTGAGCTTGCGCACGCCGTTGCCGTAGCGGTACTGGAAGATCGGCATCAGCCGGCCCTTCGCCGCCGTTGCCGCCTTTTCCAGCCGGCCGACATCGGCGAGCGATCCGGCAAGCGGCTTCTCGCAGACCACGTGCTTGCCGGCGGAGAGCGCGGCTTCGACCGGCGCCACGCGGATCGATGAGGGCGTGCAGATGTCGACGATGTCGATATCGCCGCGGCACAGGACGTCGTCGAGATTTGTGGCGATCGAGGGCAGGGCGTATTTCTCGGCGACAGCGCGCGCTGTCTCCTCCTGGAGGTCGCAGATACAGCGGACGGTGAACTTGTCCGGTAGCGCCTTCCAGGCCTCGATGTGGATCTTGCCGACTCCGCCGCCGACGACGGCCACGCCGTAGTTGCGCATCAGGAGAGCCGCGTCGCCTTGGCCTGGGCGGTCAGCGCCAGCTCGCAGGCATGGAAGCAATGCTCCTGGCTCATCGCCGTCTCCGTGCGGTCGACGATGTCGGCGACGAATTGCGGTCCGAAGGGCAGGGCAACGTTCTCGCAGTTGATATAGCGTGCCCCTTTCCCGTCGACCAGGAACAGGTGGTTGGCGCCGGGGCGGCCGGTGATGTCGATGTATTTGCGCAGCTCGATATAGCCCTCGGTGCCCAGCAGGGTGAGGCGGCCGTCTCCCCAGGTGCCGAGCCCGTCCGGCGTGAACCAGTCGACCCGCACATAGCCGCTGGCCCCGGGCGCGCGCAGTAGCACGTCGCCGAAATCCTCGAGCTCGGGATGCTGCGGGTGGTTGCGGTTGGCAATCTGAGAGGCGACGACCTCCGCCCGGGCCGAGCCGGTGAAAAACAGGAACTGGTCCATCTGGTGCGAAGCGATGTCGCAGAGGATGCCGCCATAGCGGGCGCGCTGGTAGAACCAAGGTTTGCGCAGGTGCGGCCGGTGCTGATGCGGTCCGAGGCCGATGGTCTGGATCACTCGCCCGATCGCGCCCGCCTTGACCAGCTCGCCTGCCTTGACCGTCGCCCTCTGCTCCAGCCGTTCACTGAAGCAGATGATGTACTTCCGGCCGGTCTCCTTCTGGACCTTGCGCACCTCGGCGAGCTGATCGAGGGTGATCATGCCCGGCTTGTCGACGAAGAAATCCTTGCCGTGCCGCATTACCTCGATCCCCAGGGCGGCGCGCTCATCGGAGATTGCGGCCGAGGCGACGACCTGCAGGTTCTTGTCCTCGAGGATGGTGCGTTTGTCGTCGACCCTCTTTGCCTCAGGGTGCTTCGCCATGTAGGGCGCGGCGAGCTCGTCCTCGGGCTCGTATACTGAGACGAGGGTGGCGCCGGCGGCCTTGAGCGCATCCGTCATGCCGTGGATGTGATAGTGGTTGAGGCCGATGGCGGCGAAGCGGACCGGTGACTTTGGCATTGTGCTGCTAACCCTTGAGACCCGACATGGCGATGCCCTGGATGATCAGGCGCTGAAAGAAGAGGAAGACGGCGAAGACCGGGACGAGCGAGAGGATCGACATGGCGAAAAGCGGCCCCCACTCGGAGCGGCCGGTCGAATCGATGAAGGAGCGCAGGGCCAGCGGCACGGTGTAGTGGGTCATGTCGTTGAGATAGATGAGCGGCCCGAAGAAATCGTCCCAGGTCCAGATGAAGGAGAAGATCGCCGCCGTGGCCAGCACGGGCTTGGACAGCGGCAGGATCACGCGCCAGTAGATGCCAAACGGGCCGCAGCCGTCCATCATCGCCGCCTCGTCGAGCTCGCGCGGGATGGTGCGGAAGAATTGCACCATCAGGAAGATGAAGAAGGCGTCGACGGCCAGGAATTTCGGCACGATCAGCGGGAAGAAGGTGTCGACCCAGCCGAGATGCAGGAAGAGCACGTATTGCGGGATCAGCGTCACGTGGTAGGGCAGCATCAGGGTGCCGAGCATCAGTGCGAACCAGACGCGCTTGAAACGGAAATTGAGCCGGGCGAAGGCGAAGGCAGCGAGCGAGCAGGCCAGCACGTTGCCGATCACCGCCGCCGAGGCGACGAAGGCCGAGTTCAGGAAGAAGCGGGTGAAGCTGACCTTGAGCGCGGTCCAGCCTTCGCCGTAGGCGCGCAGGTCGAAAGAAGCGGGCCAGATCGAGAAATTGGTGAAGATTTCCGCTTCCGGGCGCAGCGAGCTGGCCAACATCCAGAGCACCGGATAGAGCATGCCGATCGAGGCGGCGATCAGCAGCCCATGCGCCAGCCCTCGGCGCCAGGGATGGCCACCGGTCACCGGCCGCGTGCCGATCAAGGCGTCAACGTCCTTCATCGCCGTAATAGACCCAGTACTTGGAGCTGAGAAACGAGGCGGCCGTGAAGATGGCGATGATCGAGAGCAGCACCCAGGCAAGGGCCGAAGCGTAGCCCATGCGGAAGTAAGCGAAGGCCTCCTGGTAGAGATAGAGCGTGTAGAACAAGGTCGAATCGATCGGCCCGCCGGAGCCGCCGCTGACGATGAAGGCTGGAGTGAAGGCCTTGAACGAATTGATGGTCTGCAGCACCAGGTTGAAGAAGATCACCGGTGCGAGCAACGGCAGGGTAATGCGGAAGAATTTCGCAATCGGTCCTGCCCCATCGATCGCGGCGGCTTCGTAGAGCTCCTGCGGGATCTGGCGCAGGCCTGCGAGGAAGATGACCATCGGCGAGCCGAACTGCCAGACGCGCAGCAGGACCAGCGTGTAGAGAGAGTATTGCGGATTGGATATCCAGCTCGGTCCGTCGATGCCGAAGACCGAGAGGCCCTCATTGACCAACCCGTCATAGCCGAAAATCTGCCGCCAGAGGACGGCGATGGCCACACTGCCGCCGAGCAGCGAGGGGATGTAGAAGAGGGCGCGATAGAAAGTCAGGCCGCGCAGCCCCTTGTCGAGCACCAGGGCGATGGCGAGCGCGAAGAGCAGCTCCAGCGGCACGGCGAGCAGCACGTACCAGAAGGTCACAGAGAGCGCATTGCGGAAGCGCTTGTCCTCCGCGAACATGTGCCAGTAATTGTCGAGGCCGGCCCAGCGCGGTGCTTGCAGCAGATCGAAATTGGTGAAGGACAGGTAGAGCGAGGCGACTGTCGGGCCGAGCGTGAGCACGAAGAAGCCAAGCAGCCAGGGGGCCAGAAACAGATACGCAGCGCCGTCCTGGGCGTTGAGCCGGCGCCGTCGTGGCGCCGGTTCGCTGCGGGTTTGCGGCAGCGCGACGGTGGTCATGCAGTCGCGCCGCGCCGGTCGGTCAGGCGCGTTCGAGGGCGCGCTTCGCGTCCGCCATGAACTGATCGGCCGCCTGTGGCACCTTGGCATTGCCGACCGAGATCGTCTCTGCGACGCGGCGGAGATTCTGCTCGATCTCGCCGGCCCCCTTGGGTGGCGGCGGCGGCAAGGTCCCGACCCGGCTGGCGATCAGCGAGATGTACTCGATCTGCGCCTTGCCCAGTTCGTCGACTTGGGCCAATAGCCGGTCGCGCATGCTCTTGGAGGGCGGCACGCCGCGCTCGACCCCCAGCGCCGCTCCCGCATCAGGATGGGTCGAGATGAAATTGATGATGCGCGCCGCTTCCTGCGGCTGTGGCGTGGTCGCCGAGATCGAGAGCAGCATCGAAGGTTTGTAGTACTGGCCCGCTTTCCCGCCCTGGGTCTGTGGGAACATGGTCATGGCCAATTTGTTCTGGTTGACCGCCTGCCAGGCCACGAGCTGGTTGGAATGAGCGAAGGTAATGGCCGCGCGCCCGGTGGTCAGCATGTCGGTCTCGGGCGTGTTGCGGTAGAGCGCCTGCAGGTCGCCGGCCACCGCGCCGCCGGCGCGGCGCAGCTTGTCCCAGTAGTCGAACCACTCGGCGATGTCGTCGCGGGTGAAGGCGATCTTGCCGTCGTTGTCGTAGAGCTGGCGGCCGCGCTGACGCACCCATACCTCGAGCGCCGGCTCGGCTGAGCCGGCGTCCATGGTGCCGAAATAGCCGCGTTTGCTTGCGGCCTTGGTGATGGCGATGGCCTTCTCGGCGAACTGCGCCCAAGTCGTGGCGTGGTCGGGCGGGGCGATCTTCAGGCGCTCGAACGTGGTCTTGTCGTAGAACAGGCTGTTCGAGTTGACGCCCATGCTGACGCCGAAGACCTGGCCGTCGACCTTGCCGGTATCGATATTGGCCTGGCCGAAATCGGCGATGTTGATCGGGCTCGGCATGAACTCGTCGAGCGGCCGTAGCGCCTTGCGCCGCGCGTATTCGTAGATGTAGCGATAATCCATCTGGATGACGTCGGGCGCGTTGCCGCCGGCGACCTGGGTTGCGAGGCGCGTCCAGTAGTCGCCCCAGCCGATGGTCTCGACATCGATCTGCGTGCCGGCGTTGATCTTGGTGTAGGCGTCGAGTGCCGCCTGGGTGCGCTTGGCGCGGTCCGTCCCGCCCCACCAGGTCATGCGCAGCCGGGTGCGGGCGGCCTGCGCCCACACCGATTGAGGTAGGGCAGCGGCGGCAGCCAGGCCGGCTGCAAGCTTGAACGTGGAACGGCGAGACACGTTGGGCATCGCGTTCTCCCTGGTTTCGGCCGAAGCCGCTATTGCTTAGGCGAATTATCGCTCCGCTGGGAGCCGCCGCAACAGGAAAATAACCGGACGGTTACAAGACGCGTGCCAGAGGAGCGTCAAGGCCTCAGGCTTTGGCCATGAACTGCCGGACCTCGGCGCGGGTCGGCGCGCCGGCGACGCCGCCGAAGCGCGTGCACTTGAGGGCCGCGGCGGCGCAGGCGAAGCGCGATGCCGCCTCGACGCCCATGCCCTCGGCAAGCCCTAGCGCGAAGGCGCCATGGAAAGTGTCGCCGGCTCCCAGCGTGTCGACGACTTTGACTTTCGGTGCGGGAACCTTGCGCACGGCGCCGTTCTCGATCCAGCGGAATCCGCGTGCGCCAAGAGTGACGCCGACGAAGCCCGGCAGGCGCGAAGCGGCGCGGCGCAGCGCCATATCGAAGTCGTCGGTCCTAGCGAAGGCAACGAGGGCGGGCTGGGCGAAGACCACATGGCTGGCGCGTGGCGCGAGGTCGGCGAGGATCGCCTCGGGCGTGGTGTCGGCGTCCAGTACCGTGGCGACACTCTTGGCCTTCGCTGCGTCGAGCACGCGCGCCGCCCCGGCCGGCCAGCGCGTGTCGACCAGGGCCAGAGCGAAGCGTCCGATGGTAGCGATTGGCAGCCAGCCCGGATCGGGGTCGAGCGCGCCGTCATAGTAGGGCACGACGAGGCGTTCACCGTCTGCCCGGACGAGGATGGTAGAGATGGTCGAGCGGCCGCCGGTGACACGACGTACGTGTCGAACGCCGATGCCTGCGGCCTTGAGGCCGGCGACGATGCGTTTGCCAACCGTGTCATTACCTACCCGGCCCCAGTATTCGATACGGCCGCCCAGCCGGGCAATGGCACGCGCGCCGCTCGAGGCCGTGCCGCCGGCGGTCTCCAGGCAACTTTCGGCCAGAACCTTGGCAGGAAGGGGCGGGACCAGGGGAACCTTGAGGATGGTGTCCCAGGTCGGTGCGCCGACCGCGAGAAGAAGAGGGCTGCTCATCCGGCGAAGATAACGCAGCCCCTCGCGGTCTTCGAGGTCAGCCCCAGACCTCGCGCGCCGTCTCGACCACCAGCCGCAGCTTGGCGATCTGCTCGTCAAGGGTGAGGGCGTTGCCGTCGACGGTGGAGGAGAAACCGCATTGCGGGCTGAGGCAGAGCTGGTCGAGCGGCACGTATTTGGCGGCCTGATCGATGCGGCGCTTGAGGTCGTCCTTCTTCTCCAGAGCACCTTTCTTGGTGGTGACCAAACCGAGGATCACCAACTTGCCTTTGGGCACGAAACGCAACGGCTCGAAGCCGCCCGAGCGAGCATCGTCGTATTCGAGGAAGAAGCCGTCGACCTTGAGCTGGCCGAAGAGCGCCTCGGCGACGAAGTCGTAGCCGCCTTCGGCCACCCAGGAGGAACGGAAATTGCCGCGGCACATATGGGTACAGACGGTCATGCCGGCGGGCTTTCTCGCCAGGGCACCGTTGATCAGCTTGATGTAGATCTCATGCTGGTGCTCGGCGTCGCCGCCGAGCTGCTTGATGTGCTCGCGCTGCGCCGGATCGTTGAGATAGGCGAGGCTCGTGTCGTCCATCTGCAGATAGCTGCAGCCGAGCCTGTGCAGGCCGTCGACCTCGTCGGCATAAGCCTTGGACAGATCCTCCCAGAACGCCTCCAGCTGCGGGTAGATCGTGGCGTCGATGGCGGCGCGACCGCCCCGATAGTGCATCATCGAGGGCGACGGGATGGTCAGCTTCGGCGTCGCCTTGCTGGTGGCCGATTTGAGGAACTGAAACTCCTCGCCGAAGATCGTCTTGTCGAGCTTGAGCTTGCCGGTGACCTTGAGCGCCGCCGGCGTGAATTCGATCACCCCCTGGGCGTTCTTGAACTGGACCTTGAGGTTGTCCTGGACCTTGGTGACCCCGCCGACCTGGTAAAGGAAATCCATATGCCAGGAGCCGCGCCGGATCTCGCCGTCAGTAGCCACCTGGAGGCCGATATCCTCCTGCATCTTGACCGCGTCACGGATCGCCTTGTCCTCGACCTTGCGCAGGGCGGAAGCGTCGCTCTTGCCCTGCTTGAGATCCTCGCGGGCCTGCAGCACCTCCTTTGAGCGGAGCAAACTGCCGACATGGTCGGCGCGGAAGGGAGGCGTAGTGCGAGCGGTCATGGAGGTTTCCTCTAAGAGGGTCGGTCGGAAGGGTGTCCGGTGGTTGTGATTTTTTGAAACATAGTTCCAAAATTTTGACAAGCTGTCCGGCGAGGCGTATCTAGGCGGGCGTGGAGGACGCCGCTATGGCTCGCAACGGCCTCAAATCCGTTGGCCATTCTAAGCCCCGACGGCCTGCCGGCGACACGGTCTCGGCGCTGGCGCGCGGCATCGCCGTATTGCGCTGCTTTAGCGAGGGTACGGGCACACTCAGCCATGGCGACATCGCCCGCCAGACCGGCATTCCCAAACCGACAGTGACGCGGCTGGTGGCCACGCTTGAGACGCTGGGCCTGCTGCGGCAGTCCGCCGAGAGCGACCGCTACGCGCTGGCGCCGGGTGTGCTACCCCTGGCCCGCGCCTACCTCGCTGGGCTCGACGTGCGGGCCCGTGCTCGGCCGCACATGATGGCCCTGGCCGATGAACTCGATGCCTCGGTCTACCTCGCAGTCTGCGAAGCGCCGGACATGGTGGTGATCGAAGCCTGCCGTTCGCGCTCCAACGCTCTGACCTCGCGGCTCGACATCGGCAGCCGGGTGCCCCTCGCCCTCTCGGCTATCGGCCGGGCCTATGTCGCCGCGCTAGACGCGCCGGCGCGCGAGGCGCTGTTGCGCACCCTGAAGGCCCAGGCGGGTGGTGCTTGGCGCAAGGAAGGGGCCGCTCTCGAACGCGCCTTGCGCGATGCGAGCTTGCGCGGCTATTGCGTCTCGCTTGGCGAATCACATCCCGATATCAGCGCTGCCGCCGTGTCGCTGCTCACTCCGTCCGGCGAGGTCATGAGCCTCAATTGCGGCGGTCCGTCCTTCCGCTTCACCGAGGAGACGCTGCGCCGCCGCGTGGCGCCGCGCCTGCGCGTCACAGTGGAGTGCATTGCCGCGGATATCGGCGGCACGGTCACCAATGCGTCGCCGCTGCGGCTCGCAGCCAGCGCCTGACCCCCGGAGTAGCGCACGGAGATTCTGATGGCTCAGGCCCAACCCCTTCATCCTTCTACCAACGGGCGCTTGGCCTGGCGCCGCGATACTTTCAAGAACCCGGCGGACTACACGATCGAGCTCAACGACGGCGACCGTAGCGAGCTGATGGCGGCGGTGGACACCGTGCATCGCCAAGGCCGGCTGACCCCCGCCCACGCGCTGGGGCCCGAGGATTTCCGCTTCAAGCGTCTGGCCCAAAGCTTGCTCCGTGGCTTCGAGGAGGTGAAGTCCGGCTACGGCTTTGTGCTGCTGCGCGGCTTGCCGGTCGAAGGTGTGACGCTCGACGAGTTCATGGCTGCAGTTTGGGGCATCGGCACGCATTTCGGCTATCCGCTGTCGCAAAACGCCCAGGGCGAGCTGATCGGCCATGTCATCGACGCCACCAGGCAGGAGCAGACGCCACGCATGTTCCGCAGCAATCTCGAGCTGCGCCTGCATACCGACGTCACGGCGATGATCTCGCTTGCTTGCTGGCACAGGTCGATGGAAGGTGGGGTGAGTTACTTGGCCAGTGGCGTTGCCATTCATGAGGAGATCAAACGGCGGGCACCTCACCTCCTGGCGCCGCTCTACGAGGGCTATCACTATCACCGCCTCGGCGAAGAAGGGGAAGGCGAGGAGACGACCACGCCCTACCGCATGCCGGTGTTCGCTAACCGTGGTGGACAGATCAGCTGCCGCTACCAGCGCGCCGGGCTAGCCGCCGGGCAGCGTGAGCGTAACTTGCCGCTCAGTGACCTGGACATCCAGGCCCTCGACCTGTTCGACGAGGTCGCCAGGGCGCCTGAGATGCGTCTCGCCTTCAATCTCGATCGCGGCGACATGCTGGTCATTAACAATTACGCCGTGCTGCACGCACGCACCAAGTTCACCGAATTTCCGGAAGCAGAGCGGCGGCGCCACCTCGTGCGCCTGTGGCTCGATGCGCCCGGCTTTCGCGATGTGCCGCGCGAATTCAATCTGTTTGCAGTCAACGGTGTGCCAAAACAGGAAGGACGGAGCTGTACTTTCGATTTCAGGAAACTTTACAACGACGACCCACGGGCGACCGGTGGCATGCCGAACCTGAAGCTGAGCGAGACCAATTCGGCGCGTTGAAGCCGCCGCGAGAACGTGAGAGGGAGGAAAGCGATGAACCGTCTTGCCCGCGCCGCACTGGCCGCGCTCACCCTAGGCTTGGCTTTGCCGGCTGCCGATGCCGTGGCGCAGGCCTATCCCATCAAGCCGGTTCGCATGATCGTGCCCTTCCCCCCGGGCGGGGCCACCGACATCATCGCCCGTCTGGTCTCCGACCGGTTGACCGAGATGTGGGGCCAGACGGTGCTGGTCGACTACAAGCCGGGGGCCGGGACGATCGTCGGCACCGAAGTCGTCGCCAAGGCGCCACCCGACGGCTACACCATGGGCATGGTGATCACCGCACATGTGCTCAACCCGAGCCTGCGCAAGGAGATGCCCTACGACACGCTCAAGGATCTGGCCGGCGTGTCGCTGGTTGCCGTGTCGCACATCGTCATCACCGCTACCAATTCACTGCCCGCCAACAACATCCGCGAGCTGATCGCCTACGCCAAGGCCAACCCCGGCAAGCTCAACTACGCCTCGCCGGGAACCGGCACCGCTATGCACCTGGCGGGCGAGCTGCTCAACACCATGGGCGGGATTCAGATCGTGCATGTGCCATACCGCGGCGGTGCCGCGGCCTATCCCGACGTGATCAGCGGCCGTATCGAGCTGCAGATCGATCCGATGCAGGCCTCGATGCAGAACATCGATGCCAAGCAGGTCAAGGCCCTGGCCATCACCAGCCTGCAGCGCGCCCCCAACGCGCCGTCGATTCCGACGGTGGCCGAGACGCTGCCCGGCTTCAACGTTCTCAGCCTCTCGGGCCTGGTGGTGCCGGCGGCGACGCCGCGGGACATCGTGCGCAAGATCCACGCCGACGTTCGCAAGGCCCTGGAGAACAGCGAGCTCAAGACCCGCATGGGTGGCCTGGGCATGGACCCGGCGGCCTCCGATACGCCGGAGGAGTTCGACCGGTTCATCCGTAGCGAGATCGCCAAATGGGCGGACGTGGTGAAGTCATCCGGCATGAAGCTCGACTGACGGCTAGCGAGGGGAAGCAAGAGTGATCCGCAGCGACAAACGCATTCTGACCACCCATGCCGGTGCCTTGCCGCGGCCCGAGGATCTGCGCGCGCTGATCTTCGCCAAGGCCGACCGGCAGCCTTATGATCCTGCGGCACTGGCTGCGCGCCTGCGCCAGAGTGTAGCCGAGGTAGTCGACAAACAGCTCAACGCCGGCGTCGACAGCATCAACGACGGCGAGCTGAGCAAGACCAACTTCACCAACTACGTGCGCGAGCGGCTGAGCGGCTTCGAGACGCGGCTGCTCAAGCCGGGCGAGGGGCCGCCGCCTCTGTCCATCGCCAGCCGCGAGATGAAGAAGTTTGCCGGCTTCTTTAACCGCGGCGGTAAGGGTTTCGGCGGCTTCGCCGGCGCGGGGCCGAGCAAGCCACAGGTCTTCTGCGTCTCGCCGCTGAAGTATGTCGGTCACCAGGATCTGAAGAGCGATCTAGAGAATTTTCGCGCGGCGCTGGCGGGCAAGAAGGTGACCGAGGCCTATCTGCCGGCTAACACACCCGGCACGATCGAGCACTGGCTGCGCAACGATTACTACAAGAACGACGAGGAATTCCTCTACGCCATTTCCGAGGCGATGCGCGAGGAGTACAAGGCCATCGTCGAAGCCGGCTTCCTGCTGCAGATTGACGATCCGGACCTGCCGGACGGCTGGCAGATGTACCCCGACATGTCGGTGAAGGAATACCGCAAGTACGCTATCTTGCGGGTCGAAGCGCTGAACCATGCGCTACGCGGCATTCCGCGCGAGAAGGTCCGCCTGCACGTCTGCTGGGGCAGCTTCCACGGCCCGCACGAGAACGACATCCCGCTACGCGACGTCATCGACATCGTGCTCAAGGTGCCGGCCGGCAGCTATTCGATCGAGGCCTCAAACCCGCGCCACGAGCACGAGTGGTCGGTGTTCAAGGATGTGAAGCTGCCTGCCGGTGCCGTGCTCATCCCCGGCGTGGTCGGGCACTGCACGGACTTCATCGAGCATCCGCAGCTCATCGCCGAGCGCCTGGTGCGCTACGCGAAGCTGGTCGGGCGCGAGAACGTCATGGCCGGCACGGATTGCGGCCTCGGTCCCCGCGTCGGTCACGAATCGATTGCCTGGGCGAAACTGGCGGCAATGGCCGAGGGCGCGCGGCTCGCCACCAAGCAGCTCTGGCCGGCGCGTAAAACGACGAAGCCTAAGGCTGGGAAGAAGACAGGGAAAAGGAAGGGGCGGCGTTAGGAGGCCGGCTCCTGGAAAGCTTGGGCCCATTCGGCGGTGCGTTGCAACCCGCCGAAGGAGAACAGGTGGATGCCCGCGATGCCAAGCGACGGGTCGCTGGCGCTGGCCGCCGCTAACTCGCGCACGATGGCGTCCGGCCCGGCCTCGTTGAGCAGGTGGGCGATCGCCGGTCCACGCAACGCGAGGGCCCGCACCGAGTTGCCCACGCCGCAGCGCAGACCGAACTTCACCAGGGTGGTGATGCTCGCCGGTCCGGCCAGGCCGACCCGCACCGGTACCTCCGTGCCGCTTGCGCGTAGCGCCTGCAGCCAGGCGAGGATCGGTTTCGCCTCGAAGCAGAACTGGGTGACGATATAGGGGGCGATACCCTGCTGGCGCAGATGCCCGAGCTTCGCGGCGAGCGCCGCCTGGATTGCGGCGGGAGCGATGCGTGGATTGCCTTCGGGATAGCCGGCAATGCCGACGCGCTGGAACCCGTGTCGGGCGAATAAACCCGTAGCCAGAACCTGCTCGCTGGAGTCGAAGGCCCCGGCTGGGCGGTTGCGGTCGCCGCCAACGGTCAATACCTGACGGACTCCCGCCTCGCCGGCCAGGCGGGCCACGAAATCGGCGAGTTGGGTGAAGCCGGAGAGGAAACGCGCCGCCACGTGGGGCACTGGCGCGAGCCCGGCCTGCCGCAGCCGCGCCGCCGCGGCGATCGTGCGGTGGTGTGTGTCACCGGGAATCCAGTTGAGATAGACCTCCGCCCCGGCCGGCAGGAGATCGGCAGCCTGGTCGATCGCGCCGGTGTCGCGCGGCGAGACTTCGAGCGAGAAGCCGCGCAACAGGGAGCAGTGATCGGCCCGCGGTCCGGTCTGGATGACACTGAAGGGCCGCGTAGCCGGCACGATCAGTCGCGCCGGCGCGAGATGACGTAGGACTCGTCCCAGAACCAGAGTCCGCCGTGCTTCATCAGCACCTCGCGGGTCGCCTCCAGGTACTTGCGGTCGCTGATCACGCTCTCCAGCCGCGCGTCCTCGATCTGCGCGACGTAGACTGCCGCGTTCCAGGCAGCGAACAGGGTCGAGGTGCCGATGGCGTTGCTGATCTCGTTGGGCAGGGTGTGCATGTCGTAGCGGAACAGCGAACGGCCGTCGGCGTAGGCGTTGAAGTTTAGGTCGCGGCCGGCATTGCCCAGTTCGGCCTTCACCGCTTTGAGCAGGGCGTGGCGGTCGTGCTGGAATGGATCCTCGCCCGGCCAGATCTTTTGGATGACCTCGAGACCCGGATCGTTGCCGTGCGAGTGGATGCCGAGCAGCCGTCCGCCGGGCCCAAGCGCGCGGGCCAGCGGTGCGACGACGCGGCGTGCCTTGAAGTCGAGCGGCGCACGGGCGCGGTAGGGCTGCGAGGCCATCACCAGATCGTAGTCGGCGCGCGTAGCGCCGGGCCGCGGGATGACCGAATCCAGCAGGAAGCGGTGATCCTCGCGGTAGAGGATCAGCACCACCGGCCGTTCGTAGACCGGGTTGCCGCTCTTCGGGCTGACATGGGCGCGCCAGTTCTCGGCGAGGAAGGGCTGCAGCCCGGTGACCTGCTCCTCGAAATCGCGGGCCGTGTTGCCGCTCAGCGGCACCTCGCGCCAGACCAGGCTTGAGGCCGCCGTCACCGAGTTGGGCACCAGCCAGGGCGCTTCCGAGTAGTAGAGATTGGTAATCACCATGACCGTCGCCGGATGCTCGAAGAAGCGGTCGGGCATCTTCTCCAGCGTCAGGCGCACATCCTCGAGGCTGATCTCCTTGCCGGTGATGTAGAAGGGCATCGCCGGGAAGCGCTGGTGCATCGCCCGCATGACGCGGGTCAGCACCGTGCCGTCGCCCATGCCGGCGTCGAAGACTCGCACTGCCGGCGGGCGCGGATGAATGTTGGCGAGCTCGAGCCCGACGCGTTGGGCCACCACCCATTTCTCGCTGCAGGTGTTGACGAAGAGCAGGTATTTCTGCCGGTTGTCGAAGAAGCGGAAATTGCGCTCGGGCGATGCCGGGGGGGCGGCGTTGGCCACCGGCTGCAAGGTCGGGACCCGCGACTCGATGCGGCTGACCGGGGTGCGCGGCACCGGGGGCAGAATCACCGGGCGGGCGCCGTTGCCGCCGCCTCGGCCCGGGTGGCTGGCGATGTAGGTGCGCACGCGCGCCAGCGTGTCGGTCGTGATGCGGCCGCCATAGCGCAGGCGGTTGACGAACTTGCCGTCGTTGACCGACAGGCGGCCGAAGGTCGATTCGGCCATGCCGGTACGGCGGCAATACTCGGAGATTTCCTGCAGCAGCGTCTGTGCGTCCACCGGGGTCCACCCTTTCGCCGGCTTGAGTGCGGCGTTGGGAGGCAATTCGACACCTCGGCCGGAAGGCCGTCAACCACAACTAATCCCACTACTATAGTGGGAGTTAGGCATGGGAAATATGATTTAGTTGTGTATTGTCTGGTTGTATGTGGGCAAAGGCCCACTGTATCTCATCTCGCGCCGGATTTTCGCGCGCCGCGCAAGATCGGGAAGACCAGAAGGATCGTCGCCCCGGCCCCGGCGATGGAAACGCCGATCGGGATAGCACTCTCAAGCGTGAGGGCGGCGAAGATGGCGGCGGCCACGCCGGCCAGGCCCATCTGCAGGAAATTGGCGAGGCCCGAGGCGGCGCCGGCGAGCTGTGGCTGCACGCTGACCCCGCCGGCATAGGCGTTGGCCATGCTCAGCCCGTTGCTGAAACCCATGAGCACGAGGGGGCCGATCACCGCCCAAGGCACGGCAATACCGGCGCTGGCAAAGCCGATCAGCAGCGAGCCGGCGACGATATGCCCGGCGCCGCCGCAGAGAATCAGGCGATCTGGCCCCACTCGCTTGGCCAAGCGGGCGGTAAGGAAGCTGCCGGCTATGAAACCCAGCGGCGGCACGCCGATATAGAGGCCGAAGAGGTCGGGCGGCACTCCGAAGCGGTCGATGAGGATGACCGGTACAGCGACAATAAAGCTGTAGAAGGTGACGCCGCAGCCGGCCACGGCCAGGGCGTAGGCGAGGAAATCGCGGATCTGCAGCAGCCTCTTGAGCCCGTTGAAGACACCGCGCATCAGCCCGCCCTGGGTCTGCAAGTCGCGGTTGGTCTCCGGCAGCAGCCAGGCGGCGAGGCTCACCGATGCCAGCGCCCAGACGGCGAGGATGACGAAGTTCGCCCGCCAGCCGAGCCAGACATGGACATAGCCGCCGACAACCGGCGCCAGCACCGGCGCCACGGTGACCGCCATGGCGAGCACGGCCATGGCGCGCGCCGTGCCGTCGCGGTCGAAGACGTCGCGGACTACGGCGCGCGATACCACCATCCCGGCGCTGGCGCCGATTGCTTGCACGGCGCGGCCGGCAAGCAGCAATTCGACCGAAGTGGCCAGCGCACAGGCAAGGCTGGCAACGGCGCAGACCAGGCCGCCGACGATGAGCACCACGCGGCGCCCGAAACGGTCGGAGAGCGCGCCGACGAACAGCGTCGCCGCGCCAAAGGCGACGAGATAGGCGGTGAGGGTTAGTTGCACCTGGCCGACGGGCACTCCGAGCTCTCGCGCGATGTCGGGAATCGAGGGCACGTAAATGGCGGAGGCCAGCAAGCCGAGGGCGGCGGTGCCAACCAGGATCGGGAGAATCATATGGGGCGCGACCGGGGCCGGCATGACGCCGCTAGCCATACGCCGGGGCGAATGCCCGCGCAACGCGGGGGTTGGTTTGTCAGGAGGCCAACTGCTGTCTATCGTACCGGGAGGGGGCCTTGTGCGGACCGTGCGTCGCCTGATCGTTCTTGTTCTGCTGCTGGCCTGCCCTCCCGCCGCCGCCCACCAGACCAACCTGAGCACCGGGCATCTCGTGGTGGACGGCACCGAGGTCAGGTACCGGCTCACCGTCTCGGCGCACGATCTGGCTTTGATCCTCGATATCCCGACGGACCTGGTGCAACCGATCCCAATGGAGAGTTTCGCCGGCCGGCTCGACCTGCTGCGCGAGTATCTCGACGAGAAACTTCTGGTGGTTGCCGATGACATGGCGTGCCCGCGCGCGTCGGTTGGGCTCGAGTATCAGCGCCTGCCCGAGGAGATCGTCATCGATCTCCGCTACCGCTGCCCTGCCCCTGCGACCCGACTGCGTGTCGCTTACCGCCTGTTCTTCGGTCTCGATCCCGGCCATCGCGCCATCGGCACGATCGACGCAGGGCGCGGCCGTGAGGAGTACGTCGTCGACCGCGCGGCCAGCGACATTGTCGTCGACTCTTCCGGAGGCAACGCCCTGATCGCCTTTGGCCGCACCGTCTGGCTCGGCGTCGAGCACATCCTGATCGGCGTCGACCATGTGCTGTTTGTGGTGGCGCTGCTGCTCGGCGGCGGGCGGCTTCGCCGGGTCGTGTTGATCGTCACCGCTTTCACCCTCGCCCACTCGTTGACCTTGGCGCTGGCCTGGTTCGGCTTGGTCGATCTGCCCGTTCGCCTGGTCGAGGGCCTGATCGCCGCCAGCGTCGCCTATGTAGCACTGGAGAACGTGCTCGGCCGTGGCACGCGCCATCGCTGGCTGCTCGCTTTCGGCTTCGGGCTGGTGCACGGGCTGGGATTCTACAACGCGCTGAGCGGGCTCGACCTCGACCCACGGCACGCCGTGCGGACCTTGTTCGCTTTCAACCTGGGTGTCGAGCTGGGGCAGCTGGCGATCGTCGCCGTGATGTTCCCGCTGCTGGCCCGTGTGATGGGCAGGCCTTGGTTCCGGCGCGTGGCCCTGTCGGGCTCGCTTGCCATTCTCGCCGTGGCGCTGTTCTGGCTGGTCGAGCGCGCCGTCCCCACCTGATCTGCGATGGCGGCTATCAGCGCCGGCGGAACTGCGGGCGCTGCGGGCGGCTGGCCGGGGCGCTGCGCTCGTCCTTGAAGCGGAAGACGATGCGGCCCTTGGTCAGATCGTAGGGCGTCATCTCGACCGTCACGCGGTCGCCGACCAGGGTGCGGATGCGGTTCTTCTTCATCTTGCCGGCGGTGTAGGCGAGCATCTCGTGCCCGTTCTCGAGCTTCACGCGGAAGCGCGCATCGGGCAGCAGCTCCACGACCGTGCCGTCGAATTCGAGCAAATCTTCCTTGGCCAAAACGATCTCCTCACGGGCTCAGGGCGCGTGTCTGCGTTCAGGGGCT
>Ga0194131_10004453_pt1 | contig 21105 bp, 17 predicted proteins | sample TA2KigO120mmetaG_FD_148631 | JGI IMG/M metagenome (GOLD analysis project Ga0194131, IMG submission 148631) | Freshwater microbial communities from Lake Tanganyika, Tanzania - TA2015053 Kigoma Offshore 120m | ecosystem: Environmental > Aquatic > Freshwater > Lake | place: Tanzania: Lake... | reverse complement strand
GCCGCCGCGCTCGAACATGCACTTTCTGAGGCCCTCCAGCATCTCACCCCAGAACAAGTCCGCGCCTATTGCCGGAGTTGCGGATATCGGACATAGCTAGATGTACATAAAATGTGAAAATGCTCTATTTCGACGTCCGGCCGAGACTCTTCTTCAACCGGTCGACGACGCGCGCCGAGGTTTTTTCGAGCTCGTCCGGCCTGAAGGTCTTGGGTCTGTCGTGCGCCGACCACAGAACGCGCCGCGTCTTCAGGTCGACCAGGAATACGTTGCCCTGCCCGCGCCCGAAGCTCGAAGTCGTGCGTTGCTCTCCTGCCCGCTTGAGCTCAGCCGTCTCTTCGGCTTGCTTGTCCTTCTTGGAGTCCTTCTCGTCTTTCGCCGGCTCAGGCGCTGGAGGCGGTGGATATAAATCCTGGAGCCGCCGCTCGAAACCCGCGCCCAACTGGTCGGTGAACACCGCGTCGGCGAGCTTCGGATCCGTCACCACCGGAAACACCGCGTCGCGTGTCAACTGGTGGGCGAGGTACTGGTCGAACCCGCTCGACATCGGCAGCAGGTACACCGACTGGACATTGGTCAACTGTGCGGCCGCCGGAATCGCGGCCAGAAGCATTGCGTAGAGGCCCCGCATATCTAGATTCTATGACGCGGGCCGGGGCGGAAAAGACGAAGCCGCATATTGACTGCCTCCCGTGCGCCCAGCCCAAGTAAAATAACAGCTTGTACAAGGGCGAGACGATCACGGTCATCATCCCGTGTCTGAACGAGGAGCAGGGCATTGAACAGGTGCTCCGCCGCACCCCCAGCTTCGTCGACCAGGTGATCGTCGTCGACAACGGATCCACCGACAGCACCGCCCAGGTTGCCGCCTCCCTCGGCGCCAGCGTGATCCGCGAGGATGTCCGCGGCTACGGGCGCGCCTACAAGACCGGATTCTCCCGTGCCACCGGCGACATCATTATCACCCTCGACGGCGACCACAGCTACCCGCCCGACGCCATCTCCTACCTGCTCGAAGCCCTGATCCACCTCGAGGCCGACTTCCTCAACGCCTCCCGCTTCCCGGTCCAGGATCGCCGGGCGATGAGCTTCAAGCACAAGTTTGGCAACTTCGTCCTATCCGTGGTCATGTCGATCCTGTTCTTCCGCTGGGTGCGCGACTCCCAATCGGGCATGTGGGTTTTCCGCCGCCGGATCCTCGAAGACATGAAGCTCGACTCCGATGGGATGGCCTTTTCGGAAGAGATCAAGATCGAGGCGTTGCTCAACCCGAAGATCCGTTTCGTCGAAATCTCGATCCAATACTCGTCGCGGCTGGGTGAGATCAAGCTGAACCCGTGGAAGGACGGCTTTCAGAACCTTTTCTTCCTGCTCCGCAAGCGGTTCCTGCGATGACCAGCGCCGTCATCCCGAACTGGAACGGAGCCCGGTACCTGCCACGGCTGCTAAACGACCTCCAGGCCCAAACTGCTTCACCTGCCGAAGTGATTGTCGCCGACAACGGATCCACTGACGGCTCACCCGATCAAGCTCACGCCGCCGGCGCCCGAGTGCTTCGTCTCGGCCGGAACACCGGCTTCGCCCACGCCGTCAACCACGCCGTCGAGCAGTGCAACGGCGAGTTCGTGGCCGTACTGAATTGCGACCTAGAGCTCGATCCTCACTGGCTGGCCCGCCTCCAAGACGCCCTCGGTGCAACGCAGTCCTGGTTTGCCTGCGGAAAGCTGCTCTCCGCCCGCGATAAGACCCGCATTGATGGCACCTTCGATCTCACCGCCCGGTCTGGCTGCTCCTGGCGCTGTGGACAAGGGCGTCCCGACTCTCCAGTCTGGAGCCAGCCGCGCCAGATCGCCTCGGCCCCGTTCACCGCGGTGCTGGCGCGGCGGGAGCTGTTTCGCCAATTGGGTCCGCTCGACGAGCGCTTCGAGAGCTACCTGGAAGACGTGGATTTCGGCATTCGCTGCGCCCTCGGCGGATTCTCTGGCTGCTACGTGCCCGATGCGGTCGGATACCACTGGGGCAGCGCGTCGCTCGGAGCATGGCATCCGGATACGGTCCGCCGGATCAGCCGGAACCAGGTTTTCCTTGCCGCCAAACACTACTCGCGCAATTGGAGCGCCGGGGTGTTCTGGCGGGTGCTGATTGGCCAACTGCTCTGGGGACTGGTAGCAGCCCGGCATGGCGCACCCGGCGCATACCTACAAGGCAAATGGGAAGGACTCCGCCGGGCGGTCGAGTTCGGCGCGCCCCACCCGGACACCGCCGCGGTGCTCGAATCCAGCGAGCGTCAACTGCGCGAGATCCAGCAGGCAAACGGCTGGGACCCCTATTGGCGCCTCTACTTCGCCCTCACCTGATGAAGCCCCCTGTCGCCGCGGTGGTCGTAACCTACAACTCGGCGGATTGCCTGTCCGAGTGCCTCGCGGCGGCAATTCGCGAGTGTAGCGAGGTCGTCGTAGTCGACAACGCTTCGAGCGACGGCTCTGCCGCCAAAGCGCGTCTCGTTCCAGGTGTCCGCCTCATCGCCAACACGCACAACGCCGGATTCGCCGCCGCGTGCAATCAAGGATTCCGCGCCGCGGGCGCTCCCTACGTGCTGCTGCTCAATCCGGACGCCGTGCTCGAAACGCCGCTTCAACCTCTGATCGCCGCGCTTTCCCAACCCCGGACCGGCTGTGCCGCCGGGGCCCTCACCGGACCGGACGGCAGGCCCCAGGCAGGATTCACGGTCCGGCGCTTCCCTACACCCGGCGCGCTGGCGTTTGAAGCACTCGGGATCAACCGGATCTGGCCCGGCAATCCGGTGAACCGCCCCTACCGCTGCTTGGACCTCGACCTGTCGCAAGCACAGGCGGTCGAGCAGCCTGCCGGTGCCCTTCTCATGGTCCGGCGCGATGTTTGGGAGCGGCTCGGGGGGTTCGACGAGCGGTTCGCCCCGCTTTGGTTCGAGGACGTTGATTTCCTGCTGCGCGCCGCTCAGGCTGGATTCCAGACCTGGTACGATCCCCAGGTTCGCGCACGCCATGCCGGGGGGCATTCCATCGGTGGCCTAAAGACAGACGTGCGACAAGCGTACTGGTATAGTAACCTGTTAGAGTTCGCTGCCAAACACTTCAGCCCGTGGTGGATCCGTGCCGTAGGGGGGGCGGTCATCGCGGGCGTGGTGGCGCGAACTATCGCGGGATGGGTGACGGGGACAGGAGGTTCCTTGCGCGGGTGTGCTAAAGTGGTAGGGTTTGCAGGGACTTACCTGTTGTCCGGCTCCGTCGACCGGGATCGAAAGGGTTGACGCCCACAACTGGCAACTACATGGCTTTGAACGAACTGGTTTCCGTCACCGTCGTCACATTCAATAGTGGAAGATTCATCAAGCGCTGCCTGGAGTCGATCCTGGCCCAGGACTATCCGGCGCTCGAAGTCATTGTGATCGACAATGCGTCGACCGATGGCACCGCCGACATTCTGGAACAATTCGAGAGCCGGTGCCAGATCGTCTACAACGAGGAGAACAACGGGTTCTGCGCCGCGCAGAACCAGGCGATCCGGCTTTCGTCCGGCGACTGGGTCCTGACGCTCAACCCGGACGTCCTTCTCAATAAGGACTTTGTCTCCAACTTGGCCGCCGCGGGCCAAGGGGAGAAGCGCGTCGGAACGGTTTGCGGCAAGCTGCTCACCCTCACCGCCAATTTCGACATCCCCGACGAGCAGCGGCTCGACTCGACCGGCATCTTCTTCAACCCGATGCTCCGCCATCTCGACCGCGGAAGCCTGGAGATCGAGCGCGGCCACTACACGACACCGGAGTATGTGTTCGGTGCTACGGCGGCAGCCGCCCTCTACCGGCGCCGCATGATCGAGGACATCGAAATCGACGGCGAGTTTTTTGACGAGGACTTCTTCGTCTACCGCGAGGACGCCGATGTCGCTTGGCGCGCCCAATTGCTCGGATGGAAGTGCCTGTACACTCCCCACGCAGTCGGCTATCATGTTCGCAGCGTGCTGCCCGGTAAACGCCGTGCGCTGCCGGCCGAGATCAACATGCACTCGGTCAAGAACCGGTTCCTGATGCGGATCAAGAACATCACCCCGGGCGTGTACCGGCGGAACTCGGTCTCCATCACGTTGCGTGATCTTGTGGTCTTTGCCTGTTGCCTGACCCGTGAGACCTCCTCCCTCAAAGCGTTCGTCTTTCTCGCCAGGAATCTGGGCCGGGTCTGGGAAAAGCGCCGCAAGGTCATGGAGCGCGTCCGCGTCACCGACGAATACATGGCGGCGTGGTTTGCCTACCAGCCCGTGTCTTTTCCCGCTCCCAAGGTAGGCAAGGCTTCCAACCGCGCTGGAACGCGCGCCCGCACCGCCGGCCGCTAAGGTGAATGAAGATTGCCATCGCCGGCACGCGGGGAATTCCCGCCCGCTACGGTGGATTCGAAACGTTCGCTGAAGAGTTGAGCACGCGCCTTGCCGCGCGCGGCCACAGCGTCGTCGTCTATTGCCGCCAGCGCCACGGCGAACCGCGGTACCATGGCGTCGACTTGGTAGCGCTCCCCACGATCCGGCACAAGTACGTCGACACCGTAGTCCACACCTGCCTGTCCACGATCCACCTGCTCTTCCATCGCGTGGACGCCGCGTTGTACTGCAACGCCGCCAACGCAGTCTTCACCTGGATGCCTCGCCTGGTGGGGATCCCCGTGGCTCTCAATGTCGATGGACTCGAGCGCAACCGCAGGAAGTGGAACGTCCTTGGGAGGCTTTGGTATCAGTTGGGCGAGCGGCTGTCGACCTTCTGCCCAAACGCTGTGGTGAGCGACGCGGTCCGGATCCGCGAATACTACCTGTCACGGTACGGCAAACAATCGACCTTCATCCCCTACGGCGCAGAGACGGGACGCGCGGCCTCGCGCGCTGTTCTCGACCAGCTCGGGCTCGAGTCTGGGCGCTATTTTCTTTACGTCAGCCGTATGGAGCCCGAAAACAACGCGCTTCTCGTGCGCGAAGCGTTCGAACGGCTCGATACTCCCTTCAAGCTGGCGCTCATCGGCGATGCTCCCTATGCGGCGGATTACATCCGGCGGGTCCGCGATACCCGCGATCCCCGCGTCGTCATGCCGGGCGCCATCTACGGCGAAGGCTACCGGGAGCTGCAATCGCACTGCTTCGCCTATATTCACGCGACGGAAGTGGGTGGCACCCATCCCGCGCTTATCGAAGCAATGGGACGCGGAGCGCTGACGCTCTACCTCAACACCGCGGAGAACGCCGAGGCCGCGGCCGGCGCCGGAATCGCTTTCGAGCCGGCGGACCTGGCGGAGCAGCTCGCACGCGTGCTCGCCATGAGCCCGCCAGAGCAGGACCACTGGCGCGCTCTCGCGGTGGAACGGGTCGCTGAGAGATACAGTTGGGAATCGGTAACCACGCAATACGAAGAACTGTTGACCGCGCTCGCACGGAGATGATGCGCCGCTCCTGGATCGAGGTGTCGCGCGGCGCAATCGCCTCGAACTATGACGCGGTCGCGGCGCTCGTCGGTCCGCGTGTCGAGGTCGCACCAGTGGTGAAGGCCGACGCCTACCGGCACGGTGCGGTCGAAGTAGCCCGTATCCTTGCCGGACGCGGCGCCAAATGGCTCTGTGTGAGCAGTGTGGCCGAGGGCGCGGCTTTGCGCGCGGCGGGATTGGATCCGCAGGTGCTCGTCATGGCGGACTCGCTTCCCACGAGCCTCCGCCGCGCGGTCGAGTTGCGCCTTACCCCGGTGCTGCACGGCCTGGAAGAGATTGCGATCCTCGAACGGATCTGCGCCTCAATGGAGAGGGCGGCTTCATTCCATTTGAAAATCGATTCCGGCATGGGCCGGCTGGGCACGGGCGCCACTGCGGCGGAAATCCTTGGCGCCACCCGGGACCTGCAATGGACCCGGCTTGAAGGATTGATGACCCACTTCGCCTCCGCGGCCGACTACTCGAGCGGGCAAACCGAGGACCAGACCGGATGCTTCAACGCCATCGCCACCGTGGTCAATCCCCCGCTGCGCCACGCGTCGAGCACCACCGCCATCGCCTATGGACGCCGCGAGGCCTGGCACGAACTCGTGCGTCCCGGCCACGCGATCTACGGATACGTGTCGCCTGTGCGGAGCGGGCCCCCTTGCCTGCTCGAAGTCAAACCCGCGCTCTGCTGGAAAGCGGCCGTGCTGCTCGTCAAGGAGGTCCCGCAAGGGGCGCGGATCGGCTACGGCGCTCAATTCACAGCACCGCGTCCGATGCGGATCGGAATCATCGCCGCAGGCTATGCCGACGGCATCCCGCACAGGCTGTCCAACCGTGGACGCATGATCGCCGGTGGACAGTTCGCGCCGATCCTCGGTGCGGTCTCGATGGACGTGACGACGATCGATCTCTCCGCCGCCCCTGGAGTGCGGGCGGGAGATCCGGTAACGATCATCGGGGGTGAGGGCGGCTGCAGCCAGGACGCCCAACAGCTTGCCCGGGCGGCAGGCACCATTTCCTACGCCGTGCTGTGCGGCATCAGCGCCCGGGTCGAGCGGGTGTACGTCTAAACGTCGAGATTGCGCACGTCGAGCGCGTTCTCTTCGATGAACCGGCGGCGGCTTTCCACGTCTTCGCCCATGAGCGTCGAGAAGATCTCGTCCGACTCGACCAGATCCTTCAACTCAACTCTGAGCAGCGTGCGCTTCTCGGCGTCCATCGTGGTTTCCCAGAGCTGGTCCGAGTTCATCTCACCCAGCCCTTTGTAGCGGGTGATGTTGACGTCCTTCATGCCATCCGCCTTGAGCCCGGCCAGGAGATCACGCCAATTGGTTTGACTGGTACGGCGAGCCTCTTTCACAATGACGAACGGGGGCTGGTTGTAGCCCGCCAACTGCTTGGTGAGCGCCCGCATCCGGCGGTATTCCGGCTGGGCTGCAAGCTCGATGTTGATCTTGCGGTCCGCGTTGGTTTGGTCGCGATACACGATCGACCAGGCCGAGTGCTCCTCGTCGGCGGCCAGTTGCGGTTGAAGCTTGAATTCCGCCAGCCGGGCGGCCACGGCTTCGACTTTGCCCTTGTCCGCGAAGTCCGCTTTGGTGTCGAGCGTGACCGCCGGGTCAGCCATCAGCTCGACGACGCGGGGATCCCGCAGGCGGCGCTCCACGCGCTTCAGCAGTGCCTGCAGCTCATCGAGCGAGCTGAGGAAGTTCCGGAGTTCAGCGCCTTCGAGCGATCCCACGGGTCCATGGCCATTCACCCCGAGCTCGACTTTCAGGTCTTCGGTTGCGCGGCGCAGGATCTCCTTGGTGAAGTCCTTCTCGTTCTTGATGTACTTCTCGCTCTTGCCCTTCTTGATCAGGTACAGCGGCGGCTGGGCCACGAACACGTGGCCCCGGTTGATCAACTCCTGCATGTGCCGGAAGAAGAAGGTCAGCAGCAAGGTGCGGATGTGCGACCCGTCCACGTCGGCGTCCGTCATGATGATGATCTTGCCGTACCGGAGCCGCGAGATGTCGAAGTCGTCCTTGCCTATCCCGGTGCCGATCGCGGTGATCATGGCCCGGATTTCCTCGTGGCCCAGCATCTTGTCGTAGCGGGCTTTTTCGACATTTAGGATTTTGCCCTTCAGTGGCAGGATCGCCTGGTAGCGGCGGTCGCGCCCGGTCTTGGCGGTGCCGCCGGCCGACTCACCCTCCACCAGGAACAACTCGCAACGGTCGGGATCCTTCTCCTGGCAGTCGGCGAGTTTTCCGGGCAGCCCGCCGGAATCGAGTGCGCCCTTGCGCCGGGTCAGATCGCGTGCCTTCCGCGCCGCTTCACGAGCACGCGCGGCGTCGATCGCCTTGCCAACGATCCGTTTCATCACGGACGGGTTCTTGTCGAAGTGCGCCCCAAGCTGGTCGTTGACGAACTGAGTGACGTGGCCCTGGATGTCGCTGTTCAGCTTGCCCTTGGTCTGCCCCTCGAACTGAGGCTGCGGGAGCTTGACACTGACCACGGCGGTCAAACCTTCACGGACATCGTCGCCCGTAAGGCCTTCCTTGAAGTCCTTGAAGAGGTTTTCCTTATTTCCGCAGTGGTTGATCGTCCGGGTCAGTGCGGAGCGGAATCCGGAGAGGTGGGTGCCACCGTCTATCGTGTTGATATTATTAGCGAAAGAGAAGATTTGGTCGCCGTACGTGTCGTTGTACTGAAGCGCCACCTCGATCGTCAGTGTGCCGCCGTTCGGCAGATCCTTGCTTCCCTCGAAGTAGATTGGCTTGTCGTGCAGGACCTGCTTCCCGCGGTTCAGGTGAGAAATAAACTCCGAAATACCACCTTTGTAGTGGAACTCGTGTGCCTTGGGCGGATCCGTTCGTTCATCGTTCAGGGTGATGGTCAGGCCCTTGTTCAGGAACGCAAGCTGCCGGAGCCGGTGAGAAAGCGTGTCGAAGTCGAATTCGGTCGCTTCCATGATCGCCGGATCCGGCTTGAAGGTGACCTTGGTGCCGGTCTTGCTGGCGCGGCCAGTACGGGACAGCGGGGCCTTGGGCATTCCGCGTTCGTAATCCTGTTCCCAGGTGGCCTTGTCGCGCCAGATCTCCAGGTGCAGCCACTCAGAAAGGGCGTTGACGCAGCTCACGCCGACGCCGTGCAGCCCGCCGGAGACCTTGTACGTGTTCGAGTCGAACTTGCCGCCGGCGTGGAGTTTGGTCATCACCACTTCCGCCGCGGAAACGCCCTCTTCGTGCATGTCGACCGGAATTCCACGTCCGTTGTCGACCACCGTGATGGAATTGTCGATGTGAATCGCCACGTCGATGCGGTCGCAGTAGCCCGCCAAGGACTCGTCGACGGAATTGTCAACTACCTCGTAGACGAGATGATGGAGTCCCTGCTCGCGCGTCGAGCCGATATACATCGCTGGCCGAAGGCGGACAGCCTCCAGGCCTTCGAGGACCTTAATGCTTGAAGAATCGTAGGTTTCCGCCATAGCTCCCCTGCGAACGCTCAGATCCGCATCGGCATGATGATGTAACGATATTTATAGTCGACGTTCTCGCCGTAGGGGCGCATTTCGCCAGCGGCGGCGCCGTCCTTGAACAGAAAGGCGACCTGCTCCTCAGGTGCGGCACGGAGGAAGTCGAGCATGTAGACCGCGTTGAACCCGATCTCAACGCTGGGACCGGCGTAGTCGGAAGCCAGGGTGTCCTCGCCCTCTCCAGTGTCGGAAAGCGACGAAAAGACCTTGATCTCGCCCGGAGAGATCTTCATCCGGACCGCGTGGGACCGCTCGTCGGAGAATTGCGCGACGCGCTCGATGGTGGCCCGGAATTCATCCTTCTGCAAGACCACCTGGTTCGGTTGTTCGCGGGGCAGGACACGCTCATAGTCGGGGAAGTTCCCGGTCAGCTTGCGGCTCAGCAGCAGGCGGCCGCCGATCTGGCAAAACAGGTGGTTGTCGGTCGAGGAGAATTGCAGGTTGGCACCTGCACCGGCATCTCCAGCGAGTTTCTGAATCTCTGCCATCGCTTTCCGGGGCAGCAAGGCGCGGTAGGACGTGCCGAGACCGAAGTTCACCGGGCGCTCCACCAGGGCCAGCCGGTGGCCGTCCGTGGCCACCAGGATCAACGCGTCGGGCTTCATGACCATCAGCGCGCCATTCAACGTGAACCGCGACTCCTCATTCGAGATCGCGAAGATCGTTTGGCTGATCATCGAGGCGAGCATCGTTGCCGGGATCTCCGCGATGACGTCGGACATCTCGGGCAGCTCTGGGTAGCTCTCGCGCGACATGCCCGCAATCCGGCTCCTGGATCGGCCGCAAACGAGGTTGACCCAATGGTTGTCGCCAAACTTGACGTTGACCTCGGCGTCGGGCAGCAAGCGCACGTAGTCGAGCAGGCGCTTGGCGGGCACCGTGCCCGAACCAGGCTTCTTGATCTCGGCCGGGCAGGTACACCGGATTCCCAGCTCGAGATCGGTCGCCGTCAGGACAATCCGCCCATCCGCCGCCTCGATCAGAACGTTCGAGAGGATCGGAATCGTGGTGCGCTTTTCCACGACCCCTTGCGACAGGTTCAGTTCTCGGACGAGATCAGATTTGGCGATCGTGAATTCCATGATGGCAGCCCTCCCTCTTATGACAATTGCTATACAAAAAGAATCTACTTATATACTCGTCTTCGCCGGTGCTGTGGAAAGTGTGGATATCTCTCTAAATTATACAAAATCCAACGCGTTCCTGTCGCGCCAGGGTTGTGGAAAGGCTGAGGGAGGATCTAGGGTGTTTCCCTGAGGTCCCAGTCTTCAACAGCGGTTCACAGAGGCACGTCTTTCCGTGCTGTGGAAAACAGAACAACCTCAATGGAATGAGTCCATTATGCTGTTGATGGTTCTGTTCAAATCTGGGTCGGACGTGCGTTGGCCGTCAATCTTGTTGATCGAGTGAAGGACGGTGGTGTGATGCTTGCCACCGAACGCGCGGCCGATTTCCGGAAGTGAAGCCTGGGTGAGCTCTTTTGCGCAGTACATTGCCACCTGGCGGGGGAAGGCGATCTGATGCTGGTTGGACTTGTGTTTGAGCTGGTGCGGGTGCATCCCATAGCGCTCAGCCGTGGCCTTGATGACAGCGTCGATGGTCACGCGCTTGTCGGGCGGTCCGGAAAGCGTGCGGAGTGCCTGCCGGGCCATGTGAATGTCGATTGGCACTCCGGTGACCGATGAAGAAGCCATCAGCTTGACCAGTGCGCCTTCGAGTTCCCGGACATTGGACCGGGTTCTGTTGGCGATGAAATTTCGAACATCTTGCGGTAGAACGATGTTTTCCGACTCGGCTTTCTTCTCGAGGATGGCAAGCTTGGTCTCGAGGTCAGGCGCCTGGACATCCGCCATGAGGCCCCACTCAAACCGGGAACGCAGACGGTCCACGAGGTTCGGGATGTTTTTTGGCGGCAGGTCAGACGACAGAACGATCTGTTTTTGGTGGTCGTAGAGTTCGTTGAACGTGTGGAAAAACTCTTCCTGTGTCCGTTCTTTGCCAGCAAGCACCTGGACATCATCAACCAGCAGGACGTCGGCCGACCGGTAGTATTGGTGGAACAATGCCATCCGGTCTGTTTTGATGCAGTTGATCAACTGATTGACGAACCGTTCAGCGGTTGTGTAGACCACCCTGGCCACTGGAAACCGTGTGTTCATGCGGTGTCCGATGGCGTGGATCAGGTGGGTCTTGCCCATGCCCACGCCCCCATAGATGAACAGTGGATTGTAGGCCCTTGCCGGCTCCTCGGACACCGCTTGAGCGGCAGCGTGGGCGAGCTGATTGCAACTGCCGACAACAAACCGCTCGAACGTGTACCGTTCGTTCAACTGGTTGGGAGAGCCGAACAGGAAGTCTGCTGGAGGCTCAGCCGGCGCAGCAGCCGGTGCGGGGGCTGGAGGGGAGACATTGGCAATGACGTAGGTGATTGCGGGCGCGGTGATCTTCAGGTCCCGGATCGCGGCCTGCACTTGTGGCGCGTATTCCGTTTCAAGCCACTGACGGTGGTTGGGGCTTGGCACCGCAACCGTCAAGGCAGACCCGTCGTAGTGAAGCTGGGCCGAACGGTTGAACCAGCTCTCGAAGCTCTCCCAGGGAATGCTCCCAGCGACGCGTTCCTTGATTTTTTCCCAAAGATCCATGGACTTCTATAGGCGCGGGACACAATTATCCTCAGGTTTCCCACATGTGGAAAACCAGCGGATGTTGGCAAATTTGGAGTGGGCACCCAGGGCGGAACGGGCGGCGGTGGGGCTCCTCCGAACCGGGCAGCCGAAGCTGCGTTTTCGAGAATATCACAAATGTTCGACGCTGGAGCAAGAACTTTTCAATATTATTATGTCCCTATATTTCAATACGTTACAACAAGGATTGACAGAACCCTCTGAGCCGCGCGAAAATGTCTGAGTACCCCGCGCGGGAGTAACTCAGCTGGTAGAGTGCAACCTTGCCAAGGTTGATGTCGCGGGTTCGAATCCCGTCTCCCGCTCCATCTTCTCCCAGCCCCTGCAGGCCCGCTAAAGCCCGGCTGGCAGTGGCCCGATAGAACGGTATCCCCCAAAGTGTCGCTCCTGGGGGCCAGATGACGGAGAAGTGCTCACGACGCTGTATGCTGGGGCTCCTTGGGAGCGCAACCGGGCTTTTGCCGGCCGCTTCGAGCGAGGCTGAAGTCAAGGCGGCGATGCTCTACAACTTCCTGAAGTTCGTGGAGTGGAACCCCACAGCGGCAAGGCCAGTCGACTCGGTGTTCGTGATCGGGCTGTTCGCAGGCGATTCTCTCGCCCCGGTGATCGAGCGGACCGTCAGCGGAAAGCTGGTGTTGGGCAGGCCGGTCACCGTGCGCGAGATCGAGTCGGTGCAGGCGGGCAAAGCGGTTCACGTGCTGTTCCTGCGTCAAGGTGTTCCGGCGGTCCGGGAGCTCGTCCAGCAACTCCATAAATTCGGAACGCTGACTGTCAGCGACGCGCCCCGTTTTATGGAAGCGGGCGGAGTGATTCAGTTCACCGTGGTCGAGAACCGGGTCCGGTTCATGATCAACCAGGAGGCGGCTCTCAAAGCCGGCTTGAAGATCAGTTCCAGGCTGCTCGCTCTATCGGTCCCAGGGCGCGGGGAGGGGAGCCAATGATCCGGTTGCTTGAACGCGGATCGATCAAACGGAAGCTGGTCGCCGTGATCATGGCCACCAGCGGTTTGGCGGTGTTCCTCGCGTGTGTATCATTTCTCTGCTATGAGCTTGTGATGTTCCGTGGAACGATGGCGCGAAGGGTGCTGACCACTGCGGAAATCGTAGCGGACGCCTCCGCGGCTCCCCTCGCCTTCCGCGACGGCCCCGCGGCGGAGCGCACCCTGGGCACGTTGAAAGCGGACCCTCTGCTTCTCGCTGCCTGTGTCTTTGACCGGGCCGGCAGCGTACTCGCCGAGTACAAGGCCCCGGGTGCGCCATCGGTGTGCGGTCTGCCGGCCTCGACCGGAACGGAGTTCCACGCCCAGGGGCTGACGGTCAGCGCTCCGGTTCAGGTGGATGGAGAGCTGCTCGGCTGGGTCCGGTTGCAGCGTGAGCTTCCCGAGGCGAGGCAGCGGCTGGTCCAGTACGCGGGCATCATGATCGTGGTGTTTGCGGTGTCCTGCCTTGCGGCACTTGCCCTCTCCTCGCGGTTGCAGCGGCTGATCTCCGGCCCGATTCTGCAACTGGCCGCGACGGCCGAGCGCGTGTCACGGGAGAAGAGCTATGGCATGCGGGCGCTCCGGCAGTCCGACGACGAGCTGGGAACGCTGGTTGACCGGTTCAACGAAATGCTGGGGCAGATCCAGGCCCAGAACCGGGCACTGATGGAATCGCAGGATGCGCTTGAGGAACGGGTCCGCGAGAGGACCAGTGACCTTCTGGTGGAGGTCGCCGAGCGCAGACTCGCCGAACAAGAACTGCTGGCGGCCAAGCAGGCGGCCGAACAGTCCAACCGCGCCAAGAGCACGTTCCTGGCGAACATGAGCCACGAGCTGCGCACGCCCCTCAATGCCGTTATCGGTTACAGCGAAATGCTCGAAGACGACGCCAAAGCCGCCGGGAACCTGGAGATGGCGTCAGATTTACGCAGGATTCAGACCGCTGGCAAGCATCTGCTTGAGCTCATCAACGACGTGCTCGACCTGTCAAAGATCGAGGCGGGCAAAATCGAATTGAACCCGGAGCCGCTCTCGATCGATGCCATGATCGATGACGTTTGTAACACTGTGCAGCCGCTGGTGGCGAAGAACGGCAACCGCTTGAGTTCGGTCAACTCGAGCGGCCTGAACCGCATCATCGCCGATCCTGTGCGGGTGCGGCAGTGTCTGCTGAACCTGTTGAGCAACGCCTCCAAGTTCACGTCAAACGGGGACATCCGGCTTGAGGTGGTCCGCGTAGAGGGTAACGTTGAGTGGCGGGTGACCGACACCGGCATCGGGATCCCGCGCGAGAGCCTGGGCAAGCTGTTCCAGGCGTTCAGCCAAGTGGATGCCTCGACAACGAGGAAGTACGGTGGCACGGGGCTCGGTTTGGCGATCAGCCGGAAGTTCTGCCGGATGATGGGCGGCGACCTCACGGTTGAAAGCACGGCGGGCTCGGGCTCGACATTCACGATGCGCCTCCCAGCCGGAGCCGGGGGGCGGGTCCTGGTGGTGGACGACGATCCGGCCGGGGCGGACCTGGTGCGGCGGATCTTGAACCGGCATGGCTTGACCGTTGAATGGGCAGCAACCGGTGAGGAAGGGCTTGAAATGGTCCGCGGTTTCAAACCTCACGTCATCGCCCTGGATGTCCGCATGCCAGGGATGGATGGCTGGGCTGTGCTGGCCAAGCTGAAGGAGGATCCGGAGCTTGCGGGGATCCCGGTCATCCTCCATACGGCCGCCGACGAGCGGGATATGAAATTCCTTCGCGGCGCCGCGGACTATCTCCGTAAGCCAGTGGACGCGGAGCAGCTCGCCGCGGCGGTGAAGCGGCAGGTGGCTGCGGGATCGGAGCCCGGGATGATCCTACTCGATGCTTCGATTCAAACGGTGGACCGGCGGGAATGGGCGGCGCAAGTCCGGCAGTCCCCGGAGCTCCGGGACATCCCTGTCGTGGCCGTTTCCTCTCACGAGGACATGGCCGCGGATCTGGTAGAGCTGGCAACCGCGGTGGCTCCCGCCACAGCTCCCGTGCCGGCGGAGGAGGGAGTCCAATGAAAAAAATCCTCATTGTCGAAGACAACGACTTTAATCGTGACATGCTGTGCCGCCGGCTCGTCCGGAGGGGTTTCGAAGTCGTGCAGGCCATTGATGGCCAGGAGGGGCTGGACGCCGCGGCCCGGGAGCTGCCCGCTCTGATCCTGATGGACATGAGCCTGCCTGTTGTGGACGGCTGGGAGGCGACCCGGCGCATCAAGGCGGCCCTGGATACGGCCCGGATCCCGGTGATCGCGCTCACCGCTCACGCGATGCCGGGCGATGACCAGAAAGCGATGGATGCGGGCTGTGACGACTACGACACCAAGCCAGTGGATCTCGACCGGCTGGTGGGGAAGATTGGCAACCTGTTGGCGCGCGAGGAGTGTGCGAGATGGCGATCCTGATCGTTGACGACCATGAGGACAATCGCAGCCTGCTCGAGCGCCGTCTGGCGCGCGCCGGCTATGAGACGGTTTCGGCTGCTTCCGGCGAACAGGCGCTCGACATTTTGCGGGAGCGGAACATTGCACTAACGCTTCTCGACATTCAGATGCCGGGAATGTCCGGCCTGGACGTGCTTGAGTGGCTGCGTGAGCGGCGCAACGCGGTCGAGCTGCCGGTGATCATGGTGACCGCCGACCCGAGTTCTCCGGTGATGGTCTCCGCGTTCGAGAAGGGCGCCAATGATTACGTCACCAAGCCACTGGATCTAGCCGTGCTGGTGGCCAGGATCCGCACCCAGCTCGCATTACGCGACGCCGTGTCGTCGCTGCGCAAGAGCGAGGAGCGCTACGCACTCGCCGCCCGCGGCAGCAAGGACGGCCTGTGGGATTGGGATTTGACCTCAGACCGGCTTTTTTTGTCCGAGCGATGGAAGGCGGTGATCGGCTACGAGGACGATGAGATTGGCACATCGCCCGAGGAGTGGTTCCGCAGGGTTCACCCGGATGATCTCGAGCGCCTGCGCGGGGATCTGGACGCGCACCTGGCCGCGAAGACGGCACACTTGGAGAACGAGCACCGGATCCGCCGCAAGGACGGCTCCTACCGGTGGATGCTGAGCCGGGGACTGGCGGTTTGGGACTCAGGAGGCAAAGCAGTCCGGATCGCGGGATCACAGACCGACGTTACGGTTGGCAAGATCGCCGATCCCCTTACCGGCCTCGCCAACCGGCTGCTATTCATAGACCGTGTGGACCGGGCGATTTCAGCCGGCCGGAAGCGCCGCGAGTCGATGTTTGCCGTGGTCTGCCTTGATGTCGACCGCTTCAAGAACATTAACGACAGTCTGGGCCACGCAGCGGGTGATCTCCTTCTGCAAGAACTCGCGGCGCGCCTCCGGCAGACTCTTCGCGGCGAGGACGTGATCATGCGCCACGCAGGCAGCGAACAAGGTCTCGTTCTTTCGCGCCTGGGTGGAGACGAGTTCGCGATTTTACTCGAGGGTGTTCGCGGCGCGGCGGATGCGGTGCGGGTGGCCGACCGGATCACACAGACGCTTCGGGAGCCCGTCATGCTTGACGGCAAGGAGATGTTCATCACCGTCAGCGCTGGCATCGCCCTGAGCTCGGAGGGATACGACCGTCCGGAAGACGTCTTGCGCGACGCCGATACGGCGATGTACTTCGCTAAGGAAAACGGCCGGTCACGTTTCGCGATCTTCGACGCGGGGATGCGTACCCGCGCCGTCACCCGGCTCCAGATGGAACTGGACCTGCGGAACGCGATCACCCGGAACGAAATCGAGCTCTACTACCAGCCGATTGTCGAGATCCGCGATGGCGAAGTGAGCGGGTTTGAAGCTCTCGTGCGTTGGCGCCATCCTGAGCGCGGATTGATTCATCCTGGAGAATTCATCCCGCTTGCCGAGGAAACGGGGTTGATCTTCCCTCTCGGTTTGGTCATCCTTGAGCAGGCCTGCCGCACGATCAAGCATTGGGAGGGGATCGGTCCGGCAGCGCGGGCCGTGACGCTCCACGTCAATCTGTCGCCAAAGCAGCTCATGACTCCAGCCTCGGTCGAGGACATTTTCCGGACACTCGACGGGTTCAACTTGCGCGGCGGCCAGTACCGGCTTAAAGTGGAGATCACCGAGAGCACGCTGCTTGAGAGCTCGGACCTGGTCGAATCCGCAATCCGGAGGCTGGAAGAACGTGGAATCGGCGTGAGCATTGATGATTTCGGAACCGGGTACTCTTCACTGGGCCAGCTCCAGCGGTTTCAGATTGAAACTCTGAAGATCGACCGCTCGTTCGTCAACGGAGTGACCCAGGACGACAAGGCGGGTATCGTGAAGACGATTATCGGACTGGCGCGCCACATGGGAATCGCCGTGATCGCCGAGGGCGTTGAGACCCAGGAGCAAGCCGAACAGGTGTTGGCCCTCGGTTGCGAGCGGGCCCAGGGCTACTATTTTTCCGTCCCCGTCAACGCGGTTGACGCCGAGAACCTGTTGCGGTCCAAGGCTGCCTCGCAGTGCCCTGCGTTCGCTCTGGCAACAAACGGTTAGGCGGCGATACACTATTAGCCATGGTCCGGCTCAGGATTGGAATCGTGTTTGCCGCCTCCCTTGCCATTGGCGAGGAGTCGATGCAGAAGCCGCGGTACGCTGAGGGCAATCAGCTTCTCCGGCCTGAAGGGTACCGCGAATGGATGTTCGCCGGGGCCAACTACGGAATGGGCTACACCGATCCGCAGGTCTCCGGTGACAAGAAGGATAAGACATTCCACAACATCTTCATCCAGAAGCAGGCCTACCGCGATTTTGCACGTACCGGATCATTTCCTGAAGGCACGATGCTGGTGATGGAAGTGGTCAAGCCCGGCACCAACAAGCCGCCCAACAAGCAAGGCATCTTCCAGGATGAGTTCGTTGGGATCGAAGTGGCTGTCAAGGATTCGTCGAAGTTTGAAGAGAAGTGGGCCTATTTCGCGCTCTTCGAAAAGGGCCGCCAGTTGGACAAGGCAAAGGCCTTCCCGAAAAACGCCTGCTGGAAATGCCACAACGAGAACGGGGCCGCCGATAACGTGTTCGTGCAGTTCTATCCGGCCCTGCGGGACGCAAGGAAATAGCGCGCCCTACTTGATCTTCTCGTCGCGCTCCACCTTGCCGTCGCGGATGTGGATCACGCGGTGGGCGTGCATGGCAATGTCATGCTCGTGGGTCACCAGCACAATCGTATTGCCCTGCTGGTACAGCCGCTCGAACAGGCCCATGATTTCGTTGCCAGTGGCGGTGTCGAGCGCCCCCGTGGGCTCGTCCGCGAGCAGAATCGATGGATTGTTGACCAGCGCCCGCGCGATCGCGACACGCTGGCGCTGTCCACCGGAGAGCTCGCTGGGCTTGTGATACATACGCGGCTCGAGATCGACCGAACGGAGGGCGCCACGGGCCCGTTCGATCCGCTGCTCTGGCGAGATGCCACCATAGACGAGCGGCAATTCGACGTTATGGAGAGCTGTGGCTCGCGGCAGCAGGTTGAACGTCTGGAACACGAAGCCGATTTCCTTGTTCCGGATCCGTGCCAGCTCGTCGTCGGTGAGGTTCTGCACCGGCCAGCCGTTGATAAAGTACTGCCCGGAGCTGGCTGTGTCGAGACACCCGATGAGGTTCATCAAGGTGGACTTGCCCGATCCCGACGGGCCCATGATCGCCACGTACTCCCCGCGCTTGATTTCGATATCGACACCGTTGACGGCGTTGATCTCCTGATCGCCCATGATGTAGGTCTTCTTGAGATCGAACGTCCGGATGACGATTCCCTGCCGGCGAAGCTCCTCGCCTTTGGCGACCAATGGATCGGCTACTGCTGCCATTCTTCCTCTATACCGTGGTTTCGTGGCCCAGCGGCCTTCTGATACGGCGGAACCCGCAGGGCCCCGGTTACGGGAACCGGTCTTATGATTCTGGCCTGCCGGGGGGCCCGTTGTCCACTTTGACGCGGGTCTGGTTCCGGATGGTCCTGATCACCTTGTAGCTTCCGGTGACGATCTCCTCGCCCTCGCCGACGCCGGAAAGGACCTCGGCTTCGGTCGCTCCCGAGATTCCGGTCTCGACTTTGCTGAAGACCACGCGGCCCTCCCGGACCACGAAAAGTCCCTGAACGTCCTCGGATTTCCTGGTGGCTGAAACGGGAGGAGCGGTTGCGGCTTGGACCTTCGGGTCGGCGGCCACCGGCTCAAGGCTCGACTTCGACCGTACCGTCAGCGCCTGAATCGGAATCGACAGGGCCTGTGGACGTGTGGCGGTGACAACTTTCGCCGTGCAGGACAGACCAGGCCGCGCCTCCTCTGGCGGATCGGTGAGCGCAACGACAACCTTGAAGTCCTTGGCGTCCTGGCTCGACACGGCGCTCTGCGAGGCGGCGAGGCCGGTTGACCGCAGGATCGCCGTGTTGCCGATTTCGATCACCCGGCCGGTGAATGAACGGCCTGGAATGGCATCAACGGTGACGGTTGCGGACTGTCCCAGCTTGAGCCGCACCACGTCCGTCTCATCAACCTTAACCTCGGCTGTTATCAATGACATATCGGCGATGGTCATGATCAGGCTGGCGGGGGAATTCTGCAGTCCCGGAACCACGGTTTCCCCCACGCGGACGGGGAGGTTGGTGACCATCCCATCAATGGGGGAGATAGCTTGTGTCCGGCGGAGGACGTCCTGCGCCCGGGTCAGGTTGGCCTGGTTCACCCGCACCCGCTGCTGTGAGGCGTCGAGCGATGCCCGCAACTGGTTCTTTTGACGCCGGGCTTGTTGAAGGCGCGCCCCAGCCTCGCTCACGGTTGCCTCCGCGGCTTTCACGTCGAGCACCCGCTGATCGTACTCCTGCCGCGCGACCAGTTTCTGTTCGTAGAGCTTGCTGACCCGCTCCCCTGCCAGCTTGACCTTTTCGAGATCGGCTTGCGTCCTGGCCAGGCTCGCTTCAAGGGTGCGAATGTTGTCGTCAGCCGAAACGAGCGATGCCTCCGATGCCGCGGCTTCCGCCTCAGCCGTGGTGACGCTGGCCCTCTGTGCCGCGACCTCGGCTTCGGGCTGAATCGCCTCGAGCTTGGCGAGCAATTGTCCCCTCCGGACCTGTTGGCCCTCGGCCACCAGAATCTCGGTGATCCGCGACGGCGCCACCGCGTTCGATCCGATGTTGATGTAGTTCCGCGGCTTGATCTCGCCCGATGCAGTGACCAGCGACACCAAATCCTGCCGCGACGCGCGTCCGGTCTGGACCGTGACGATGTCGCGCTTGTTGTATTGGAGACCCGCGTATACGGATCCACCGGCAACGGCTAGCCCAATCACTCCGAGGGCGGCCTTCCATTTACCAGACAATCTTAAAACTCCGTTAATATTAGACGCCTGCGCAAGGCCGCAAGTTCATTCTTATTCTATTGTACCGCGTGGCACAGGAACCCTCTTCCCGTTCTCCACGTATGTATGGTAGAAACGAACTGTCATGGACGCACTCGCTTTGCTCGGTTCCTCACTGGGTCTGGGATTCTTGTCCGGCATCCGGCTGTATGCGACGGTGCTCGGGCTGGGATTGGCGATCCGTTTTCACCTGTTTGAGCTCGGCAAGGAGATGCAGTCACTGCAAATCCTCGGTGACACGAAGGTTCTGATCGCCGCCGGAGCGTTGTGCGCGGTGGAGTTCCTCGCGGACAAGATCCCATGGGTGGACAGTATGTGGGACACCGTCCACACGATCGTGCGTCCGTTGGCTGCGGGCGGTCTTGCGCTGACGGCCATGGGCGACCTGGATCCGTTCGTCAAGACGCTGCTGGCGCTGCTCTCCGGAGGTGTCGCGCTGACGTCTCACTCCGCCAAAGCGGCGACGCGGCTCGCCGTGAATCACAGTCCGGAGCCCTTTTCCAATATCGCGCTCAGCCTGGCTGAGGATGTTGCGGCACCGGTCGGATTATGGATCGTCATGCAGCACCCGTTATTCGCGCTGGGCTTCATCGGGTTCTTCCTAGCCCTGTTCGCGCTGCTCGCTCCACGCATCTGGCGTCTGGTAAAGCTGGAGATGTTTGCCGTTCGTGGAGTGTTGCGGAACTGGTTCGGCGAGCCGGTGGACCGGGCGGGCCAGGTTCCGGCGGCGGCCCGCCAGAATCCGGCGCTCCTGCCTGTTTGGGATGCCATGGCGGCGCTGGGCGCAACGGCCGATGGCCTCGAATGCGCGGCGACACGCGATGTCCGCGAGCTGAATCGGTCCACTGGTGTGCTGCGGCTGAGCGGAGAGAGTGTCCGGTTTGAGACGCGGCGGATGTTCCGCGACCGAGTGCATGAGATCCCGGTGCCCGCAATCCGCGGCGCACGGGCCAAGAAGGGGCTGTTCCTCGACGAGCTGATGATCGAGACCGCGAACGGGGATATCCGGTTCGACGTGTTTAAAGTGCCGGTGGCCGGGCCCGCTC
>Ga0194131_10004450_pt1 | contig 21122 bp, 24 predicted proteins | sample TA2KigO120mmetaG_FD_148631 | JGI IMG/M metagenome (GOLD analysis project Ga0194131, IMG submission 148631) | Freshwater microbial communities from Lake Tanganyika, Tanzania - TA2015053 Kigoma Offshore 120m | ecosystem: Environmental > Aquatic > Freshwater > Lake | place: Tanzania: Lake... | reverse complement strand
TATCATTGTTTTAGTTTGAATGTGCGTTACCGAGTCGCACCCCTCGTTTGTTTATTTAACTAATTTTATTGCCTAATTTGTACGAACCCAAGATTTTAAATTTACCTTTTATTTCTTCTAAAACATTTCTATCATTAGATAATAATGTATATAATGTGTTATTTTTTTGAATTACATAAATGGTATTCTGTAATTTACAAGATAATTCTCTTGCTTCTTCAATTACCATTTTGCAGGTTACTGTGTTTTTGATTTCGTTTTTCATTGTTTTGGGTTTTGATTTATAATGCAATATACAAACTATTTCAATACATACCAAATATTTCTTAAACTTTTTTTTAAAATATTTTTCAAAACCTTCTATATTATTGATTATCAATTAGTTATGATGGGTATTGGTTTAGGTTGAATTGTCCATTTGATACCTATTTGATAGGTATTGCATAGGCTATTTGGTAGCCTATAATAATAAGAAGAATAATAATTAAAAGAAAAATAAAATAAATATTATGATTAAAATTATATCTTTATTGGTGGTAATGGTTATGTTAAGGGGTAATGCTGTGTTCCTGCATAGCTTACCCCTTTTTAGTTGTAAATGTAAATCGTTTATCTGCAGAGGGAAAACATAATATCTGAACTCTATTTATCAAAGGACATAAACGAGGCTATTAGCAAAATGCAACCAATAGAATTGCAGGAAGATTTGCGCCAAGAAGTGTTCTTGGTTCTTTGTGAAATGGATGAACAAAGGTTATTTGAAATGTATGAGCAAGGTTATTTGAAGTACTTCATTGTGCGCACTATTTTAAATATGGTGAAATCGGATAGGAGTAATTTCTATAAAAAGTTTAGACAGATGTTTCAAGAATTTTCTGCTACCCACGAAATTGCAAAAGAAGAATATTCGGAAGATATATTTTTAAAACTTGAAAAGGGATTAGCAGCTTTACATTGGTACGAATTGGAGTTGTTAAAATTATATTCCGCAAATGGGAAAAACCTTTTAGCCATCTCAAGGGATACTAAAATACCATATCGCTCTTTACTGAAAACTATTCGCAAGGCAAAAATAATAATGAAATATAAAATTCGTAACAATGAAAATCTTTGAAATCATTTTAGCAGCAAACTTTTTTAGTTTCTTCTTTATCGTACAAAACAACTTTCCAGAGAAATGGAATTTAGATTTTAAACCCTTAAACTGCACCCTTTGTTTAACAAGTTGGGTTGCTTTACTTTTGTACCTACTGCCTTTTGAAGTAACCGAAGCCACCTTATGTGTGTTCGGTGCTGGTATGTTATCACCTTACATTAGAAATTTTTTAACTAATTTATATGAATCAAAAAGACCTTGACTTTTGTCAACAACACATAATCAATTTTGAGTCCGTTAAACTCGGCTTCACCCGTAACATTCCCTTTGATGTTCTTGGGGAATACGAAAGAATGTATCGGGATTATTTAGACAATCAGTTTATCTTAACCTATTGGTGCGGAGATTGTGTTTTTGATATGCTCAAACGATTAATCGTAGTGTTTGAAAATGCACAACCGAATGTGCAAGATATAGTTGAAAATACACAACAAGAAGTCGTAGAAGAAAAGAAAAAAAGAGGTAGGCAAAAGAAATGAGGATACTTGTATTAACTGCTCCTAATTCTGGTGTTGGGTATCACCGCTTAATGCTACCTATTTACTATTTAGAGAAAACCTATGCTTTCTTTACCGATACTATGACCGATGAAGCATTAGAAGAAAATTTTGACATTGTATTATTTAATCGTTTCATTGTGGGAGTATCACTTGAAACTTTATTGGAAAAGAAAAAGAAGTACGGCTTTAAAATCATTTGTGATATTGATGATTATTGGATACTTGATAAGTCTCACATATTAGAAAGCGTTTACCCTACGCAAGAAATCATCAACCACATAAGGGAAGCGGATTTAGTAACTTGTACCAACGAAAAGCTATGGAATGAAATCAGACCTATAAACTCCAATGTAGCTATCCTACCGAATGCTCTTCCGTATGGTAATGACCAATATACGGATGTAAGACAAAAAAGCGAAAAAATTAAATTCATCTATGCGGGTTCAATTACACACGAACAAGATTTGAAGATTATCCAGTTCCCGTTTAAGAAAGTAGCTTCCGATTCATTATTAAAAAGCAAAGTACACTTTCAACTATGTGGCTTTGATGATTCTGGCGAAGGCTCATCGGCAATATGGCAAAGGATGGTATCCAATTTTACTTGTGGTTTAAAGTTGGGAGATGTCAGAAGATTCCTACCTATTACCGAGTATATGAACTTCTATAACGATGCCGATTGCTCTATTGTCCCATTAAGAGCCACGAAGTTCAATGCAATGAAATCCAACCTAAAGCTATTAGAAGCGGCAACAAAAAAGATTCCCGTTATCGGTAGTCACATTGAGCCTTATTTAAACTCTCCTATGATACAAGTTAATCAACAAGGGGATTGGTACAAAGAGATTAAAAAAGTTACCGAAGATTCTATTTATAGAAGGGAGAAGGGTTTGGAGTTATTTGAGTGGGCAGTTCAAAATTTCAATCTCTTTAAGGTTAATGAAAAAAGAAAACAACTATATCAAATAACTGTTAGTTAAGTTATGGCTAAATCCGGAACTATTGCAAATATATCTTTTGGAAAACGAAGAAAAGGAAAACCTAATAAGGGAACTAATAAGCATAATAGAAAGGAACGAAACTATCGTGGGCAAGGAAGATGATTTAAAATTAATGAACTAATGAAAGCAGAATTTATTTCAATCGGTAAAGTAAAAGCAAACCCAAACAATCCGAGATTAATTAAGGATGATAAGTTTGCTAAACTTGTAAAGTCAATTCAAGAGTTTCCTAAAATGCTTGAGTTAAGACCTATTGTGGTAAATGATGATATGATTGTTCTTGGTGGCAATATGCGACTTAAAGCTTGTAAAGAAGCGGGATTGAAAGAAATACCAATCATTAAGGCAAGTGAACTAACCGAAGAGCAACAAAGAGAATTTATCATTAAGGACAATGTTGGATTCGGAGAATGGGATTGGGATTCTTTAGCGAACGAGTGGGATGGTGAATTATTAAACGAATGGGGGTTAAATGTGCCTGTATTCGAACCCGTAACAAGAGAATTAGATTATTCTGTTTTAGACGAAGTTGATATTGAAGAACAATTATCTTCTATGGCTGGTTCAGTTCGTAAGGCGATACAAATAGAATTTGAACCCGAACATTATGAAGAAGCACAAGAGCTTGTAAAGTTTTGGCGAGAAAAAAAGTTATACATAGGTGCTTTTCTTATTGAAAAATTGAAAGAGGAAAAGAACAAACTATGAAAGTGTTTACTTTTTTTTACAATAGATATAATGATGCGACAACTTCAAAAGCGTTATATGATAACGATATTGAGCATAATGTTTTAATACATACACATTGCGATTATGAAAAATTTGTTAATGGTAAAACAATTTATGGTAATCCTGTAATTACGAATAATAACAAGGGTTTAGCGTATCAAAGAAATACCGCTTTGAATATGATGAATATTGGGGAATGGGCAGTTTTTTTGTGTGATGATTTTAAACAAATCAAATCTGTTCCTATGGAATTATTGAAAAGCAAAACACAAAAAATAGATATTAATTTTAATAATCAATCACAATATAGGTTAAAAAAGAAAGATGCTATATCTTTAAAAAAAATGTTTTCGTATTTCCCCCAACTTATCGAGGTTGCAGAAAAAAACAGAATACATTTGATAGGTTTTGGGTTACACGATAATCCGTTAAATTTAAAAAATAGATATACTACAAGGGGTTTGGCTGATGGCAGGTTTTGGCTTGTAAAAAAATCTACTTATGATTTTGATATACGCGCTCAACTAATTGATGATGTTGCTTGGACTGCTGAAAATCTAATCCGCCATAATAAAGTTTTGGTTCTGAATTGGATTGTACCAGAATTTAGAAGATATACAAAAGGTGGGTTTGGTTCAACCGAAGAAAGGAAACAATTACGAAGGAAAGAATGTTTGTATTTAGCATACAAATACAATCCTTTAGTACGTATAGCTAACAAACCAAAATGGGATTATGGTACCCATATAAAAATATTTGGCAGTAAAAATAATATAGAACAAGCGAGAAAAAAACTGTTGATATGAAAAAAATAAATTTAATCCAGCAACAACACAACGTACAAATAGGTGATATATGCGGTCACATAGAACCTAACGTAAAAGAAGATAGCATTTTTTATTTTGATGGCGAACCCATCGGTTTTTACATAAAAGAAATTCAAGGTAAGCTAAAACAATACATTGAAATAGCAAATACTGAATTGTTATCTGATAGAGTTCCAAAGAGCGAAATGCGGCGTTCAAGCGGATTGATGGATAGTTCTGCAGAAGTTAAACAATATAGTACTATCATTGGTTCTTGCCCACCGAAGCCACATATGCGTAGACCTTATCCAAGTATGTCGAGTGTGCATCAGGTTAAATCAGCACAAACATTTATCAAAGCAATGTTATTGGCTTGTAAGGAAGCCGAAGAGGTTGTAAGAGAAATAACACCGAATATCTTTGAAAGACAAAAAAACATTATTGAAACAAACATACCAGCAAAATGGAGATTTGGAAGATTATTTACAAGTTCTATCTCAAACTTCAATATACCTGCACCCTTTCATCGAGACGCAGGAAATTTAGAGGGTTGTGTAAATGTAATAATTGCAAAAAAGGAAAATGCAACAGGCGGTAATACTACTGTACCAGATTATGGTGCAACATTAGATAGTTCGGATAATTCTATGCTTGTTTATCCTGCGTGGCGCAATGTTCACGGAGTTACACCTATTGTTCCGCTAAAAGAAGGTGGCTATCGGAATAGTTTAGTTTTTTATCCATTAAAAGCATTCAAAGGATTGGATTAAATTAGAAAGAAATTAGAGAAATGGCTAACAATCACAATCTGATACCAGCAAAAAAGGGTGAAGTTAGAAACCCTAACGGCAGACCGAAGAAGTATGTAACGCTTTTAAGAGAGCAAGGATATGCCCTTTCTCAAATCAATGACACTATTCAAGTAATGCTACAAATGGATTTAGATGAACTCAAAGAGGTTTGGGATAATCCTAAAGCGACAATACTTGAAAAGACAATAGCCAACGCAATGAGGAAGAGTTTAGAGAAAGGTAGTTTATATTCAGTAGAAACCTTATTAACAAGGGTTTATGGAAAGCCGAAGGAAACACAACAGGTTAGTTCTGATTCCAAAATAGAAGTGGTGTTTGTTAATGGGAAAACCATTCTATGAGAATTGAACTCCCGACTTTACATACTAAACAACAAGAAATTATTGATTGCCAATCAAGATTTAGAGTTGTACTCGCCGGAAGAAGATTTGGGAAATCGGAACTCTCACAAATTGAAATAATAATTAACGCCTTACAAGGCAAACAAGTATTTTACATAACGCCTACCTATCAACTGGCGAGGGTATTTTTTGACCAACTAATTAAGTGCGTACCTTTTGAGGCTAACAAATCAGAACTATCAATTAAATTCCCCAATGGTGGTGCGTTGTATTTCTTTACGGGTGAACGATTAGATAACCTTCGTGGTAGGAAGTTCCATTTCGGAGTGATAGATGAAGCCTCTTACATTAGCGACCTTGAGAATGGATGGTTAAACTCAATCCGACCTACCTTAACCGACTACAAGGGGAGAGCCTTATTCATCTCAACACCAAAGGGTAAGAATTACTTTTACTCTTTGTTCTTGAAATCTGGAGAACCCGATTGGCAATCCTTTAAGTTCACTACTTACGATAACCCATTTATAGACAAAACGGAGATTGATGATGCAAGGATGCAGTTACCGAATGTTGTCTTTGAGCAGGAATATATGGCTAATCCTGCCGAAAATGCGGCTAATCCTTTCGGAAGTAGTTATATCAAGCAATGTACTTTTGAGGTCAGCCTTGAACCTCCTATTGCGTTTGGGATTGATTTGGCGAAGGCGGTGGATTTTACAGTAATCATAGGTCTTGATAGGAATGGCTCGGTGTGTTACTTTGATAGGTTTCAAAAGGATTGGAAACAAACCAAACAAGTAATCGGTAACCTTCCGAAAGTACCTACCTTAATTGATTCTACGGGTGCGGGAGACCCAATTTTTGAAGATTTACAGCGTGAGGGTTTGCCTGTAAGTGGGTTTAAATTTACTTCGCCATCGAAACAACAACTAATGGAGGGTTTGGCTTCGGCTATTCAGCAAAGAAAGATAACATTCCCACAAGGACACATAACAGAAGAGTTAGAGATATTTGAATATCGATACTCCGCTATTGGGGTAAGATATTCAGCACCGCAAGGCTTCCACGATGATTGCGTAATGGCTCTCGCTCTCGCTTGGCAACACTACACACGAAATACGGGGCAAGGCAAATATTCTTTTGCTTGAGCAATCTAAAGAATTTCTCTATTTATAGGTATGACTTGGAAAGACATCTCCGTATTTCAATGGCAGCAACTTAATGACCTATTCTTAAAAAGTAAGGATGTTACTGACTTAGATTTAGCCATTAGTGCCGCTTCTATTTGTAGTGGATTAACCGAACACGAAATAGATTCTTTGCCTATTTCCGACCTCACACCACTTTTAAAAAGTATTTCATTTATCCACGAAGAGGTAAAGCCTAAAGCGGAAAGATACATTAAGCTAAAAGGCAAAAGGTATAAATGTATCTATGATGTTCGTAAGATACCTGCGGCTCGGTATATTGAAACCAAGCACTTCGGTAAAGATGTAAACGCCAATCTTCATAAAATAGCGGCTTGTATGGTTCTACCAATGAAGCGAACACTATTCGGGTGGCGTGTCAAAAAATACGATGCAAGTAAGCACGAAGAGTATTCGCAGGATATTTTAGAAGCACCTATTGTTCAGGTGCTTGGTAGTGTGGTTTTTTTTTATCAAGTGTACAACGATTGGATAAAGAGTTCGAAGGACTATTTAATAGCGGAGATGATGAAGACACTAACGAGATATCAAGCAGAGTTGGTGTATCAAAGTTTATGCGATATTATGGATGGATATACCAAACCGAATTGGTTGCTGCGTTTGAGAGAATCACGCTTGAAGAAACTTACGAGTTACCTACAATCCAATTCCTTAATGACTTGGCTTACCTTAAATCAAAAAGCGAGTACGAAGCGGAAGAGTTAAAAAGAGCATATGCCAAAAAGTAGCAAACAGATAGAATCGGAGGTATTGGATTATTTGAATACGCTCACACCGGGAAAGGGCGAATATGAACTTGCCACATTGAAGGGTGTGGATAAATATATGCTACAAGTTGCAAAATCTTTTGTGGATAGGGTAAGAGATAATATCACAAAAAATAATCTTGTATCCTCTGGTGATTTGTCAACAGATTTGACTTTTGATTTTGTTGCTGAAGGGATGAAGTTTGAGTTGTCGGTTGGTTATCCAAATGAAAGTTCTCCTGCTAAATACTATGACTATGTTAACAAAGGTGTTAGGGGGTATGTATCAGGAACACCCAACTCACAATATTCATTTAAGAATGCCTTCCCGAATCGGAGAATGGCAGCAAACATATTTTCTTGGGTTAATAAAAATAGAATAAAAGATAAGTACGAGGCGAATGTAAATAAAACGAAACTCGGTAGAAAGAGAGCAAAGTTAACTCAAATGGTTACCGAAGCGGAAAACAAAAGAGGTTTGGCTTATGCAATTGCTACGGGAATAAAAAAGAAAGGATTGAAGAGAACATTGTTTTTTGATAATGCAGTAGAGTTTGTTTTTGGTCAAGACTTTGTTAATGGGTTAGCGAAAATCTATGGTAAGCAGGTTTCTTTAGTAATAAAATCATTATATGGCAATAACAATAAATAGTTTCCCTGACAATTATTCAAGCCTTCACGCTCCTCTATGGTTTGTGTTGAGTTCAACGAATACGGCACAGACCAACTTTAAGTATGTGTGTGATGTCTATGTTAGTGGGAGTTTAGTAGCAAGGTTGAAATCATTTCCTCAACCTACATCATCAAAAGGAATCTTTAATGTCGCTCCGGTAGTTCGTAACTATTGGGCATCGTACTTCAAACCTAATATTGTAACACCTACGGCTTTCTCTTATACAGGTTCAAATATCTATACGGAGTACGAATTAAAGTTTGGCGAAGAATATGGTGGCACTACTTATTTGGATTTAACTACAACCACAAAGAGAGCGTATAACTATGTCCAAGATTACTTATACACCCCAACAAGTCCGATGTACTTAACTCCATTGGAATACGAAACACAGTATCAAGGCGTGTATTTATCTAATCGTGATTACTTAAATATCTACTTCAACAAAGAGAGATTGCAAACGGGGTTTTTATTTCTTTCATTCCTATCGGATGAAGAGAATATACCGAAGAGTCATTCAATAGATGTATCGGTTTACAATGGGAGTACAACAACAAATTATACTGGGGCAAACGTAAACTTTAGAGATTTTGCTCTGTTAGATATTTCGCCAAGAGCATTGAATAATTATTTAGGTACTACGGCAATCTCATCCACTTCCGTTTATTATGATGTCAAAATAAAAATCGCAGGTGTTATAAAAGACACCGCAAGAGTGTATTTGAGTTGCACACAAAACGATGTGGTTACATTACATTTCTTAAACGCCATTGGTGGGTACGATACTTTTGATTTTACTGCGGTAAACCGACAAACGAGAAATATTGAAAAGAGTTCCTTTGAAGGTATAGAGTGGGAGTATGCAAGTAACTATATGACTCGCTCAAACGCTTATGGTGTAATGTATGGAGGAAGTAATCAATTCGCTACAAGACAAAAATTAACCTATAAGTTAATCTCCGATTGGTTGAGTTATGTTGATTATTTATGGATTAAACAATTGATAGCATCTCCAGAGGTTTATTTGGAGAGAGGTAGTTTATTCCTACCCGTACAAATTGAAACAAACAATTGGGTGGAAAAGAAAAAGTATGCAGATAAGACATACAATTTAGAGTTAGATATATCAATAGGAAATCAAATCAACTCTCAATATAGATGATAACTGAAATCTACATAGAAAATAATAGGTTGGATTTAAGCAAAGATTTATCATCGGAGTTTACTTATGCTATTGATGACATACAGGACTTTGCTGCAAGGAATACTAACTTTTCTAAAACTATAATCTTACCGGGTAATGCAATCAACAACAAACTATTCGGTCACATATTTGAGTTTTCATCAAGTAACTTTTACAACGATTCAGCAGATAATGTGGGTTACAACTTTAACGCAGCCAAAACAGCAGATTGTGTTATCTATGTAGATAAGATACAAATGTTCAAAGGCATTTTAAGGCTATTAGAGATAACGCTTGATAGGGGAACGATAGAGTATGAGTGTGTGGTGTTCGGTGAATTAGGTGGCTTTGTTACTGCATTGAGTAATCGTAGGATTGAAGATTTAGATTTTAGTGCTTACAACCACGCTTGGAATGAGACTAACATTACGAATAGTTGGAATCAAGCCTCTGGCACTACGGCATCAGGAATGGGTTACTACTATCCACTTATTGATTATGGGCAAGTTTCATATAGCCAAAATCAAAACCATCCGAAAAAAGATTGGAGTTACAAAGCGTTTAGACCTGCATTGTTTGTAAAAGAATATTTGGATAAGATAATAACCAACTCTGGTTACACCTACGAAGCACCCTTCTTTGATACAAACCTATTTAAAAGGCTTGTAATACCCAATAATCAAAAACAATTAAGTAATTATACTAAATTACAATTTGATGGTGATATAGATGCTTTAATAATAAATAGTGTTTTTAGTTCTACGGCTGATGCTTCTTATCCTAACCCTGATGTAATAGTAGGATATGAATTTGGGATTGGGGGTTATGATGTTTTATATTGGACAAGTAGTTCTATTTCTCCAATATTAACTTTATTTATTAATGGCACTTTAGAAATTCCTCAAGGTGGTACAGGTTCTTTGAGAGTAAATTTCTTTAAAAATGGAAGTATAGTAAACACACAAACTGTAATAGCTGGAAATCCTCAAGGTAGAATAGATTTTCAAAGAACAATTACCCATAACATAACATTAGCAACTAACGATTATTTCTCTGTCCAATTTGAATTATTTAATTTATCGGGTAATTCTACTTGTAACATTTATGGTGACAGTTATTTAACATCCACTACAAATACCGCAGTATCCTCTGCTCTTGCTTATGGAAGTTTAATCTTTATGAATAGTGGAATACCAAGAGGGATTTATCAAAGAGATTTTATTGCCTCTATTATCAAGATGTTTAATTTGTATATCGTTGAAGATACTACAAAGGGAAAGCACTTGAAGGTTGTTCCTTTTATTGACTTCTATACTACAACGGCAAACTTCCTACAGGTGAATGACCTTGAAGAAGAATTGTTAGTAGATAATCTTGACCTTTTGTTATTGGATGACTATTCGGCTTCGCATTTGGATTGGAGTTACAAAATAGATAGGTCAAAATCTTTTAAGTTAAAACCAATGTCTGAACTCAATGGTAGATTCTTTGAGTTTAAATATAAGAGCGACTCCGATTACTACAACGAGGTCTATGTGAAACACTATGCTCAAGGGTATGGTGACCACGTTGAGGATACGGGTTTTGAGTTCGCTAATGAAAAACAAACGAATGAAGTAATCTTTTCATCAACACCATTAGTAGGTTACGCTGGAGAGGATAAAGTATTCCCCACAATTTTTAAGTTATCTAATACACAGAACACACAATCCGAAGACCCGATAGACCATAACATTAGGATAATGCAAGTGCGTAAGGTAACGGGTGTTAACAATTGGAATCTCAAAGGAGATAGTGGCAATCTATTAACTAACCTATCTTATTACGGATATGGTGGGCATTTAGACGACCCCGATGCACCAACGGCAGATATCAACTTTGGTATAGCGAAAGAGATTTATTTTTCGTTATCCGTATCCTATCCTTCGGCAAATCTATTCAATGGATTCTGGAGTGATTACATTGCAGAGATTACCGATAAAGATAGTAAACTACTTACTTGTAGTGTTTATTTAAAGACAACCGATATCTATGGTTTAGATTTCTCAAAGCTAATTTATATTGATGGTGCTTTGTGGAGATTAAATAAAGTTATTGATTACAATCCTACGAACCCCGAAAGTACGAAGTGTGAATTTTTACGAGTAATTGAATTAACATACGCATAATGGGACAAGAAATCATAGGTTTAAAAATTACGGGAGATAGTAGTGAAGCCGTTAAATCGGTAGGTTCATTAAAAACACAACTAAGACAAGCAGAAGCGGATGTAGCAAAACTATCTGAAAAGTTTGGTGCTACTTCAAAGGAAGCGGTGGGGGCTGCCAAGAAAGCCGCAGAGTTAAGAGACCGAATTGGAGATGCTAAATCCTTAACCGCCGCCTTTAATCCAGATGCGAAGTTTAAAGCGTTCACCGCAACATTAAGTGGTGTTGCTGGAGGATTTGCTGCGGTGCAGGGCGCAATGGGATTGATTGGTGTTGAAAGTGAGAATGTACAAAAAACGCTTTTAAAAGTTCAGAGCGCAATGGCTTTGTCTCAAGGTTTACAGACGTTGGGAGAGAGCGTTGATTCGTTTAAACAATTAGGTGCGGTAATTAAAAGCACAACAATATTTCAACAGGCAAACAATATGGCTACTTCAATAGCTACGGGTTTGCAAAGAGCATTTGGAGTAGCTACTATTGGCACAAGTAAGGCTTTTAATATTTTAAAGGCTGCTATTATTTCAACAGGCATCGGGGCATTAATAGTTGCTATTGGAACACTTATTGCTTATTGGGATAAAATAAAAGAAGCGGTTAGCGGTGTTTCAAAACAGCAGAGTAATCTATTAAAAACAACTCAAAAAAATCAAACTGCGGAAAAGGAAAAACTTGAGACTTTAGAGCGGCAAGATAACAGCTTAAAATTACAGGGTAAATCGGAAAAAGATATTTTAAATCTTAAAATAAAACAAACCGATGAAGTAATTAAGGCAACCGAAGAAAATATCAAGCAACAGCAAATTGTAATCAAAGCACAAATTGAAGCTGAAAGAAGGAACAAAGAAATATTACAAGGAATTATTGCTTTTATAACAGCACCACTTACAACTTTATTGTTTGGTATTGATGCCATTGGAAAGGTTTTTAATAAGAACTTCAAATTAGTAGAATCCTTTACTGGAGGATTAGCAAATTTAATATTTGACCCTTCTGATGTAGAAAAAAAAGGTAAGGAAACACTAAAAGCATTAGACAACCAATTAAAGGATTTTAAAGAGCAAAGAGCAGGTTTTCAGTTATCAATAAACTCCATAAATGCTAATAATGCAAAAAAAGAATTAGAAGCACAAGAAATACTTGAAAAAGCAAAGATAAGTCTTTTATCTGAAAGACAGCAGAAAGAATCTGCTATAAATAAAGAGTTTGATGAGAAGGCAAAGAAGTTAAAAGAAGCAGGAATAAAGGATGACGGCTTAATTGAAAAGCTGAGACAAAAGGCACTTAAAGAAATTGACGATAAATACAAAAAAGAAAGCAAGGATAGAGAAAAAGAATTTCTGGATTCGCTCAATGAGTTAAGAACAAAGACTCGTATTGAAGGGATAAAAGATGAAAATGAAAAGGCAAGACAATCCATTCACGATGAGTATGAGAAACAGAGGGAAGATATACTTAAGAATGAGAAACTTACATTTTTTCAAAGAATAATCTTACTTGCTGAATTAAAAAAACAAGAAGCATTAGCATTACAACAACAAGATAAAGTTGAAGCACAGAAAAAATTAGATGAAGATTTAGCAGCTTTAAAAATTACAAATGATAAAACATTTAAAGAAAAAAAATCACGAATTGACCAAGAAAGAGCATTAGTACAACAAGCTCGTGATAATAATGTTATTGATAAAACAAAGTATCTTGAGAAGGTTAAAGAATTAAATGATAAGGAAATTGCATTAGAAAAAGAAAAGTATGATTCTATCGTTAATAATATTTTAGTAATTAAAGATAGTTTTAGCGGAATAGCTACCGAAGTAGGAAAAAATCTTGATTATCAACAACAACTATTAAAACAAAATTTAGAAAAAGGGTTAATAAGTCAAGAGGAATACAATAAGCAAAGCGAGGAACTCTCAAAGAAAAAAGCTATACAAGAAAGGAATTTAGCTTTGTTTAATTTAGCCATTGATACAGGGGTTGCTATTGCAGGTATTGTAAGACAAGCGAGTAGGAATCCTACTAACTTAACACCATTTCAATTAATATTGGATATTGCAATTCGTAGTGCAGCAGTTTTAGCAAATATATTTAAAGCAAGAAACGCTATTAATCAAGCTAAATTAACAAGTGCCTCAAGTATTAGCGGTGTCGGTGGGGGTGGAGCAGCACCTATCGCACCAGCATCACCTTTGGTAAACACAAGAACGCAACTTGATTCAACATCAATTCAACAATTAGGTTCAGCAACAAATCGTGCCTATGTGCTTGAAAGTGATGTCACTAATTCACAAGAAAGAATAAGAAGAATTAATAGAGCGGCAAGATTAGTTTAAAAATCTATTTATCATTATGAACAAAGAATTACCCATATACCGATTAGATATCGTTGATGATTTAGAATCCAACGTAGAAGTGGAATATGTTGCTCTTGTGGATAGACCAGCAATTGAAAGAGCGTTTTTAGCTTTTAATAAAAGTATGGCTTTTGCTATTCAAGATGAAGAAGAGAAAATTATTAGCGGTGCTTTGATTTTAGCTGATACACCAATTTACAGAAATGACACAAATGGAGAATACTATGTTATTTTTACTAAAACCACTATTAAAAAAATTGTTCAAAAATATTTTAAGAAAGGTTATCAGAATAATGTAAATTTGATGCACGATAGCGGTCAAACCAAAGAGGGGGTAACGATGTTTGAGAGTTGGATAGTGGATGAGAAAAGAGGGATTAAACCAATGGTGGGATTTGAGGATGTAAAAGATGGTAGTTGGTTTGGTTCTTTCAAGGTAGAGAACGATGAGGTGTGGAAGTTGATTAAAGATGGAAAGGTACAAGGATTCTCTGTTGAGGGGATATTTAACTACAAGACCGACACAAAGGAAGAAAAAATGATGAAGGATATTATAGATATTCTACGTCAAACAAAATAGGTTTTCATAGTTTTGGTTTGAGGGGGGGTGTTTCTACACCCCCTTTTTTAGTGTAATAGGTGTAACAGGTGTTACAGTTCCTCTATGTGGTAATTGGGAGTCTTTTAATCTATTTAAAGAAAATTATTTATGACTCCACAAGAAGCACTACAAAAAATAAAGGCAATGTTCGCCGAACCAGTTGTTGTCCCCGAAGTTGCCGTTTCGCAATTTGCCGAGTATGTTCTTGCATCTGGTTCAAAAGTAAGGATTGACAAGTTAGAAGTTGGTGGTAAGGTTTCTTTGGTAGATGAAAATGGTCAAGAAGCCCCCGCACCCGCAGGTGAGCATATTTTAGCTGATGGCTCTGTTATTGTTTTAGATGAAATGGGAATTATCCTTGAAATCAAAACTCCCGAAGTAGAAGTACCCGAAACCGAAGTTGAGTTGTTGAAGAAAAGGGTAACCGAAATGGAGGCGCAAATCTCCGAATTGAGAGGTCTTAAGAATGAAGCTAAAATGAATGAAAGCCTTGCTCAAATGAATGACAAGTTTTCAAAGGCTATCACCGAGTTGACCGATGTGGTTATTGAACTTACAAAAACTCCTTCCGTTCCACCTACACAACCAAAACAGTTCACAAAGCATTTTGAATCTAAAAACGATAAGATTACACGCTTTCTTTCTAATTACGCAAAATAAATTTAAAAACTTAAAATTAAATAACAATGGCTTTTGATGTTTCAGCATTATCAAATTATACCAAAGAGAATGAGGCTCTATTGGTAACTTCTTCCGTTCTTGGAAGTAAAACCGCCTCTTTGATTAAAAGTCAAGGCAATGTAATGGTGGGAGTAAAAAGTTCCGAGACAATCAACATTATGGATACAGATGCTATCTTTCAAAGTGGTGGCTCTTGCGGTTTCAATGCAAGTGGTTCTACAACTTTTACGCAGCGTACTGTAACTGTTGGTAAGATTAAAGTAAACGAATCTCTTTGCCCTAAAGACCTTGAAGCAAAATATTTACAGAAGGCTTTACCAGAGGGAAGCCGTTACGATTCCGTTGCTTTCGCATCCGATTATACGGACAAAAAAGCGGCTCGTATTGCTGCTCAATTGGAGACTGCTATCTGGCAAGGTGCAACAGGTTCGGCTAACGTAAACCTAAATAAGTTTCAGGGATTGGTTGCTTTGATTGGTGCTTCTGCCGTTGAGTCAAACAACACAACTTATTATGGTACTCCAGCCACTTCAATCACTTCTGCTAACGTAGTAGCTATCTTTGATGCTCTTTATAAGGCAATACCTGCAAGTGTTGTATCAAAAGATGATATGACTATTTGGTGTGGTCAAGATGTATTCCGTACTTACACAATTGCGTTGAAAAATGCAAATATGTTCAACTACTCTTTTGATGGTAAGGCTGATAGCGAGTTCTACTTGCCCGGTACTTCTATTAAAGTGGTAGCCACTCCGGGTCTAAATGGTGTAACAAAACTCTATGCTATTCGTTTGAGCAATATGTTCTTGGGTACTGATTTGCTAAATGAAGAAGAGAAATTTGAGTTATTCTATGCAAAAGAGGCTGACCAAGTGAGATTCGTTAGTGAGTTTAAGATGGGGGTGAATGTTGCCTTTTTGGATGAGATTGCTTCTTTCATTATTTAATAAATTGGGTGGGTAGAAATGTTCACTCATAACTTTTAAACTTTAATAAAATGGCTTGTGCTTTAACACAAGGATACTTACTTGATTGCAAAGATAGTTTAGGCGGTATCAAAGCTATGTGGTTGATTAACCACGCAAACGTGACTGCGGTTACGGAGGCTTCTGGTATCGTTTCGGCTATCACTAAAGCAGTAGGTAAGGTATTCTACAAATATGAATTAGTAAAAAATACGGGTTCATTGACAGAAACAATTACTACTTCTGTTGAGAATGGTACTGTGTTTTATGCTCAAGAACTTTCTATCGTTCTTAACAAACTTCAAGCGAACACACGCAATGAAATTTTGCTTCTTGCTCAAGCTACTTTAATGGTGGTTGTTCAAGATGCTAATGACAAATATTGGCTACTTGGGCGTGTTGCTGGTGCTGATGTTACGGGTGGTACTGCTACAACAGGAACGGCAAATGGAGACCGCAATGGATATGCGTTAACATTTACGGGAAATGAGAAACAACTTGCTCCCGAAGTTAATAGCAACATCATCGCAGGTCTAACCGCATAAGGCTTTCGTGGTTCGTTATAGGTAGGTAGATTAGCCATCCCTTTGGGGGTGGCTTTTTCTTTTGGTAAAATCTTGAGTATTTTCTATTTAGTAGTATGGTATATTTAACGAAGGGAGTAACGAGTGAGATTATCCTTACATTAAAGGAAAAGCAAACGCTTTCTACGCCTAATTATCTTTTTGTATTCACGCATAGGGGTAGTAATGTAGAGGTAAAGTTTGTGCTTTTAAACAACCAAGATACTTCACTTCATAAAGAGAGGTTCAATCAGTTTTCGCTTGTCACGAATACTTACTTCGCTAACTATGACTCTGGTGAGTGGGGGTATCAAATCTATGAGCAAACATCTTCCTCTAATGTAAACCCCGCCAATGCTACAAGTTTATTGGAAACAGGTATTATGCGGCTTAACGATTCAACTACTTTTTCGTTCACAAAATATCAAACGAATAACACATACATAGTACGATGATAGACAATCTTGTTATATTAAGTTTTGCAGAGGCAAAGCAACCCGAATATCGGGAGAAAAAAGGTGTAGGATATATTGAGTTCGGTGATAGGAATGACTATCCGAACTATTTGTTAAGCCTTTTTAATAAGAGTGCGAAACACAATGCTATCGTTAAAGGAAAGGTTAATTACATTATTGGTAATGGCTGGGCAACAAAAGAGCAAGATGCGAGAGCGGAAGAGTTTATCAATAAAATAAACCCATACGAATCTTTAACGGATTTAACTCGTAAAGTCTCTGTTGATTTGGAGATTTTTGGTGGTGCGTATTTAGAAATCATCTGGAGTAAGATAGGTGGGCAAATAGCATCTATTTGTCATATTGACTACACAAAAGTTCGTTCTAATAAAGAAAACACACAATTTTGGATTAAGGATTGGAGTGATAGAAAAGCGGAAGCGGAAGTAGTCATTGGTTACAATACGGAGGTAAAAGAGGGTAAGCAAATTCTTTATATCAAAGAATATAGACCCGGATTAGATACCTATGCCTTGCCGGGATATATGGGTGCGTTAAATTACATTGAAAGCGATATAGAGGTTAGTAAGCACGTTTTAGGTAACGCACAAACGGGTTTTAGCGCAAGTAAATTAATTACGCTACCTAATGGTGAGCCTTCACCCGATGAGAAAAGAAACATTGAAAGAAGGTTTACTGAAAGATTTTCGGGTAGTGATGGTAAGAAGTTTATTCTTTCATTTGTTCAAGACATAGCGAAGAAACCCGCCGTTGATGATTTAGGTGCGAGTGATTTAACGAAAGAGGATTTTGGAAGGGTGGATAATATGATTCAGCAAAACATTTTTGCGGGACACCAAGTAACCACGCCTTCATTGTTTGGGATTTTAGTGGAAGGTTCTTTGGGTACTCGTTCCGAAATTAGAGATGGATACGAAGTGTTCAAGAACACTTACGTTAATGACAAGCAGCAATATTTAGAGAGTGTTTTTAATGGCTTGGCAAAAATCAATGGTGTTGTTTCCGATTTGTATATTAAACCTGTTGAGCCAATCAATTTTGAGTTTAGCGAAAGTACTATTGCTCAAGTTGCCCCTAAAGAATGGATTTTAGAAAAGATTGGTGTTGATATGACTAAATATCAAACCACTCCAGAGCCTACACAGGCACTCGTTAACGAGCATTTAAAAGGAATGAAAGGTAGGGAGTGGCAAAACTTCCAACGCATTATTCGTAAGTATAATAAGGGAGAGATAACGAGGGAACAAGCAATTCAGATGTTGAAGGGTGGTTACGGATTAGATGATGAAGCAATTTCCACTTGGCTTGGGGATGAATCTTATGAACAAAGGTTTGATGATGTGGATTCCGTTATTTCTATTTTTGATGAATACGGGGAAAAGTCGGAAAAGTTTTTAGTATTAGCGACAAGAAATGTTTTTAGTGCCGATGAAGAAATGCAAATGTTTGCCGAAGTGATTGATGACACTTTAGATAAAAAGATATTATCCGCTATCTCCGAAAACAAAGACATCGCAATAAAAGATATCGCAAAAATAGTTAAAGCCGATGTTGATGTAGTAAATGAAAGAATTAATAAGCTGGTAGAGTTGGAATATTTGAAAGTAAAAACAAATATTCCTAAACTATTAAAGCCGTTGAGTGAGATTATTGATAAGCCGATAAAAAAAACTTTTTTGATTCGTTATGCTTATGAATGGAAACCTGATGTTCCCGTTAGAGAGAGAGATACTCTTGAGCATCCTTCAAGACCTTTCTGTAAACGTATAAGGGAGTTGGATAAGTTTTGGTCAAGGAGTGAAATTGAAACACTTTCTCATCGTTTAGGATATTCCGTATTTGATAGAGGCGGTGGCTGGTGGGGGGATTCGCCTTCGTGTCGGCATAGGTGGGTTTCAATGGTTGTTGTAAAAAAATAAAAAATGAGCAGAAACATACTATTTATTTCCGTTGATACAATTAAAGAAAGAACTGGATTGCATTTCAATACGGATGAAAAGTTAGTCAATCCAGAAATCTTAACGGCTCAAGATATGTATATCCTTCCCGCTTTGGGAACGGCATTGTATGAAAGATTACAAGATGCGATTGCGAATAGTAATCTAAACGCTTCGGAAACTACTCTTTTAGATACCTACATTACTCCGACATTGGTTTATTATGTGATGAGTGAATTGCCAATGGGGTTAAGCTATCAGTTCTACAATAAGGGGATTATTCGTAAATCGGGTGAAGGGCAAGAAAATCCATCTGCTGCAGAACTTATTGACGTAGCCGATAGGTATAAAACAAGAGCGGAGTTTTACAAACAAAGATTGGTAAAGTATTTAATTGACAGAAGTGGTTTTAATACGTTTCCACAATACAATAATCCGGGTTCTACTTACGATACGATTGTTCCCGAAAGACAAGCCTATACTTCTTCTGTCTGGTTGGGTAGCGAAGATGGCAAGATGAATTTTGAAGATAAATATCAAGGTAATATAAATCGTTGTTGTGGCGAATAAAACATATTCACTAAAAAATCAAAAGAAGCTACGGCTTTACTTACAAAAACAACAAAATGACTCTGAATCAGTTAGTAACGCAAATAACAAATCTCGGAAACGCACACAAGCAGATAAAAAGCGTTTACTTCGGTGACCTATCCGATTACCTTTCAAGGGGGGTGGAGAATATTTATCCTTCGCTTTTTTTTGATTTAATGGATGGTATTGTTGGTGAAAGGAGTGTTACATTGAATTTTTCTTTGTATTTTTTTGATAGAATGTTGGCAGAGAACTCCAACGAAACGGAAGTATTAAGCGACCAATTAGGCGTGTGCCAAGATATTATTGCTCAATTAAGGCATAATAATTTCGAGTTCAATGTAGGGCTAACTTCTGTATTGACTTTTTTTACTGAAGATACCCCCGATTTATTAGCTGGGGTAAAAGCTAATGTTACTATCGAACTCCTAAATACAGCTAATAGGTGTGTAGTTCCAACAACGTATGTATATTAGTACTGGTAATTCTATTTATTTAAAAAAGTACAATGGCTAATCGGAAGATATCTGAACTCCAAAACAGGACACCAGCATTAAGTGATTTGATGATAGTGGGAGACCCATCATCGGGATATTCTTACAAGTGTACTGTTACTGTTTTGGCTACTATCATAGAAACAGATATTGCGGATGGATTTGTCACAATAGGAACTGCACAAACAATAAGTGGGGCAAAGACCTTTAGTAATAACCTTACTTTAACGAGTGTATCAAATGCTTCTTCTGCGCAAACCAAATTTTTAACTTTAACGAGTGCAAATGTTGTTAATTACAGAACAGGAGCGCAATTGTTAGCGGATATCGGTGGGCAAGGTACTTTAACTTTAACAACAACAGGAACTTCGGGAGCGGCTACACTCGTAGGAAATACATTAAATATACCTCAATACCAAGCGGTTTTGAGTGGTACAGGGATTGTTAAAAGCACAGGTGGTACGATTTCTTATTTAACCGACAACTCAACGAATTGGAATAGTGCTTACGATAATATGATTGTAAGTGCTGCGGTTTCGGGTACAACAACAAAGACATTAACACTTACACAACAAGATGCAGGAACAATCACAGCGTCTTGGACTGATGACAATACAGGCACAGTTACTTCCGTTGCTGCTACGGGTGGTACAGGAATAAGTGTTTCGGGTTCTCCGATTACTTCAAGTGGCACTTTAACGATAACAAATACTGCTCCAGACCAGACAGTTGTTTTGACGGCAGGAACAGGAATTAGTGTTAGTGGCACATATCCAAATTTTACTATCACAAATTCAAGTCCTTCAAGTGGTGGAACTGTTACTTCGGTGGCAGCTTTGACATTAGGAACAACAGGAACGGATTTAAGTTCATCGGTGGCTAATAGTACAACAACTCCTGTAATTACTTTAAATGTACCTACTGCGAGTGCTACGAATAGAGGTGCTTTATCTTCTACGGATTGGAGTACTTTTAATAACAAACAATCAGCAATCACTTTAACCACAACGGGTTCAAGTGGTTCGGCTACATTTGTTTCTAATACATTAAATGTTCCTACTTATACATTAGCAGGATTAGGGGGTATATCGGGTTCAGGCA
>Ga0194131_10004446_pt1 | contig 21139 bp, 13 predicted proteins | sample TA2KigO120mmetaG_FD_148631 | JGI IMG/M metagenome (GOLD analysis project Ga0194131, IMG submission 148631) | Freshwater microbial communities from Lake Tanganyika, Tanzania - TA2015053 Kigoma Offshore 120m | ecosystem: Environmental > Aquatic > Freshwater > Lake | place: Tanzania: Lake... | reverse complement strand
CGACAACGACGGCACGTTGGACTGCAACGACGGCTGCCCGAACGACCCGCTCAAGGTTGTTCCGGGCGTCTGTGGTTGCGGCGTGGCCGATACCGACAGCGACAGCGACGGCGTTGCGGACTGCGAAGACAACTGCGACCTGATCGCGAACCCGGGTCAGGGTGACTGCGATAACGACGGCGTCGGTGACGCCTGCGAGATCGCGGCTGGCACGCAGCTCGACACCAACACCAACGGCACGCCGGATAGCTGTGAGCCCGGCGCTGTGTTCACGTACTGCACCGCTGGTACCACCACCAACGGCTGCAACGCGAGCATCAACGCCGTCGGCTCGCCGAGCGTCGCGGCGACCTCGGGCCTGCTCATCACGGGCTCGGGCATCGAAGGTCAGAAGCAGACGCTCATGTTCTACGGGGTCAACGGTCCGGCCGCTCAGGCCTGGTCGCCGACCTCGTCGAGCTTCAAGTGCGTCCGCAACCCGGTCCAGCGCGTCGCCCCGCAGAACTCGGGCGGCACGGTGGATACCTGCGATGGCACCTACTCCGTCGACCTTGCGAACTACCTGGCGACCCGCCCCACCGCGATCGGCAACCCGCTGTTCGCCGGTGAGGTGTTCAACGCCCAGTTGTGGTTCCGTGACCCGCCCGCGCCTTCGACAAGCAACTTGTCGAACGCGGTGCAGTTCACCATGGCTCCGTGATCGCGTGAGCGATCCACGGGCTGTCAACGGCCCGTGATACGAAACGAGGGGCGTCCCGAGTGATCGGGGCGCCCCTCGCGCATTCTCTGGCTGTGACGGTCCGAGGACGGGTTGCAGTTCGTCCCGAGAGATCGAGGCGGCGCGCTACCATGCGGCGGCGTGAGTGAGGGTGGTGCGAAGAGCGGGCTGCCGCGGACGAGCGACGGGTTCGAGCTGCTCGGGGAACTTGGCAGCGGCGGCATGGGCGTGGTGTATCGAGCGCGCGAGCTCGCGACGGGGCGCATCGTGGCGCTCAAGGTGCTGCGGCACTCGAACGACCCTGAGGACACGACGTTCGATCGCTTCCAGCGCGAGGCGATGCTCTCGGCCTCGCTGTCGGACTCGCGTTGCGTGTTCGTGTATGGCGCCCACTCGTTCGAGGGCGCTCCGGCGATCGCGATGGAACTCGTCGAGGGCCCGACCTTGGAGCAGGTCGTCGCGCGCAAGGAGCCGATTCCGGTGCGCAAGGCGGTGCAGTGGGGGATCGAGCTGCTCGAGGCGCTCGAGGTCGCTCACCGCGCGGGCATCCTGCATCGCGATGTGAAGCCGTCGAACTGCTTCCTCGACTTGGCCGGCCGCGTGAAGCTCGGCGACTTCGGCCTCTCGCGCACGGTCCAGACCAATGTGCACCTGACCGACAAGGGACAGTTCCTCGGCTCGCCGCTGTACGCATCGCCGGAACAGATTCGCGGCCGCGAAGTCGACGAGCGCTCGGATCTCTACTCGGCGGCCGCCACGCTGTTCACCCTGCTGGCGGGGCGCCCCGGCTGGACCGGCACGAACCTGCAGGAGGTGTTCGCGCGCATCCTCTCGGAGCCACCCGACGACCTGCACGCGTTGCGCGCGGATGTGCCCGCGGAACTCGAGAGCGTCGTGGCGCGCGCCATGGACAAGGATCCCGCGCGCCGCTTCCAGAGCGTGCGCGAGCTGCGCGTCGCGTTGCATCCGTTCGCTGTCGATGCGCCGTCGGCGGACTTGGCGCGGCGAATCGCGGCGTGGTGCGTCGACTTCGTGGTCGCGTCGGTGATCGTGCAGGTCGTCTGGGTGCTGGTGCAGCTGTGTCGCGGCGGGGAGCTCGCTTGGGAGGCTGGGTCGGCGCGGGCGGAGCTCGGCCTCACGCTCTTCAGGCTCTTCTACTTCACGCTGTTCGAAGGCCTGTGGGGGCGCGGGCTTGGCAAGTGGGCGCTGGGACTGCGCGTGGAGTCGAGCGGCTCCCGCACGGTCGGATTCGGCCGCGCCGCGTGGCGCACGAGCGTGCTGCTCGCGCCCGGGCTGCTCATTCCGCTCGCGACGATCGCGTTCGGCGGCGTGGCGTGGGCTCGCGAGGATCTGGGGTCGATGGTGTGGTTCGCCGTGCTGTTCCTCGCGCCGCGCGGCTCGCGCGCGACGCTCTTCGCCCGCACGGGACTGCACGAGCGCTGGAGCGGGACGCGCACCACTCAGTCGGCCCTGCCGCTGCAGCGCGTCTCGCACGAGCTCGTGAGCGTCGAGACGCGCGCACCGCTCGCCGAGGTGGAGGGAGACGGGATCCTCGATCGCTATCGGCTGCGCGGTCGCGTGGCGTTCACCGATCGCGGTCCGCTGTATCTAGGCGAGGACGCGCTGCTCGAGCGCGATGTCTGGATCCTGCCCGCGAGTGCGGAGGAGAGCGCCGTCGACCTCGCTCTCGCGCAGCGCGAGCGCGCGACGCGCCTGCGCTGGCTGGCCTCGTTCGAGCATGCCGGCCACCGCTGGACCGTGCTCGAGGCTCCGGGCGGGGAGAGCCTCGTGAACTGGCGCACGCCGCAAGACGAGCTTGCGTGGCAAGTGATCTTGCGTCTGCTCGTCGAGCTGACCGACGAGCTCTCTTCAGGAACGGACCCCATCTCGCTCGATTCGCTCTGGATCGATCGATCGCACCACCTGCGCGTGCTCGACTTCCGCATCGCTGCGTCTGGAACTGAGCCGCTCGAGCGCCATGTGCTGCTGGCGCGCTTCGCTCGCATCCTGCTCTCGGACGAGTTCGAGCTTCCGCGCGACATGCCCGGGCATGCGGAAGCGGTCGTGAAGTCCGTGCTGTCCGGGGAGCCGCGCAACCTGCGGCGACTGCACTCCGAGCTCGTCGCACTCTCCGAGCGCATCGCGCATGTCACGGTCCAGCAACGCGTGCTGCAGGTCGGATCGAGCGCGCTGGTGATGGGACTCTCTTTCCTCATTCCGCTCGGACTCCCGCTCGATCTGCAGCTCGAAGGCAACGAAGTCTCGGGTCAGAATCCGCGCGTCGCGGGCGCGGCGATCCTTGCGGTGTGTGCATTCTGGGCGCTGTACGCGGCGCTCACTCGCGGCGGAGTGCTGATGCGCCTGTTCGGTCTGCGCCTGCGCGGGCCGCGGGGACGCCGGGCGGGAGCGCTCGTGTGGATCGCGCGCATGCTGACCATTCTCTCGCCGCTCGCCAGCCTCGGCATCGCGCTGCTCGTACTCGACAGCGGTACTGCGCACTTTTTGTGGATGGGCGCAGCGCTGCTCGCGATGCTCGGCGGTGCGACCTACACGGTGCTGCGTCCGCAGCTCGGCCTCGTCGATCGGCTGCTCGGGACGCGCATGGTCCAGCGCTGACGCCTCAGCGCTCGCGCACGCGCGCGAGGTTCTCGGCAGCCCACGGGTGCGCGGGATCGAGTTCGAGCGCCTTGGCGTAGCACTCTCTCGCGCGCGCGAATTTTTCCGCCTGCTCGCGACACCAGCCGAGGTTGTTCCACTCGTTGGCGGTCAGGCTGCGCGTGGAGCGCAGCGCTTCGAGCAGCGGCAGCGCCTCGCCGGGCCGCAGCGCGCGGATCAGGTCTGCGGCGCACAGCGAGCGCGCCGTGTGATTCTCCGGGAAGCGCGCCAGCAGCTCCTGCCACTGCGCGATCGCCGGCACGAGCTCGCCGCGCGCGGAGAGACCCGATGCGGACTGAAAGAGCTTGAGTTCCTCCTTGCGCTGCCCGGGCGCCGGCAAGTTCCCGGGCGCGAGTGGATCGAGACGCGCACCGCTGTCTTGCCCGGCATCGACATAGCCCAAGCCGCGTAGCGCACGCTGCGCTTCAGGATTCACGCTCTCGTCGCGATCGCGCACGAGCGCGGACCCGGAGCGTACGCGGCGGATCTCCGCCAGCATGCGAGCCGCGTCGACATCGCGCCCCGCGATCAGATTGCGCTGCTCCTGCCGATCCTGCTCGAGGTCGAAGAGCTCGGGCGCGCTCGAGTGAATGTACTTCACGCGCGCATCGGCCCAGCCGACGAGCGGGCTCCAGCCGAAGTTCTCCGCGCCGTTGAAGCACTCGAAGTAGACGCCACGCGCGTCCGGCACGAGCGCGTGATCGAGGCTCACGCCATCGATGTCGCGCGGCGCTTCGAGCCCGAGAGCTGCGAGAGCCGTGGGAAAGACATCGACGACGCTGACGCTCTCCTTCGAGCGCTCGCCCTTGCGCCAGCCATCGGGGGAACGCACGAGCATCGGCACGCGCACGGTGCTGTCGTAGCAGAACCAGCCGTGCGTGACTTCGGAGTGCTGGTTGAGCCCTTCGCCGTGGTCTCCGATCACGATCACCAGCGTGCGCTCGAGCGTTCCGTCGGCACGCAGCGCGTCGAAGAGCTGGCCGAGCTCGCGATCCATGTATGCGAGCTCGCCAAGGTAGGCGCTGCGCATGCCGGCGAACTCGGGCGGCGGCTCGTAGGGCTCGTGCGCGTCGAAGAGGTGGATCCACGCGAGGAATGGCCGCTCGCGGTCGCGCGCCTCGAGCCACGCGCGCGCTCGACCGAGCACATCGCTCGCCTTCAGCTCGGAGATCCTCGGCGCGGTCTTGTCCTGCGGCGGCTCGACGCCCTCGTACGTCTCGAAGCCCTGCGCGAGCCCGAACGAGCGGTCGAGCACGATCGACGCGACGAACGCGCCGGTCTGCACGCCTTCGGCCTGCGCGTACTCCGCGAGCGTGCGCGCCGCACTCGGCAGCGGCCGCGCGCCGTTCGCCGAGATCGTGTGGCGCGGCGGGTAGAGCCCCGTCAGCATCGAGCAGTGCGCCGGCATCGTGAGCGGCGTCACCGTGCGCGCTTGCTCGTAGACGAGGGATTCCTCTGCCAGCGCATCGAGGTTCGGCGTCGGTCGCTCCTTGTTGCCCATGAAGCCCGGAGCGTTGAAGCGTGTCGTGTCGAGCGTCACGAGCAGCACATTGCGGCGCTCGCGCGTCTCGCCGCACGAGGCGACGAACGCGAGCAGGCACGCGAGAGCGAAGCGGATCTTCACGCGACGCGAGAGTACCAGCCGTCTTCGCGCAGCGCGTCGCTCGACTTGTGTTGCGCGCTCCCGCGGAAAAGCGGCGCGGGCGGCCCTTGCGAGCCGCCCGCGCGTCGATTTCGATCCGTCAGGCCGCGCTCAGCGTGCCCCCAGCACCTTCGCGTAGCGGAAGTACACCTCGAGGCACAGCACGCCGAGCGCCGTGGTGTACACGCGGCCGCCCGAGAAGCCCCACGGGTCGACCTTCGCGTCCCACGAGCCCTTCTCGTCGCCGTCGCGGCGTTGGGAGTCGACCACGGCCGACTTCATGGCCTTGTTCCACTGCTCCCAGTACTTGTCGGTGCCCATCTGGTACATGGCGTAGGAGCCGTAGTACCAGTAGTAGAAGTCGATGCCGAAGCCATCCGGATCCCACTTGGGGAGCTTGGTCTTGAGCAGGTCGGCGTGCTTCGCCATCACCGGCGTCTTGTCCGGATCCTGTCCGAGGAAGAAGCGGCACAGTAGCGCCACGGCCGTCATCGCCTCGCCCTTGTCGGTCGGGAAGTGCTCGTTCACGCGCGTGATGCGCGAGGAGGGGCTGCCGATCGAGTCGTAGCCGCAGCGGCCGGTGACGGGGTCGGTGACCTCGTCGATCCAGGTCGCGGCGCCGCGGAAGGCCTCCGGGTCGATCTTGAGCTCGGCCTCTTCGGCGCTCTTGAGCGCGAACACGCACCAGCCCGTGACCGAGGTGTCGTTGTCGCCCGAGGGCGGCACATCGTAGCGCCACGCACCGTAGGGGTTGCGGGCGATGGTGATGAAGTTGATCGCGTCCTGCGCCGTGCGCTTGATCACGGGCGACTTCGAGAAGTAGTAGGCCTCGCTGACCGCAAGCGCCGCGATCGAGTGGTTGTAGAGGAACGAGTGGCCGAGCTTCTCGCCGAGCAGGCCGGTGTCGGGGTCCTGCTGCTCCTTCAAGAACTTGATGCCCTTGGCGACCTGGTCCTTGTAGGGGCCATCGCGGGTGGTGTTGCCGTCGCCGAGGAAGGCGAGCAGCGCCAGCCCGCTCATGCCGACATCGTGGAGCGCCTCGCCGGGGTCGGTGCAGGTCGTCGGCCCGATCTTGCCGCAGTTCGCCATGAAGCCGTCGCAATCCCATGAGCCGTCTTCGCTCTGGTGCCAGCGCAGCCACTCGAGGCCGTCCTTGAGCGCCTGCTCGGTGCCCGAGCCGCCGCGGGCCCTGAGGTTCTTGCGGCCGCCGAAGCGTCCGCCGAACTTGCCACCGGCGCCGCCACCGATGCCGATCACATCGTTGAAGGCCTTCGAGTCGAAAGGCGAGTCGGAGGAAAAGTCGGGATCTCCCTCCACCGACTCGAAGTCCTGGTCGGTGTCTTCTTCGTTGTGGTCGGAGACCTCGGCGTCCTTGAGGACCGGCTCCTCGGTGGGGTCTTCTTCCTCGAGCTCCGGCTCTTCTTCCGGCGGGTCCTCGAACACCTCTTCCGGCGCAGCCTCGATGCTGGCCTCGATCTTGCGCTCCTGCTGCTTGCCCAACTGATCCCAGGGGATGGCCATCATGATCAGCACGATGATCAGGTGGGCCGCCGCCGAGAAGGCCAGCCACGGAGCGCGGCTCATCCAGTCGTAGAGGATGTCGTTGAAGGTTTCCTCGCGCTCCCAAGCCTTGGGGAGCGAGGATTCGACATGGATGTTCGAGTAGTCGTTGGATTGCTGGGACATCGACAGGCTCCAGGGGGCCTCCGGCGGGGCAGCGGGGCGGCTCCCTGCCCGCTCGGCAGGAATGCCGCGCGGCGTCGGACCGTCCCCGGGGCCGCCGGGTGGGCGTTGGATGGTGCGACGGCCCTTGGGGGCCATCACATGGGACTCCAACGCCCGTGGTGTGTGGGGGTTCACACTATAGCGACGGGAGGCCTCGGCAACCGCCTCCTAGGAACACCCTGCGAGGAACCCACGGCGGGTTTCTCGAGGGGGCTAGTTCTGGGGCGCGGGCTGCGAGGGGCCGCGCGATGGGTTCGCCTGGGCGTCCCTTTGGCGCGTCACTCGAGCCTCCGGTGGCCAGATATAGGCCGCGCGGTAGAGGTCGTTGACTTCCAGATCGCGCCGCAGCTCCCCGAGCGCCCTCAGGTCGCGCTCGCGCAGCAGCCGCTGGACATCGCGGTCGGTGAAGTCGACATCGTCGCGGCGCTCGAGCTCGGCCACGCGCATCAGCAGGAAGCCGACGAGCTCGCCTTCGACCCGCAGGCTGGAGGGCTCGCTGATCGCTCCGGCCGCGGCGCTGTCGATGAACTCGGCGAAGTCCGGGAACGCCTCGCGGGCCCGCGCCAGCTCGCTCTTCGGCAGCAGGCCCTTGCGGCGGCGGCTCTCCCCGTCGGCCGAGTAGGTCTCCGCCAGCGCGCCGAAGTCCTCGCCCCCGAGCGCGCGCTCGCGCAGGGCCTTGGCGAGGTCGAGGGCCTTCTGAGCAGATCCGGCCTGAGCGGCGCTGACGAGGATGGCTTGCAGCTGGATGGTCGAGGGGAAGAGCTGCGCGATCGGCTGGCGGCGGTACAGGTAGAGCATGCGGCCGGGGCGCACGAACCGGTCGACATAGGGCCGGCCCGAGACGCCGGGATCGCGGCCGTCGATCGAGCGCAGCCAGAACTCGCGGAAATAGAAGTCGCGACGCTGCGCGCGCAGGGTCTCGGCGTCGAGATCCGAGGCCTTGAGCTGCTCGCCGAAGGCCGACGCGCTGCCCGCGTCCTCGATGAAGCCCTCGAGGTCGTCGTCGACGAGCGAGTCGACGCGGGCGGCGTCGAAGCCGAGGTCGCGACCAGCCTGAGTCATGAGCCGCGTGCGCACAAAGTCGGCGTGGCTCTCTTGAAAGAGCTTGCGGCGCTCCTCCTCGTTGGTCACCGACTTCCCGCGCCGGCGCAACTCGCGATAGAACTCGGCGAGCGTGACGACCTCTTCGTTGACGATCAGGTAGACGCCGTTCAGGACCTCCGGCGCGGTCGCCGGTCCGGGAGCGGGCGCCACTTGGGGCGTGGCGTCGAGCGCTGAGCGCTCGCCCTGCGCATCGGGCGCCGCGCTCTCGCCCTCCCGCGGCAGCGGGTTCTGGGGCGGCTTGGTGGCCGCGGCGAGGGCGAGGAGCAGGGAGAGCATCAGGGACGAGCCGCCGGGATTGTCGAACCCTGCGGCGAGCCCTGCAAGAGTTCCTCCAGCCACGCCAGCGCCTTGTCGGGCGCGCTGCGCGAGGTCGGGATCACGAGGTGCGCGAGGCCGGTGCGGATCGGGCGCAGGTCGACCTTGCGGCTGGCCAGCGCGTGCTCGAGCGTCACGCGGTCCTTGAACTCGAGCAGGTAGATCTCGCCGCGCCACGAGATGCGCGTCAGCCCGAGCTCGAGTGCGCGGGCGCGCAGCTTGAAGCTCTGCACCAGCGCGCGCGCCTCCCTCGGCAGGCGGCCGAAGCGGTCGCGCAGCACGCCTTCGAGTTCGCTGGCGGCCTCGGCCGAGTGGATCGTGTCGAGTTGGCGCAGGATCTCGAGCCGCGTGGCCTGCTCGGGGATCCACCCCTCGGGCAGGAAGGCGCGCAGGCCGAGCTCGAGCTCGACTCCCGCCGCGAGCCGCGACTCCGGCGTGACGGCGTCGCGAGAGGCGCCCTGCCGCACACGCTCGACCGTCTCCTTGAGCAGGCGGCAGTAGAGGTCGTAGCCGACGGACGCGATGTGGCCCGACTGCTGGGGCCCGAGGATGTTGCCCGCGCCGCGTAGCTCGAGGTCCTTCATCGAGATCGCGAAGCCGGAGCCGAGCGCCGCCATCTCCTCGAGCGCCTTGAGCCGCTCGCGCGCGATCTCCTTCATCGGCTTGAGCGGATCGACGAGCAGGAAACAGTGCGCCTTGTGCGAGCCGCGCCCGACGCGACCGCGTAGCTGGTGCAGTTCCGAGAGTCCGTAGTGGTCCGCCTCGTCGATCAGGATCGTGCCGGCGGCGGGGATGTCGAGGCCGTTCTCGACGATCGTGGTCGCCACGAGCACATCGACTTCGCCGCGCGAGAACGAGTCCATCACCGCCTCGAGCTCCTTCGCGGGCATCTGGCCGTGGCCGATCGCGAACGAGCACTCGGGCACGAGCTCCTGCAGCGCGCGTGCCATGTGCAGGATCGTACTGACGCGGTTGTGCAGGAAGAACACCTGCCCGTCGCGATTCTTCTCGCGCAGCAGGGCGTCGCGCACGAACTCGCGATCGCCTCGATCGACGATGCGCGTCTCGACCTCCAAACGTCCGGGCGGGGGCGAGGAGAGCGCGGAGATGTCGCGCACGCCGGCGAGCGACATGTGCAGCGTGCGCGGGATCGGCGTCGCCGAGAGCGCGAGCACATCGACCATCGCGCGCAGCGACTTGAAGTGCTCCTTGTGCGTGACGCCGAAGCGCTGCTCCTCGTCGATGATCACGAGGCCGAGGTTCTTGAAGTTGACGTCCTTCGAGAGCAGCCGGTGCGTGCCGATCGCGATGTCGATCTCGCCACTCGCAATGCCCGCGAGCACCTGCTTCTCGTCGACGCCCGTCACGGTGCGCGAAAGCACGCCGATCTCGAGCGGAAAATCGGCCAGCCGCTCGCGGAACGAGAGGAAGTGCTGGTGGGAGAGCACGGTGGTCGGCACGAGCACGGCGACCTGCCCGCCGGCGGCCGCGACGCGGAAGGCCGCGCGCACCGCGATCTCGGTCTTGCCGAAGCCGACATCGCCGCACAGCAGGCGGTCCATCGGCCGCAGGCCCTCGAGATCCTCGGCGATGTCGCCGTCGACCTGCGCCTGATCGGGCGTGTCGGCGTAGGGGAACGCGCCGATCATGTCTTTGAGCAGAACCGGATCGCAGCGCCACGGCGTGCGCTGCTTGAGCTCGCGCTTGGCCTGCACTTCGAGCAGGTCGCTCGCCAGATCGAACAGCGCGCGCTCGACTTTCTCGCGCCGCTTGCGGAACGACTGGCTGCCGATCTTGTCGAGCACCGGCGCGGCGCCCGCGCCGATGTAGCGCTGGACGAGGTCGATGCGCGTCGCGGGCACATACAGGCTGACTTCCTCGGCGAACGAGAGGTGCAGGTGCTCCTCCTCGCCGCCGCCGCGCGCCATGCGCACGAGGCCCTTGTAGAGCGCGAGGCCGTGCACCGCGTGCACGACGAAGTCGCCGACCTTCAGGTCGAAGAAGGACTGCAGCGCGCGCGTGCGGTGCGCGGCCTTGGTGGCGCTGACGCGGCGCGCGCCGACGATGCCGACGAGCTCGTGGTGATCGACGACGATGAGCGCCAGCGCCGGAAAGCGGAAGCCCTTGGCGACCGAGCCGACGCGCGTCTCGACGCGCTCGACGCCGCCCGCATCCGCGAGCACGGTGCGGAAGCGATGCTCCTCGGCCTGTGTGCGGCACAGCACGAGGGCGCGCGTGCCATCCGCGGTCGCCTCGCGCAGCAGCTCGCTCGCCTGACGAATGCCGCCGGAGAGCGCCTGCACGGAGCGCGTGTCGAAGTGCACATCCTTCGCGGGCAGGCTCTGCAATCGCAGGCGGCGGCGCGCGTCGCGCGCTTGCCACAGCACGCCGAGTTCGCGCTGGTGCGACGCGGACTGGATCGAGAGCCCGTTGGCGCGGTCCTCGATGCGCAGCGGCTCGAGCTCGGCGACCACGGCCTGCGGCGGGAAGAGCAGCGCAGGAGCGATGCCGCTGCCGTCTTCGACGCCGCCCGCGTCGCGTGCGATGCACACGGCGACCTGCTCGAGCTTCTGAACGCTTTTTTGCTCGAGCGGATCGAACGTGCGCAGGCTCTCGACCGCGTCGTCGAAGAGCTCGATGCGCAGCGGCAGCTCGCTCGCGAATGGGAACACATCGAGGATGTCGCCGCGCAGCGAGACTTCTCCGGCGCGCTCGACGAGCGGCACGCGCTCGTAGCCCGCGTCGACGAGTTGCTTGAGGAACTGCTCGGTCGAGAGCTTCTGCCCGAGTGAGAGATGCAAGGTCGCAGCGGCGAGGTCGCCGGGCTTGGGCAGCGGCTGCAGCAGCGCGAGCAGCGACGCGACGATCACGCGCGGCCGCGCCTCGACCGGACCGGAGAGGCGCTGCGCGAGCTCGATGCGTTGGCGAATCGCGCCGAGGTCGCCGCCGTCGAGGCGACCCTTGCCGCCCTCGCGCGCAGGAAACAGCGCCGCCTGTAGGCCGAAGAACTCGAGGTCGTCGCGCAGCGCGTCGGCCTCGGCATCGCCCGAGACGATCACGATCCACGGCTGCTTCGAGCGGCGCGCGAGCTCGGAGAGCACCAGCGCCTGCGCCGATCCCCACAGCCCGCCCGCCGACACCTCCGGCCGCTCGCGCAGGAGCCGCTCGAGCTGCTCGACCTGCGGCAGCGTCGCCGCATCGATCCGCGCACTTCCCTGAGACGACTCCATCGCCGCATCCTAGCTCGGAGCTCGCTTGGGATTCCCCAGCGAGCACGCGATCCGCGCGCCTTTCGCTGACCTGCGAGCGCGTGCGTCGGTCGCCCGCGGCCGCGTTCGCTCAGGCTTCGTTCGTCGCCATGTCGCCCGATCCGTCCGCGAGCGCGAGCAGCGCCTCGTGAGCGGCCCAGCGCTCGGCTTCCTTGCGCGTGCGGCCCCAGGCGGAGGGGAAGGCGCGCTCGCCGAGCTTGGCACGCACGAGGAAGGCCCGCGCGTGCGCCTCGCCGCGCGTCTCGAGCAACTCGTAGTCGGGAAGCGTCGCCCACCGTGCCTGCGCGAGGTGCTGCAGGCGCTGCTTGGGATTCGCGCTGGCGAGCTCGCGCTCCGCGTCGGCGAGCGTCGTAGCCAGCGTGCGCTGCACGAACGCTCGCGCGGGCTCGAAGCCGCCGTCGATGTAGATCGCGCCGAGCACGGCCTCGTAGAGATTGGCGAGCACGGACACGGGCAGCGCGCGGCCTTGCAGGCCCTTGCCGAGCGCGGCGCCCGCGTCCAGACCGAGCTCGCGCGCGCTCTCGGCCAAGGCACGCCGCGACACGACCGCGGCCTTGATCTCCGTCATCGCGCCTTCGGAGAGTGCCGGCTCGCGAGCGAAGAGCTGCTCGGTGGTCGCGAGGTTCAGCGCGGCATCGCCGAGGAACTCGAGGCGCTCGTTGTCGCGCCCGCCCTGCACGGACGCGTGCGTCAGCGCCTGCGCGAGCAGGCTCGGATCGCGAAACTCGTAGCCGATGCTCTCCACGCCCCCAAGTGTAGTTCAGGTTGATGCGAGCGCGCTCGCCGCCGCGGAATCGACGAGCCACATGAGCGCGCCCTCCCACGGGCGCACGAGCGCCGCCGGCAGGTGCGGACCGTCCTCGCGCGCGTGCAGCACTTCGCGCAGCGCCGGCGCCTTGTCCGCTCCGGCGACGAGAAACAGCGCCTGCCGCGCGGCATTCAGCGTGCGCAGCGTCAGCGTGATCCGATTCGCGGAGAGCTTCTCCACCCATGTCGAAGCCACGAAGAGCCGCGTCTCGACGAGTGCCGTGGTGCCCGGAAAGAGCGACGCAGTGTGCCCGTCGGCGCCCATGCCGAGCAGCACGAGATCGAAGCGCGGCACTTCGCGCGAGCCGAAGCTCTCGACGAGCTCGCGCTCGTACTGCGCGGCCGCGCTGCCTGCTCCGAGCTCGCCGCGCATGCGGTGCACCTGCGTCTGGGGCACCAGCCCTGAGCCGAGCCACGCCTCGCGCGCCATGCGGTAGTTCGAATCGTCGTGCTCAGGCGGCACGGCGCGCTCATCGCCGAAGTACACGTGCCAGCGCGCGAACTCCGCCTCCGAAGCCGCGAGCATGCGGTAGAGCACACGCGGCGTCGAACCACCTGCGAGCGCGATGCGGAAGGCGCCGCGCTCCGCGATCGCGGAACGAGCTTGCTCGAGCACGACTGCGCGCGCGTGCTCTGCGAGCGCCGCGGCGTCCCTGCGCTGCACGAGTGCTGTCCTGCGCGTCGTCACGGGCCCGCTTTCACGCTGTGCACGCGCATCAGTCGAGGTTGTTGCGCCAGCGGCGTCCGTCGCGCTCGAGCAGCTCGCTCGCGTCCGCGGGGCCGCTCGTGCCGGCGTGGTAGTTGGGGAAGTGCCCGGGCGGCAGCGACTTCCACAGCGCGAGGATCGGATCGACCACGGCCCAGCTCGCCTCGACCATGTCGGCGCGCTGGAACAGCGTCTGGTCGCCGAGCATGCCGTCGAACAGCAGTCGCTCGTAGCCCGTCGCGGGGGTCGAGCCGAAGTGGTCCGAGTAGCTGAAGTCCATGTACACCGAGCCGAGTCGCAGCGACGCGCCGGGCACCTTGGCGCCGAACTTGAGCGCGATGCCCTCGTCGGGCTGGATGCGGATCACGAGCACATTCGACTTCGTGCGATCGACCTCCGTGTTGCGGAACAGCATCATCGGCGGCCGGCGGAACTGGATCGCGATCTCGGTCGTGCGCCGCGGCAGCGCCTTGCCGACGCGCAGGTAGAACGGCACATCGGACCAGCGCCAGTTGTCGATGGCGAGCTTCATCGCCACGAATGTCTCGGTGCTCGACATCGGATCGACCGCGTGTTCCCCGCGGTAATCGGGCATCTGCCGCCCGCCCGCCGTGCCCGCCGCGTACTGGCCGCGCACGACTTTGCGCTGCACATCCTCCGGCGTGTACGCCTGGATCGCGCGCAGCGCCTTGCACTGCTCGTCGCGCACCGCATCCGCCTGGAACGAGATCGGCGGCTCCATCGCGACCAGCGAGATCAGCTGGAAGATGTGGTTGGGCACCATGTCGCGCAGGGCGCCGGCTTTGTCGTAGTAGCCGCCGCGCTTCTCGACGCCGAGCGTCTCGGCCACCGTGATCTGCACATGGTCGATGTAGCGGCGATTCCAGATCGGCTCGAAGATCGCGTTGGAGAAGCGCAGCACCATCAGGTTCTGCACGGTCTCCTTCCCGAGGTAGTGGTCGATGCGATAGACCTGCGACTCGCGCAGCGTCTGCGAGAGCTCGCGGTTGAGCGCGCGCGCGCTGGCGAGGTCGTGGCCGAAGGGCTTCTCGACGATCACGCGGCGCCACGCGCCGTCGGTCTCCTCAAGCAGCCCGTGCTCTTTGAGCTTGCGCGCGATGAGCCCGAAGTATTCCGGCGCGACGGCGAGGTAGAAGAGCGCGTTGCCCTGCGTGCCGGACTGCGTACGCGCGCTCTCGAGCGCCTGCGCGAGCCGCGCGTACAGGTCCGGCTCGTCGAAGTTGCCGCGCACATAGCTCGTGCGTGGCGCGAGCCAGTTCCACACGCCTGCATCGAAGCTCTCGCCGATGTGCCCGGCGAGCTCCCGCCCGAGATGCTCGCGAAATTCCGTGTCGTCGAGCTCGCGGCGACCGATGCCGATGACGGCCGTGCCCGTCGATGTCAGCAGCCGTTGCGTGGCGAGGTTGTAGACCGACGGCACGAGCTTGCGCTGCGTGAGGTCGCCCGCGGCTCCGAAAATCACGATCGCGCACGGCGGCGCCTTGCGGCCCGCGATGGGGACCGCGCTCTCGAGCAGGTCGACGCCGTCCGCGACGCTCACTTCTTCGCCTCGACGTGCCCGCCGAACTTCTCGCGCATCGCCGAGAGCACCTTTTCGCCGAAGGTGTGTTCCTGCCGCGAGCGGAAGCGCGCGTAGAGCGCCTCGGTCAGCACCGGCGCGGGCACGGCTTCCTCGATCGCGGTCTGCACGGTCCAGCGTCCCTCGCCGGAATCGGCGACCACGCCCGTGTACTTCTCGAGCTTCGGCTGCTCCGCGAGCGCCGACGCGGTGAGGTCGAGCAGCCACGAGCCGACCACGCTGCCGCGCCGCCACAGCTCGCAGATGTCGGCCAGGTCGAAGTCGTAGCGCTGCGTCGCGGGCACGCTCGCAGCGCTCGCGCACTTCAGGATGTCGAGTCCTTCGGCGTAGGCCTGCATCAGGCCGTATTCGATGCCGTTGTGGATCATCTTCACGAAGTGTCCGGCGCCGACCGGGCCGCAGTGCAGGTAGCCCTGCTCGGCGGTGCTGCTGCGCGCTCCGCGCCCCGCGGCGCTCGGCGTGTCGCCTTGCCCCGGCGCGAGCGTGCGCAGCGCGGGCTCGAGCAACTCGAAGGCCGCGCGTTCCGCTCCGACCATCAGGCAGTAGCCGCGCTCGAGTCCCCATACGCCGCCGCTCGTGCCGACGTCGATGTAGCGCACGCCCTTGCGCGCGAGCTCGGCCGCGCGGCGCACATCGTCCTTGAAGTACGAGTTGCCGCCGTCGATCACGACATCGCCGGGGGAGAGCAGCGCGCCGAGCTCCGCGATCGTCTTCTCCGTCGGCTCGCCCGCGGGCACCATCACCCAGCACACGCGCGGCGCCGGCAGCTTCGCGACCAGTTCCGCGAGCGTGAACGCAGGCTGTGCGCCGTGTTGTGCGAGCGCCTGCACGCTCTCCGCGCTCATGTCGTGCGCGACCACCTCGTGTCCGCCCTGCATCAGTCGCCGGGCCATGTTGGCGCCCATGCGACCGAGCCCGATCATCGCCAGTTTCATGCAGTTTCTCCGCGCCTTCGTGCCGGTGGGGGAGCGCTCACTTGCCCTGTGCCGCCACGGCCGCGAGCAAGGTGTCGAACGCCGTGTCGAAGAGCTTCACGCCCTCGGAGAGCAGTTGCTCGCAGGTGGCGTCGAGGTCGAGCCCGAGCAGCGCGAGCTGGTCGAGCTGCGCCTGCGCCTCGGCCGCATCTTCGACGAGGCTCGCGCGCGCGCGACCGTGGTCGCGGAACGCGTCGAGCGTCGCCGGCGGCACCGTGTTCACCGTGTCGGGCCCGATCAGCTCTTCGACATAGCGCACATCGCTGTAGCGCGCGTCCTTCGTTCCCGTCGAAGCCCACAGCAGGCGCTGCGCTCGCGCGCCGCGCGCCGCGAGCACCTGCCAGCGCGGCGACGCGCTGAGGCCGAGATAGGCCTGATACGCGCGCTTGGCATTGGCGATCGCGATCTTGCCGCGCAGCTTCGCCGCCGTCGCCGCGCGAGCCGGATCGCTCGCGAGAGCGTCGAGGCGCGGGTCGAGCGCCGAGTCCACGCGGCTCACGAAGAAACTCGCCACGCTGCTCGTCGCGTCGATGCGCCCGCCGCGCGCCGCGCGCTCCTCGAGCCCGCTCATGTAGGCGTCGGCGACCGCGAGGTACGCGTCGACGGAGAACAGCAGCGTCACATTGACATGCACGCCCTCGGCGATGAGCGCGCGGATCGCCGGGACGCCGGCCTTGGTGGCGGGCACCTTGATCATCAGGTTCGCGCGCGCAACCTCGCTCCACAGCCGCCGCGCTTCCTCGAGCGTGCCCGCCGTGTCGTGCGCGAGCTTCGGGCTGACCTCGAGGCTGATGTAGCCGTCGCGCCCGCCGCTGCGCGCATGCACGGGAGCGAGCTGGTCGCAGGCGCGCTGGATGTCGGCGATCGCGAGCCGCTCGTAGGCGCGCTTGGGATCGCGGGCGCACAGCTCCTTCATCGCCGCGAGGTCGGCGCGGTACTCCCTCCCGCTGGCGATGGCCTTCTCGAAGATCGCAGGGTTGGAAGTGACGCCCATCAGGCAATCCCGCTCGGCCATGCGCGCGAGCTCACCGGAGTCGAGCAGGTCGCGCCGAATGAAATCGAACCAGATCGACTGGCCGAGCCGGTGGAGCTCGACGAGCGGGGCGGATGCGGTCTGCATGGGGGGAGCATGGGAACCTGCCGCGAGGTCGGATTCCAGCCCCCGGACCGGCGCGCGGGGTGCCCCGCAAGGCCCGGATCCAGAACTTGTTCCCTTCCGATTCGCCGCGACCGCCTAGAATGGAGTTCGAGTCCCCCCAGACGCCCCCGCTGCCTGCCTCCGATGTCTGCCCTCGTCCACCTTGCGCTGGCCTGTGCGCTGCAGTGTTCCGATCCGCCCGCGCCGGCAGAAGGGTTCGCGTACGACGAGGTCTTCGACCTGCCGTTGACCTTCAGCGACGGCGAGGTCACGACCGCGACGCTGCGCCATCCGCGCGACTCCGCCGGTCCGTGCGGCTGGCCAGTGATCGTCTTCATCCACGGCCTGTTCGGTGACCAACACGGTCCCGCCAGCTTCGCGCGCTCCTTTGCGGCCGCCGGCTACGCGACCCTGACGTTCGACGTGCGCGGCCACGAGACCCACTCGGGCCGCCACACGCTCTGGAGTCTGCGCGAGCGCCTCGACCTCGTCGAGGTGATCGAGTGGCTCGGCGCGACCTACCCCGGCGTCGTGGACGTCGGCCGTCTCGGCCTCGCGGGCACCTCGCAGGGCGCGATCCTCTCGCTCTCGCTCGCCGGTCGCGAGAACGCTCCCATCGAGCCCAATCCCTGGCGCGGCGGCACGTATCCCGACATCGACGCGCTGGTCGTCACGAACCTCACGGCCGATTTCTTCGCGGCCTTCTCGCCGCAGTCCGCGGGCCTGCACTGCAGCCTCGCCTCGGCGCTGCTCGGCCCTTCGGGTGCGTCCGTGCGCTTCGACTACGGCATCGTCGCCGACGCCGAGCGCGCCGTGATCGACCGCGATCCCCTGCTGTGGGCCGCGCTCGTCTCCGATCCCTCGCGCGACCCGCGCCCCGTCATGCCGCAAGTCACGGTGCCGTTGCTCGCGATGGGAGCTTGGGACGACTACTGGTTCCCGCTGCGCTCGTTGCTCGAGGCCCTCGACGCGCTCCCCGCCGGCGTGCCGCACAAGCTCTACCTCGGCACCGGCGGCCACAGCACGCCGAACGCGGTCGGCGAGATGGCGTTGCGCGATTCGTTCCGCCGTCAGTGGTTCGAGCGCTTTCTCAAGGGGCAGCAGAATGGCATCGAGACGGGCCCGCGCGTGACCTATGCGCAGACGCCGGCCTCCGCGGTGGCCTACCTTTCGAACCAGACCGCTTGGGAGCGGCGCCAGTCGTCCGTGTGGCCGCCGCCGGATTCGCGGCCCGTGCGACTGCACCTGCGCCAAGGCGCGCTGCTCACTCCCGTCGAGCCCAGCGGCGACGAGCCCGACGAGTTGCTCGTGCAGGACGTCGCCGCCGGCTTCGGCCCCGTCGAACTGATCGCCACCGAGTTCCGCCTGCCGATGATCGAGCAGGAGATCGAGCGGCGCGTGCTCACCTGGCGCACGCCCGCGCTCACGGCCCCGCTGCGCATCGTCGGTGCCCCACAGGTGCGTCTTGACCTGCTCGCGCTCGGCGCCGACTGGCAGGCTGCGGTTTCGCTGTGGGACCTCAATCCGGCGGGAGAAGAGCGCTACGTCACCAGTGGCGTGCACTTCGGCCAAGGCGCGCCCGCGGGCCCGACGACCGTGTACCTCGGCGGCCAGTGCTACGAGTTCGCCGTCGGCCATCGGCTCGAGCTGCGCCTCTCCAACATGCTCGTGCACGAGCCGCCGCCCGGCGCGATCTTGCGCTACGCCCCGTCCCTCGACCCGTTCACGCTCACGGTGCGCCACGACGCGGCCGCGCTCTCGTGGCTCACCTTGCCCGTGCCCGAAGCAAACCCGCTCTCCTACGGCACCGCGCAGGTCGCGAGCGGCGGCTGCGTCGCCCGCATGGGCTCGACCGGCCTCGCCTCGCCCTCCGCCAACCCGCCCTTCGTCCTGCGCGCCGATTCCGTCATCCCCGACCGCGACGGCCTCCTGCTCTACGGCTTCGCCCCCAAGCAAGTCCCCCTGAGCGGCGGCAACCTCTGGATCGCCCCCCCCGTCCTGCGCTCCAGCCTGATCGACTCCGGCGGCTCCCCCTCCACGCCCTGCTCCGGCACCCTGCTGCGCGACTTCTCTTCCCGCCTCCAGTCCGACCCCCTCCTCACCCCCGGCCGCCCCGTCTACGCCCAGTTCTGGTACCGCGACCCCCAGTCCCCCAGCCTCACCAACCTCACCAACGCCCTCCAGTTCACGGTCCTCCCCTGACCCCACCCCGCGCGCGGATGCAGCACCGCCGAGGGTGGCAAGTTCGGGCCCGATGGAACACGGGCCTCCAGTCGGCCGCGGCAACTCTGAGTCGCGAGTTGAGCCTCAGTAGCCGCTTGACACCGCGAGGTAGTGCATCAAAGCTGTGGGCTGGGCCTTCGCGAGCGATCCCCGTTGCCGCGATGGCCTCCAGAAACTCTCGGGAGTCTCTGACCCGCCCCCACCTCTTTCCTCGGAGAAGTTCCCCCCATGCGCTCTGCACTGCTTGCGTCCAAGCTTGTCCCCGTTCTGCTTGGCGTCCTTGCCGTTACTTCGTGCAAGTCGACAGACCTGTCAAAGGCCGCCAAGGCCTATCGAATGGGCGATCTCGAGGTCGCCGCCGCCGAAATCGAGAAGATCGATGGCAAGAGCAAGACGGACGGTGTCTGGATCGAGATGCAGCGAGCCAGCATTCTGCATGCTTCGGGCCAAGTTGCCGAGAGTCAAGCCGCGCTTGTGCTCTGCCAGGAGAAGATGGATGCGCTGCTCAAGGATGCGGGCGAGCAGAACATCGCCGTAGGAGGGCTCGCGGGTGCCGGCGCGGTCATGACGGATGACCGCACCTGCAGCTATGTAGGTGCCATCTACGAGACCCAGCTCGTTTGCTCTCTGCAGGCTGCGAACGCGCTCCTCATGTCGGATCTCGTTTCGGCCCAAGCCGCGGTCTCGACGCTCCGCAATCGTGTGGATGAGGCCACGACGGTCAAGTCCAACACCGCCAAGTACATCGCTGAGCAACGCGAGAAAAACGCCAAGGAGCGGGCGGACAACGAGCAGAAGTACGGCGACCAGTTCAAACAGTATGAGTCCGCGCTCTCGCTCGTCGATGCAGACAAGGCGCTTCAGTCCGCTTACAATAGCTGGGCGGACACTTCGATCGGAGTCGGCCTCTACCTGGCCGAAGTCGTCCAACGTGAGACCGGTCGCAAGGGAGAGTTCTCCGAGTACATCAAGCGCGCTGCCAAGGACGCCTCCGCCCAGAAGTGGAATCAGGCGACGTATCAGGCACTTGCCAAGTCGATGGGCGATGCCGTTGCGCAACTCGACGCTGCGCCCGTAGGCGGCAGCACCTACATCCTCGTTCATTCAGGTCTCGCTCCTCAGCGCGTCCTGAATACCGAGCGCATGGCTGCGATGAAGCCACTCGAGGTCGAGCTTCCGGGGCTGACCGATCACGCCTACGCCGGTGCGATCACGGTCGAGGTTGGCGGCGTCGCTCACAAGCCGACCGTGATCACCGACTTGGCGCTCATCAAGCGCAACGAGTTCGACATCAACTACCCCGACATGGAGTACCGCGCCGTACTTGGCAAGGTCATCAAGGAGCTCGTTGCCGCAGCGGGCGCAGCTGTAGCCCTCACATCGGACAGCCGAGACGCCCAGATCATCGGTGCGGCCGCATTTCTAGTTGGAAAGATCGCGAGCAATGCTCAGGGCGCTGACCTGCGCAGCTGGGACTGCCTGCCGCATCAGTTCGTGGTGCTTGCGATCCCGACGCCCGCAGACGGCAGCCTGAAGATCAAGACCGACGCCACGGAGCGGGTCGTAGCTGTCGCTCCGGGCGTGTCCAACTTCGTCGTCGCGACCAGCACGGGCCCCAACCACCTCCTCGTCCAGTCGGCTCCGCTCCGGGCGGCCGCAGTCAACTGATCGGGAGTCGAACATGAAGGCACTCCTCGCGTCGATCTGCGCTCTCACTCTCTCGGTCTCGGCCTGCATGGCCCCCCAGGCCGCACCGGGGCTCGAACAGCGCGTGCAGATGCTCGCGGGGGTGCCGCCCTACATCGTCGTCGATGCCTGCAGCTTGAGGCGCGACACCGGTGTTCCGATGTTCGTGGGCGACCTGCGAAACTCATCGCGGGTCGCCACCTCCAACCTGGAGTGGCAGGTGGCATTCCAAGATGAGTTGGGGACGCAGGTCGCCGCGAGCGACACCCGCTGGGCCAAGGTGACCTTGGGTCCCGGCGAGTCCAAGCAGCTTCAACTCGTCGCGAGCAGTCCGTCTGCTCGCCAGTTCCTCCTCAAGCTCCGGCCCCGCTAACCCCCAACCTCGTCCTCGAAGCAGAACATGAAGAACTACCTCGTCCTGATCCCCCTCTTGGCCCTCCCGCTCACCTCCTGTGCGAACATGTCGCGCAACACCGCCTATGCGCAAGACAAGACCGTGACTCTCGATGAGTGGTCGCAGTGGGCCACGCTCATCACTTCAAGCGTGGTAGAAGGCATGAACAACTGGGAGGGACCC
>Ga0194131_10004445_pt1 | contig 21151 bp, 19 predicted proteins | sample TA2KigO120mmetaG_FD_148631 | JGI IMG/M metagenome (GOLD analysis project Ga0194131, IMG submission 148631) | Freshwater microbial communities from Lake Tanganyika, Tanzania - TA2015053 Kigoma Offshore 120m | ecosystem: Environmental > Aquatic > Freshwater > Lake | place: Tanzania: Lake... | reverse complement strand
CCGCGGCCCGGCAGCTGGCGCTCTTCGGACCGGCGGGGGCCCCCGCGCGCGATAATGAGGTCGTACGGCGGCTCCAGGCGCTCGACGTCGACGACATCACGCCGCGCCGCGCGCTGGAGCTCCTGGCCGAGCTGAAGAGGATCGCGAACACGGACTGATGTCAACGTCCAACTGGCAACGCCACACCTCCCGGACCCCGGCGTGGCGCAGGTGCGTGTGGTTGGGAATCGGGGGTTGGCTGGTGGCCATTGGCGCCGGCTGCGCCGGCCACGCCGGCGTCCCCGCCGATGACCTCCTGCGCGTGGTCATCCGCGCCGCGCCGACGACGTTCGACCCGCGCGTGGGCACCGACGAGGGATCGCAGCGGGTCCACCAGCTCGTCTACGATCACCTGCTCACGATCGACGACCAGCTCCGCGTGGTCGCCGAGCCGCCCGCGCTCGCCATGCGGCTCGAAACGCCCGACCCGCTCACCTACATCGTCCACCTGCGCCGCGGCGTCCGGTTCCACGACGGCCGGACGCTCACGGCCCGCGACGTCGTCTACACGTTCGGGAGCTTTCTCGATCCCGACTTCGTCTCCCCGAAGAAGGGCGCGTACCGCGCGCTCGCCTCCGTGCGCGCCCTCGACGACTACACGGTGGAGTTCAGACTGACGGAACCGTTCGCGTCGTTTCCGATCCAGCTCGTCATGCACGTCGTTCCGGCCGGGAGCGGCGACTCGCTGCGCACGTTTCCGATCGGCACCGGCCCGTACCGGTTCGTGCGGCATACGGTCGACGAGGAAGTCGCCTTCTCCGCCTTCGAGGGCTACTGGGACGGGCTGCCGCAGAACGCCGGCGTCATCCTCCGCATCATTCCCGACGAGACGATGCGCGGCCTGGAGCTGCGGAAGGGGTCGGCCGACCTGACGATCAACGACGCGCCGCCGGACATCGTGTCCCGCCTCGAGCAGGACGGGCTCACGATCACCGAAGCCGACGGCGTCGACTACGCCTACATCGGCCTCAACCTGCGCGATCCGGCGCTCGGCGACAAGCGCGTCCGGCACGCGATCGGGTACGCCGTCGACCGGCAGGCGATCGTCGAGCATCTGCGGCGGGGCCTCGCGCGGCCGGCCGTCGGCGTGCTGGCGCCGGTGGCGTGGGCGTTCGAGCCGAACGTGCATCAGTTCACCCACGATCCGGCGCGCGCCGGGCGCCTGCTCGACGAGGCGGGCTACCCGGACCCCGACGGCGACGGCCCTCTGCCGCGCCTCCGCCTGTCGCTCAAGACGTCGACCGACGAGTTCTTCCGCCTGCAGGCGGCCGTGATCCAGGAGAATCTGCGGCTGGTGGGCATCGACGTCGACGTGCGGTCCTACGAGTTCGCCACCTTCTATGCCGACGTGCTGGCCGGAAACGTCCAGATGTATGCGCTGCAGTGGGTCGGCGTCACCGATCCCGACATGCTGCGCCGGCTCTACCATTCGAATCAGGTGCCGCCGGTCGGCTTCAATCGCATCTACTACAGCAACCCGGACGTCGATCGCCTGATCGACCTCGCGACGACGGCGCTCACCGACGACGCGCGACGGCAGTACTACAGCGCCGTGCAGAAGCTGGTCGCCGAGGACGCGCCGTACATCAGCCTCTGGTACAAGACCAACGTCGCCGTGACCCGTCCGAACATCACCGGGATGCGCCTCTCGGCGCAGGCGTCGTTCGCGGCGCTGAAGGACGTCCGGAAGGTGCAGCCGTACGGCGCGGCGTACTCGGGCCACTCCGACAACCACCGGCGGTAGCGCCGCCGCGAGGCGCCGCCGACGCGACGGGGCGCCTCAATTCTGGGCTTCCGCGCGCGCCTCGGCCGTGTACGGCGAGACCGGGTGCTCCTCGATCAGCTGGTTGAATGTCTTGCGCGCCTCGTCGGTGTTCCCCGCCGCACGGTAGGCCTTGCCGAGCTCCATCAGGATTGCGTCCTTCGGCAGCGTGTCGTCGCTCGTCGACGCCAGCTCCTTCCACGTGGCGATCCCGGCTTCGTGCTGGCCGGCCCGCACGAGCGCGTCGGCCCGGCCGAACCGCGCCATGCGGCCGTAGAGGCTGTCCTCGCCGGCCCGGGCCACCACCTCGTCGAACGCCGTGATGGCCTCCTCCTGGCGGCCGAGCGTGGCGAGCGACGACGCGTAGTGGTAGCGCGCGGTGATCCCCGCATCGGTGTCCGGGTAGGCGTCGGCCGCCGCCTTGAGCTTCGGCAGCGCGGCGTTCAGCTTCGCGGCGATGCTCGAGAACGTCCCCGTCGCGCCGATCGACGCCGCGGCGGGCACCTCGCCGGGCGCGTCGGGCTGTGCGGCCACCGGGACGACTCTGGCGTTGAAGGTCGCCATCGCCTCGCCGAGCAGCTGCTGCGCGCGCGCCTCGGTCTGCCCCTGCCACGCGCGCACGCCGCCGACGACGGCCGCCCCGACGAGCGCGGCGAGCACGACGCCGCCGAGGATGCGCTTGTGCGTCTCGAAGCCGACGCGCGCGGCGGCCAGCATCTCGACCAGCTCGTTTTCCTTCAACTGGTGACGTTCTTTGGTCTTCATGGAGATCTCGTCTCTGGTCTCTGGTCGCTGGTCTCTGGTCTCTGGTCTCGAAAGACGTGCTCCGTCGGCTCAGAGTGGCGTCCCCGGGCAGAATTGAACTGCCGGCCTCGCGCTTAGGAGGCGCGCGCTCTATCCGTCTGAGCTACGGGGACGTCGCGATCGCCAGCGTCTTAGTTTACCTGATGGTCGGGAGGGCTCGGGTGGGTCGGCGCGTGTGGCCGATGCGGCGGTCGCGCGGTGTAGTCGGCGCCGGCGCGGGCGACCGGTGCCGGAGTGCCTGAGCACCCGGCAGCCGGGTCTGCCGCGTGCGCCTGGTCGCGGATCGAACCCGCGGACCGTTCAGGCCCGCCTCGCGATCCGCGCCTAGTGCGAGAGCTGCGACGCGCCGAGGAGATGATACGCCCGCCGGTGCGCGATCCGCTCCGCCTGCTCGAGGAAGCTCTGTACCGCGGCGTCGAGCGCGGCGGGCGGGCGGCCCTGCAGGCGCCGGCCGGCGTCGCGCATCAGCAGCGTGGTGAGCTCCAGGCCCTGGACGAGCATCGACACCTTCTCGGCGTCGCCGCACCAGGAGGCGTCGGCGCTCGCGAACTGCTCCCGCAGCGCGAGCAGCACCGCTTCAGCGGTGGCAAAGTTCTCCGTCGGGTTCGTGTTCATGACCCTGCAATCGTCGCCTGGGGGAAAACCTTGAGCCGCGCCGCCCTCACGTCAGCAGATCACGAATCCGCTGAAGCAGCGCGTCGCGCGTGAACGGCTTGAAGAGGAGCGGTACGCCGACACTCGCCCACTCCAGATGCGTGCCGTCCTCCGGATAACCCGAGATGTACAGGACTTTCGTCTCCGGTCGGATGGCCGTCAGCCGGCTGGCGAGATCCCGTCCGTTGCCGCCAGGCATCACGACGTCGGTCAGCAGGAGGTGGATCGGTCCCGACACGGCCGACGCGCGCGCGAGCGCCTCCGCGGGATGGCTCGCCGCCACGACGTCGTATCCCTGCGCGGCGAGCATCTCCTGAATCAGCTCCCGCACGTCGTCCTCGTCCTCGACGAAGAGAACGGTCCGGCGCCCGACGGCCCCGGGCGGCGCCGCCGGCGGCGGCTCCGCGTCGCCGGGCACGGCGGTCGTCGGCGGGAAGTACACGCTGACGGTCGTCCCCTGGCCGGGAGCGCTGTCGATCCAGACGTAGCCGCCGCTCTGCTTGACGATGCCGTACACCGTGGACAGCCCGAGGCCGATCCCGAGCGCGTCGGCCTTGGTGGTGAAGAAGGGCTCGAACGCGCGCTCCCGCGTGTCGGCGTCCATGCCCAGGCCGGTGTCGACGACCTGCAGCCGCACGTACTCGCCCGGCGGCTGCGGCGGGTGCTCGGCGGCAAAGCGGTCGTCGACCCGGACGTTCTCCACGCGGACGATCAACCGGCCGCCGTCGGGCATGGCATCACGGGCATTGATCGCGAGGTTCATCAGCAGCCGCTCGGTGACGTCGCGGGAGTTGAGCACCACGCGCGGCTCGCCGTTCTCCGGCGCGATGCACGACGCCACGACGTCGACGTGCCGCACGGTTCCGTCGGCCCGGCGCAGCGAGAACTCGCCCACCGGCGCCTCGTCGTCGCCCGCCAGCACGGCCGCCATCAGCGCCCGGCCGCGCTCGGCCTGGTCGGCATCGACCAGCGAGAAGAGCGATCATCCGACAATTTCCTCGGCCGACACACCCAGCACGCGCCGGATGCCGGGACTCTGGTACAGGATCGTGCCCCGCGCGTCGACCACCGTGATCAGATCGCGCGCCAGCTCGATCAGCGACTGGAAGTACTGGCGGCTGCGCACCAGCTCCTGGCGGGCCCGCTCCCGATCGGCCGCGTACTGCAGGACCCGGGCGAGCTGGGCGGGGTCGACCTCGGACTTGACGAAGAAATCCTGCGCGCCCGGCACGGCCCCGGGCCCGGCCGCGTACCCGGAGACGCCGGTCAGCACGATGAACGCGGCGCCCGCACGGGCGCCGTGCACGCGGAGCCACTCGAGCCCGTTGCCGTCGGGGAGGTTGACGTCGAGCAGGGCGACGAGGGCGCCGGTCCGCTCCAGCGCCGGGAGGATGTCGTGCAGGCGGGTCACGTGCGTGACCTCGATGCGCGGCGCTTCGGCCCCTTCGAAGGCTGACCGAAGCAGGTCGACGTACGCCTGGTCGTCGTCGACGATCAGGACCGGAACGGGCGCCTGGACGCGCCCGCGCGCGTCACTGACCCTGCGCGCCTCCCGGGTCATCATCACGCCGTACGATAATCGAGATCCGCCGGTTTCGCGCGTCCGCCGGCGTCTCGGGCAGGCGGGGCCGCGTGGCCGCGTAGCCGCGCACCCCCTCGAGCTGCGTGGCCCGCACGCCCTGGCGTTCGAGCACCCGGCGGGCGGCATTCGCGCGGTCGGTCGAGAGCTCCCAGTTGGAGTACTGGCCGGCGCCCCCCGCGTAGGGCACGCTGTCGGTGTGGCCCTCCACGGCGACGCGGTTCGAGAGCTGCGCCAGCTCGTGCGCGATGAGCGTCAGGACCTCCTGCGTGTCGGCCTTCATCTGCGCGCTGCCGCTGCTGAAGAAGCCGTCGTTCGGCGCCTCGCTCAGCTCGATCCGGAGGCCCTCGTCGGTCACCGTGATCTCGATGCGATGCTGGATGTCGGCGAACTTCAGCTGGATTGCGTGCCGCAGGTGCTCCGCCGCGCGCTCGAGCGCCGCCTTCGCGCGCTGGACGTCCGGGTCGGCCGGCTCGGGGGCGGGACCGATGCCGGGCTGCCCGCCGCCTGCCACGCCGCTCACCGAGCCGGGCAGCACGCCCCTGCCGCCAGCGTTCGCCGCGAACGTGCCGGGGTCCCGGAAGTACGCCGCCACCGACGCGCGCACGTCGGGGCCCTGGGCGACGAGCCACATCACCAGGAAGAACGCCATCATCGCGGTGACGAAGTCGGCGTAGGCCACCTTCCACGCGCCGCCGTGATGGCTGTGGCGGTGGGGCGCTTTCTTCCGGATGATGATGACGGGGTCTTTGGAGCTGGCCACGGCTAGGCCGCCTGTTGCAGCTGCTGCGCCGTCGATGTCGCCGCGCGGCAGAACTCTTCCGTCTCGTTGAAGGACGGCCGCACCGAGTGCGGCAGCACGCGGCGGGCGAACTCGATGGCAATGGCCGGCGGATTGCCCTTGTAGACCGCCAGCAGCCCCGCCTTGATGCAGAGACAGTAATAGCTGTCCTCGTTGACGCGGTGCTCAAGCGACTGCGCGATGGGCTGGACCATTCCGTACGACAGCAGAATGCCGAGGAAGGTGCCGACGAGCGCCGCGCCCACGTGGTGGCCGATCTCCTCGGGCGGCGCGTCGATGTGGCCCATCGTGATTACGATCCCGAGTACTGCCGCGACGATGCCGAGGCCGGGCAGCGCATCGCCGATCTTCATGAGCACCGACGACGGACGGAGCGCCTCGTCATGGTGCGCCTTCATGTCCTCGTCCATGAGCGCCTCGAGGTCGTGCGGCGCGATGCCGCCGACGATCAGCACCTTGAACGAGTCCGACAGGAAGTCGAGCGCCTCGTGGCGCTTCAGGAACTTCGGATACCTGGAGAGGATCGTGCTCCTCGGCGGGTCCTCGAAGTGCGACTCGAGCGACATCAGGCCGCCCTGCTGCACCTGCTTGAAGATCTGGTAGAGCATCGAGAGCAGCTCGACGTACGCTGCCCGCGTCGTCGGGCCCCCCATCACGGCCTTGATCTGCGCGATCGTGAGCTTCAGGACGGTGACGGGCGTGCTGATGATCATCGTCCCGATCGCGACCCCGCCGATGACGACGAACTCCGACGGCTGGTTGAGGACGAGCAGCGCCCCGCCGGCCATCATGTACCCGCCGAGCGTGGACGCGATGACGACCGCGAGGCCGACGATCAGGAGCATCGGCGGAGCTCCGTCAGCTGCAGCCAGGCGCGCACGACGTCGGGATCGAACTGCGCACCGCTCTGCCGCACGAGCTCGGCCATGGCCTCGTCATGAGATGTGGGATCGCTGTAGCGGCGCGCGGACGTCATTGCGTCGTAGGAGTCGGCCACGCTGATGATGCGTGCCGGCAAGGGAATGGCCTCGGCGCACAGGCCGGCTGGATACCCCGCGCCGTCGTATCGCTCGTGGGTGGATCCGACGATCGCGGCAATCGGCGCGAGCGAGGGCACCGACGCGAGCACCTCCTGCCCGATCTCCACGTGGCCGCGCAGGAGCCGCAGAATCCCGTCGGTCAGCGGTCCCGTCTCGTCCAGCAGCCGCTCCGGAATCGCGATCTTCCCGACGTCGTGCAGCAGCGCCGCGCGGCGGACCGTCTGGACCTCGGCGGGCGGGAGCTTGCACGTGCTGGCCAGGGCGACCGCCGAGTGCGCCACCCGGGTACAGTGGTCGTGCGTCTCCGGCGACCGCGCCTCCAGCACCGCCACCAGGACGGCCGGGGCGCTTTCGGGCTCGACCCGACTGATCGTGTCGAGGAGCTGCCGGCGTCCCGCGGCCACCTCGTCGGCCAGGCGCCGCTCCGTCTGCTCGGCCGCCTTCCGGCCGGCCCGCCATTCCACGGCGCGCCGCACCGAGTCGAGCACGGTGGGCGCAGCGGAGGGCCACGGCAGGCAGTCGACGGCCCCCAGCCGGCTCGCCGCCACGGCCACGTCGAAGTTCGGCGTCGTCGAGACGACGACCACGCCCACCTGCTCGGCCTGCGCGCGCAGCGTGCGCAGCACGAACATGCCGCCCTGGTCCGGCACGCTCACCGCCACCACCGCGGCATCGACCCCACGCTCGCGCGCGGCGGTCAGTGCCTGTTTGGCATCGGTGGGCACGCACAGGTACCCTTCGTCTTCGAGCCAACCCGCAAGCAGGCCCCTGACGCGATCGTCGTTGTCTGCTATGAGAATGCGCGCTGGCATGGCACGTATGGAATCGGCATTGGGGCGGGCCGCTTGAGCCGTGGCGGGGCCGGGGCGCTGGCACGAAGTTCGCTGCGGGGTAGGCCCGATGACCCAGATCTTTCTGAACCAGGTGCCGCATGCCGTCGATCCCGCACCCGCCACATGGGGCGAATTGCTCGAAAAACTCGACGCCCGGGCCGCCGATGAGGGGCGGCTGCTGTCGGCCGCGCGATTCGACGGTGTCGACGAGCCGACATTCCGGGACCCCGGCCTCACCAGCCGCCAGCTCGCGGGGATCGGACGGATCGAGGTCGAGACGGCGGTGCCGACCGACTTCCTGCGCGCCTGCCTGCTCGACACGATTGAACCGCTCCAGCAGCTGGCCGAACGCACGCAGCAGCTGGCCGTCGTGTACCGCGGCCAGGAGCTCGCGCCGGGCCATGCGGGCCTGACGGAGGTCGCCGGGGAGCTGCAGCTCCTGACCAGGCTGATTGACACCCTGACGGGTCCGCTCGGCCTCGATCTGACGGCCGTCGGCGGCGACGGCGACATCCGCCCCGATCTCGCGTCGCTGGGTGCGACGCTGAATGCGCTCGTGTCCGCGCAGGGCTCCGATGACTGGCTGACCGTCGCGGACCTCCTCGAGTACGAGCTCGAGCCCGCCATCCGCCGGTGGGCCGGCATCCTGACCCGCCTGGCCAACGGACTGCGGTAAGGCACCCCACACGCACGTCCGCGGGTCGGGGATCACCACCGGCCGGACGCCGCCAGCCTACGCGGCGGCCGCGAGCCGCGTGTCCTGTGCGTATTCCTGCTTGACGAAGAGGTTCCCGATCCGGACCAGCCCCCGCTCGCCGGTGTCGGAGAACTTCGTCCCGTACGCCGCGAGCGCGTCGGCGTCGGCGACGGCGAGCACGTCCCACCCTTCGAGCGCCCAGCGGCGCACCGCCGGTCGTGCGAGAAGGGTCAGGTAATTGCCTTCGAGCGTGGCGCGCGGCGCCACCACGGCGAAGCCGCTCGCCGCCGCCGCCGCCCGGTAGTCATCGCGCTCGCCGGCGTCGCCCACGATCATCAGCTTCGCGTCCTCCGACAAGCCGGGCATGACGCGCCGAACGTAGGCGAGCTTGGCCGCAATCGTCTGCCGGGCGTGATCCGCGCTGGTCTCTGCAGAGGCTCGCGCTGCATGCACGCGATGGCGGTAGAGCCGCTCGGGCAGCTTCGCGAGCTCGCGCTCGGGCAGCAGCCGCAGCCACAGATCGTAGTCTTCGGCCGGGGCGGCCTCGGCCCGATAGCCGCCGGCCTCGCGCAGCGCGTCCGCCCGCGCCACGACGGAGCCGTGCGTCAAGCAGCAGGAGAGCGGCATGAGATCGCGGATCTGCGCGGGCGTCACGGCCCCGTCCTGCTGCGCGCGTATCGTCCGCACCCAGTCGTTCTCGAGTGGATCGCCGTTCTCGTCGACGTACTCGGCACAGCAGCCCAGCAGGTCGATGTGCCGGTAGCGATTCAGAAAGGCGACTTGACGCTCGAGCCGCTCCGGCATCGAACTGTCGTCGGCGTCCTGCCGCGCCACGAGCGGCGCGCGCGCCTCGCGCAGACCCAGGGCGAGCGCCGCGCCCACGCCGATGCCGCCGGTGCGAATCGTCCGCAGCCGCGGATCGGGCCATGAGGCCAGGACCTCCGCCGTCCCATCGGTGCTGCCGTCGTCGAGCGCCAGGATCTCGATGTCGCGGAACGTCTGGGATGACAGGCTCGCCAGCGCCTCTCGCAGCCACCGCAGGCCGTTCGACACCGGCATCAACACGCTCACACGCGGAACACTCACGTCAGGCCGCCTCCTCCGCGGCTACTTCGGCCGACAGCGCGTCGGCCTGACCCATCAGCTCGTGCGTCGCCAGCAGCAGCGGACGCCAGCGCGCCGCGCCGGCGCTCGGCTCGATGCCGATGCGCCACAGGCGCGGCAGGAACGAGACACCGAGCGATTCCTGCAGCAGGACGCGGACGCGCGGGTCCGTGCGCCAGCTCATGATCTCGTCGATGCCCGCTTCGAGCGCGGCAGCGTAGCCGCCGCGATGGGCCCGCGCCTTGAGCGCCAGCGTCTCGAGGCTTTCCGCGCGCGCGAGAATCGGTCTCAGCTCGGCGAGCGCCGCACGGGCATCGCGAAGCCGTTGAGACGGGTGCGGCGCCAGGTACACGTCCGTTTCGAGCGGACCCCACACGCGCGCCCCGCCGAGATTCTCCAGCCGCGTCGCCGCCCACCCCCGCATGCGGACGCCCCCCGCCGCACAGTCGAGGGTCGCCGCCGGAACGAGTCGGGCCAGCAGCTCGAGCACCGCCGTCAGCGGCGTCTCGGCCTGGGCAGCCCCGGGAGGGGCGCCGAGATCCATTCCCAGCAACGCGATGGCGGCCGCGCCCGCGTTCACCGCGAGCGCGGCAGCCGTCGCCGGCCAGAGTCCCCACGTCGGCAGACGGCTCGGCGCGAACAGCGCGGCGGGTGGCACGCTCGAGACGAGCGGCGCCGGCGTCCGCCAGTCGGCCGCGACGAGCGGGCACCGAGCGAGCGCCGGCGCGCCGCGATCGCCGAAACGGCGTACGCTCCGCCGAGCGTCGAAAACCGTCTCCTGCTCGACGAGCACCAGGTCCGGGACGATGCCGCGCGTGAGCAGCGCCTCCGCGCCGCGAAGGGAGCTGAAGAGCCGGAGGTGGTCGCGCTCGCGGACGAGCGCGTCCATGTGCGATGGCAGGGTCGATCCCGCGTCAACGATCACCACCACGTCGTCCGCGTTCACGCGCACCGACCCGGTGCGCGTCGCCGGGTGCGAGAGGTAATGGAACCCCGGGTCGAGCGCGGCGCCGGTGAAGCACCCGAAGTGCCCGGCGTAGACCTCCCACGCGGCCTCGGTGAGGGGATGCGCCTCCGCCGCGGATGCGGCCTCAGCGGCCGTCAGACACCGGTCCGACCCGACGAGTCGAAATATCTCGGGCACCATGCTCACTGATCCCCGGCGCTCCACGATGGGCCCGCCGCGCTCGCGGCCTGCAGCGCGTGGAGCAGACGCCGCGCGATCAACGTCGGCCGCATCGTCATCGCGAGCCGCCGACACGGGCTCCGGGTCGGTCGGGCCGCCAAGGATGGTCGTATGGCCGGCGGGGACGTCGTAGTCGAGAGCCAGGCGGGCCGTCGGAAACGTCGCCGCGTCGCACGACGCCAGCATCGCCTCCTCGGCGCGCCCCTGCGCTCCCTCGGCGGTGCGATCGATCCCACCCGCCTCATACCCCTTGCCGTACACGACCGGCATCGCCGACCGCGCCAGGAGCTCCGGCAGCAGGCGGTAGGCGCAGCGCTCCGACAGGATGTACGCGACGTCGTACGGCGCGGCGAGTTGACGCTCGATCGTCCGCCGGTCGCACCCGATCGTCACCGCGTGAGCCGCCTCGCGGTACGCCTCTTCGAGCGGACCGCCGGCGAAGGCGAGCACGTGATGCTCGATCGACGGGTCCTCCGCGCGAAACCGGCGCAGCATCCCGAGAATCGTCGCCTCGATCGTGCCGTCCGCGAACGACTCGGTGACATGCAGGATCCGCATGGGCGGCGCGTCTACCGGCGCAGCGCGGCCAGGATCGCGTCGCGATCCACGGCGCCGGCCGTGAAGTCCATCCAGACCGAGAGGTCGTCGCGCGAGGGTACGCGGTTGGCGAGGACGCCCGCCTCGCCCCTGGTCTGCGCGTGCCGCTCGGCGAGCACCGCGCGCGCGTCGAAGGGCTCGCCCGCGTGGGCGCGAAGCACCGCGTGGAGCGGCATCTGCGTGATGCGCGGGCCGTCGAGCAGGCCTGCCCCGGTGGCGTTGATGAACGTCCGATCGCGCGTGACCGTGGTCTGTTCGACGATCCAGTCGCGGAACGCCACCAGCGGACCCGTGGTCTGCACGCGGTCGCCGTTGATGTCGGTGGCCGCCACGAGCGATCGGCCCAGCAGCATGTAGCCTTCTTGCTCGCGGATCCGCTCGGGCGTCACCTCGCCGAACGTCTCCATGAGGTACGCGCGCCAGGTGTCGTGAAAGGTCGTGTTGTCGCAGTACGGGCGACCGCCCGTATAGGCACAGTCGTGCCCGACGAACACGATCGGATTGCACCCCATGCGCAGCGTCAGGTCGAGCGCCGACGTGACCACCGAGCCCCACGCCCGCAGCGCTCCCCGCGCCACCCCCGCGCGCGCGAGCCACGGCCATGGCTGGTGATCGCTCACTTTGAAGATGAACGTGCGTCCGCCGAAGCTGCCGAAGACCGACGGGTGGAGACTGCCTTCGGCGGCGAACCAGACGCCCTCCGCGTCGGCAACGCCGGCGAGGTGCTGTGCGTTGAGCTCGTTCGGATCGACGGCGACGACCAGGTGGGGGCGCACGCCGGCCGCGAGCAGCGGGCGCAGCGCGGTGTCCACGGCCACCACCACGACCCGATCCTGGTACTCGGCGAGCGTGGCGAGCGTCAGATCGAGCGAGGGACCAGCCGCCGCGATGACGGCCGGCCGGCCCACGAACGCCCGGTCGAGCGCAGCCACGTCCGCCTCGCGCTCGATCACCGGCAGGTTCTGCAGCGACTGCAGCAGGTACCGTCCCGCGAACCGGCGGCGGGCGTCCGCATTGGCGGCCGCCTCGGCCTGGATGCGGTCGGCGACGGCGCTCGCGCGGGCCACGGCCTGTGCGCGGTGCGCCGCGCACACGTCGTTGACGAGAATGGCGGGCGTGCCGCGCACGTGCCGCGCGACGTCGGATGCGCCGACGTAGTCGGGGCCGACCAGCAGCCGCAGGCGGCCGCTTCTCAGCCAGGCCTGCCAGTCGCGGCGCGCGAGCAGCCAGGCGGCGATCGCCGGATCGGGCTCCAGGATGAGCACGTTGGCCCGGGACCCGGTCTCCTCGACGGCGTCGAGGAGATGGCCGATCCCGCCGCCGATCAGAAAGACGTGGGCCGCGCCGGCGGTCGCGGCCAGCTGCAGCCGCGCTTCGGCATCCGGATCGCCGTTCCACAGCGGCACCCATCCGCCGGCGGCCGTACGGACATCGATTTGCAGGGTGCCGCCCGCGTCCGACGCCCTCGTGGCGGCGGGATCGGGCGGCGCAAGCGCGGGCCGATGCCCCTGCGCCTGCTCCAGCGCGGCGAGGTTCCGAAGAAGGTGATCCTCAGAGAACATGGCGCCGGACGCTACGCGTGCGCCAGGAGCGCCTCGCGCTGGCCGCGAAGGACGGGGTCCACGTCGTATTCGGTCCGGACGGCTGGATCGTAGTAGCGCAGATCGGCGCTGTAGCGCGGCGCAAGGCCGCCCGACACCACGCTCCGATGAAACGTCAGCGCGTGGAACAGCACGCCGTCGCCGGGCTTCGTCTGCATCACGACGGGAGCCGGCAGGTCGGCGGGCGGGTCGGCATCGAAGTGCCCCTGCCCTTCGACCATGCGGTGCAGGCGCAGGCCGCAGCGGTGGGAGCGGGGAATCAGCTCGATGGAATTGGTCGTGTCGGCGCCGTTGATGCTGAGCCACAGCGTGCCGGGCATCTTGTACGCCAGCGAGGCCACCGGCACCGCGTACCAGGTGCCTTCGTCCTGGTGCCACCGGTACACAGCGCGGCGCTGCTTCGGCACTTGAGCACGGAACACGCAGATCGGAAAGCGCCGCGGTTCGCCGCCGATCACCTCGGCGAACGCCCGCCGCACGCCCGGCGCGTCGACGAGCTGCTTGAAAGCGGCCGACTCGTTCACCGTCCGCATCAGGTGCGACCACTCGGCGTCGGTCGGGACCTGCGCAAACGGCAGGCGCAGGCGGTCCGCGAGCGGCAGCGACGGGTCGTGCGGCTCGATGAGCGGCGCCGTGATGTCGTAGATGAGCTGCTGCACGCCGGTCAGCTCGGCTGCGACGTCCAGCCCACGCAGGACGACGAAGCCCTCCTCTTCGTACTGGTTGCGTCGCACGTTCACGGCTTCCTCCCGAGCAGGGTGAAAAATCCGGGGAAGTACCGGCTCTCGCGCAGCCGGGCCTGCGCCGCGTCCGCCTGTGCGGGCTCGGCCGCAACGATGCGCTCCCAGTCGGGCCGGTCCGAGAAGTGATCGAGGCTGGTCGAGAGCGGCTCGATGCCCTCCTCGACGAACCAGGACCGCAGCTCGCCGAGCGTCCACTGCGTCTCGTGCGGGTGCAGGACCTGGTCGCGGAACCACGACAGCAGGAACGTGTCGCTGTACGGGCCGTGCTGGAGCGACTTCCAGCGCGCCAGCCCCTCCGCCTCGATGCCCCGGCGCGCCTCGTCGCTCGTGGCCGCGCGCCACGAGTCGGTCACGTCCTGGAAGTGCTGCAGCAGCGGGGCGCGCCCGTGCCGATGGTACAGGCCGACGTGCAGCCACCCGCCCGGGCGCACGAGCGACGCCGCGGTGCGAACGGCCCGCTCGCAGTCCCGCATGTGGTGCATGGCGCCGAGCGAGCTGACGACGTCGAAGCGCTCCTTCCGCAGCCAGTCGGGCGGCGCCAGGAAGTCCACCTCCTCGAAGCGCACGCGCGACGACGCGCCCAGCGCCCGCGCCGTGGCCCGCGCACGCTCCAGCGGCCGCGGACAGAGATCGATTCCGCAGACGTCATGGTGGTACCAGTACGCCACCGAGTTGACGAACCAGCCGGCGCCGCAGCCGACGTCGAGCACGCGCAGCGTGCGCGGCGCCGAATGCAGCACCGCGTGGAGCGGACGATAGATCGAGACCTGATTGTGGGCCCGAAGCGCCTCGGCCTGCTCCTCCACGCTCTCGGCGTAGTTGAAGGGCAGCTGCTCGTAGAAGGCCCGCACGCGCTGTTCGACGACGCCTACCATAGCGGATAGATGTTGCGATGCAGCGCGTCGTCGTCGGCCGACGGCGGCAGCGGCGCGTTGAACGCGAGCGGCGCGCTCGGACGGTCCTCTCCGCGGCGCTGCAGGGACGGCGCCAGCGCCGCGCTCACGGTACGCCCGAGCACCGGATAGAGCGAGGGGCGCTGGTGCGCCGGATCGGTGAATTGCTCGCCCATCTCCTCGTAGCTCGCCGGCCGGTACGCGGCGTAGAGATCGATGAGGATGCGGCCGCTGCGCTCGCAGTACGCGCGGACGAAATCGTTGTAGCGCATGATGCCGCCGTAGAGCTCGCGGGTCTTCTCCGGCGTGGTCGGCCAGGCGCCCCACGGAAGGAAGCGGTTGTTCTGGCTGTAGACGGCCGCGACCGCCGCATCGAGCCCGCGGTCGCAGCAGTCGGGGACCAGCGCCGTCGACAGGGTGCACACGCCCACCGGCTGGTCGCTCCCGAACTCGTCCAGATTGGCGGCCCAGAACGACGCGCCGGTGCTGTTGTAGACCAGGTTGTGCCACGAGCCGCCGACAACGACGGCCGCGAGGTCCACCTTCTCGCGCAACTGGACGTATCGCTCGACCAGACGCGCGAGGTCATGCCCTTCCACACCGGCGTTGAGCGGCTGGTGGCCTGGCACACGGATGTGCGCGGGCCACGAGTCGGGCCCCATCCCGAACGTCGTGCTGTCGCCGAACACGCCGATCACCGGCACGCCCGGGATCGCTTCATCTCCCTTGCATCCGAGCGCGTTGACCCGGACCTGCAGGTCGTCGCCGATCCACACCTCGGTGCTCGGAATCAGCCACCCGGAGCGGTAGTTCACGTAGTTGACCTGATAGTCGGTGTAGTCGTCGAAGCGAGCTCCCGCGGGGAGCTGAACCCGGCGCAGAACGGTCATATCGCAGCCGCCTCCTGGATTGATGCTGGATAGCAAGTCAACTGCCAGTGATTCGATTCGGTCACCCGATCGTCTCCACCAGTTCATGCGCCGACGCGTGCCGCTCCGTCCCGGCGGCGTGACGGTTGTCCGACACCATGTCGGCGTTTCGGTAGTCGGCCGTCTTCGCCACGACGCAGTCGTCGAGCGCGAGGCAGTCGATACCCGACGCGAGAAACGTCTTCAGCGCGTCGGCGGGGCTCGACACGATCGGCTCGCCGCGCAGGTTGAACGACGTGTTGACGACCACCGGCACGCCCGTGATCGCGTCGAACTCTCGAATGATGTCGAACAGATAGCCGTTCTGTTCGGCGTTCACCGTCTGGACCCGGCTCGTGGAATCGGCGTGGACGACTGCGGCGATCTCGTCCGGCCGGCGGGCCTTGTGCGTAAAGAGCATGTGCGGACTGCTCGGCATGCCGAGCGTCTCGAAGTAGTCCGCGTAGCGGTGCTCGAGGACCACCGGAGCGAACGGACGGAATTCCTCGCGGAACTTGATCTTCGCGTTCAGGTGCTCTTTCATGTCGGCGCGCCGCGGGTCCGCGAGGATGCTGCGCGCGCCGAGGGCCCTCGGGCCCCACTCGTCTCGACCCTGTGCGACGGCCACGACCTCGCCGGCTGCGAGCCGGCGCGCGATCTCGGCGGCCACGTTCCCCGTGCGGCCGTGCGGCAGGCCCGTGCCCGCCAGCGCCGCGTCGATGTCACAGGCGTCGTAGCGCACGCCGAGATACGGCGAAAACGCCGGCCGATAGAGCGACGTCTCGTGCCTGGCGGCCTCGACGAGCGCCGCGCCGAGGGCGCCGCCGGCATCGCCGGCCGCCGCGTGAATGTGCAGGCGAATCCCCAGGTCGCGGATGAGGCGCGCGTTGGCGGTGCAGTTGAGCGCCACGCCGCCCGCCATGCAGACGTCCGTGCAGCCGAACTCGCGGACGGCGGACCCGACGACGTGGAGCACCGCCCGCTCGAGCGCCCCCTGCACGCTCGCGGCGAGGTTCTGCTGCGCCTCCGTGATCGGCGCGCCCGCGCGGCGCGGCGGCACCCCGAGGTGCTCCACGAGCCGGTCGCGGTAATGGCGTTCCGTGCCGCAGAAGTCGAAGTGCTCGAGGTTGAGGCGGAAGCCGCCGCCGGGATCGAGATGCAGCACCTGGCCCAGGATGGCGTCGAGGTACGTCGGCCGGCCGTATGGCGCCAGCCCCATGACCTTGTACTCGCCTTCGTTGACCTCGAAGCCGAGGTACTGGGTGAACACCGAGTAGAAGAGACCGAGCGAGTCGGGGAACCTGACCGACCGCACCTTGCGCAGCCGATTGCCTTCACCGAGATAGATCGCGGCCGACTCCGACTCGCCGACGCCGTCGATCGTCACCACGAGCGCGCGCTCGAAGGGCGACGTGTAGAACGAGGAGGCGGCGTGGCTCAGGTGGTGCTCGCTGCAGGTCACGCGGTCGCCGAAGCCGAACTCGCGATTGAGGAGCGCGGCAACCGGGTACTTGTGCCTCAAAAAGTGCGGGAGCGCCTTCTCCTCCAGATAGTGGCTCTCGGGACGGAACCGCTCGATCTGCTCGCGGATCCGCTGCAGCTTCAGGTCCGGGTCCTCGTAGAAGACCACGCGGTCGACGTCGCGCGGCTCCCACCCGGCGGCGCCCAGCGCGGCGCCGATCGCGTTGACGGGCAGCGACGCATCATGCTTCCGCCGGCTCAGGCGCTCCTCCTGAATGGCGAACACGATGCGACCGTCCTCGATGGCGGCGGCGGCGGAATCGTGAAAGAAGCACGAGATGCCGAGAATCTTCATGGTCGCTCCTCAATTCGCCACCGCGGCCAGCGGCAGCAGCTCCTGTCGAAGTCGGCGGCGGGTGATCTTCCACGGGCCGTCCGCGCTGCGGTGGACCTGCGCGAAATTCTGCCGCGCGTCCTCGTAGTGCGGCCGCAGCGCCACCGCGCGCGCGAATGCGTCGGCCGCCTGCTCCCGCCTCCCGCTGCGGACCAGCAGCGTCCCGAGGTTGTTCCACAGCGCAGCATCGCCCGGATCCTGCTTCATCGCCCGGCGCAGGAGGCCTTCGGCGTCGATCAGCAGACCCCGATCGATGGCAAGGTTCGCGCGATGGAAGCAGGCCGCCGGAACCGGGGGCTTCCGCCGCGACAGCGCGACGAACTGAATCTCGGCCAGATCGACGTCGCCGCGGCGAAGATGGACCTCGGCTTCGACGACCGCGCGATCCGCCTCGCTCGGAAACGCCGCGCTCAGCGCGCGCGCCGTCGTCTCCCAGTCGATCCGTTTCAGCGCGCCCGCCTCCCACTGGAACATGTACGTTTCGTCGTTGCTGAGATTCGACTCGTGGCGCCGGTACAGCGCGAGGGGGGAGTCGAGGTAGGCGAACGGGCCGACCGATGCCAGGCGGAGCCACAGGTCGTAGTCCTCCCGTACGCCGGGGCTCTCACAGAAGCCACCGACCGCGGCCACGGCGTCGCGGCGGACGCACACCGTATCCGTGGCGATGCGATTTCTCTCGATGAGCCACCCGAGCTGCCGGCCGAAGGGAACCTGCTCCGACGGAAAGGCCGGCAGCATGCGATAGTCGTGGCCCTTGCAGTCGATGGGCACGAGCATGCCGTGGCACAGCACCGCGTCGGGCCGTTCGGCGAGCGCGTGAACCTGGCGGGCCAGGCGATCCGGCGTCGCCATGTTGTCGGCGTCGAGGAACGACACGAGATCGCACGTCGTGGCCGCCAGCCCGGCATTGCGCGCGGCGGCGACGCCGTCGGCCGGCCGCACCAGATGCCGGACCCGTCCGGCGTAGCGCGGCATGATCGTCGTCGTCTCGTCCGGCGAGGAGTCGACCACGACGATCTCGTCGGCCGGGCGAGTCTGAGCCAGCAGGCTCTCGAGGCAGGCGGCGAGGTACGCCGGCTGGCGGTAGTGCGGCACGATGACCGCAGCGCGCGTCACGCAGCCCTCCCCTGCTCCATGCCGTCGCGCGCGGCGCCACGGGGACCGCAGGCACGGATGGTGGCGCCGTAGATCGCCAGCGTCGCGGTGGCCGCCCGCGCCCAGGAGAAGGTCGCGGCATGCGCCACGCTGCGTCGTCGCAGGTCCTTCCGCAGGGCGGCGTCGGCGTCGACGCGCCGCAGCGCCGCGGCGAGCGACGCCGTGCTGAACGGATCCACGAGCACCGCCGCGTCGCCGACCACTTCCGGAATCGAACCCGCGTGGGCGGCGATCACGGCCGCACCGCACGCCATGGCCTCGAGCGGCGGCAGGCCGAAGCCTTCATAGAGAGACGGGAACACGAAAGTCCGGCAGCCGGCGTAGAGCGCAGCCAGGTCCTCGTCGCTCACGCGGCCGACCAGCCTCACCCGCCCCATCAGTCCGTGACGGACGACCGCGTCGTGCACCTCCGCCGCCGCCTCTCGATGCGCCCCAGCGATGAGCAGCGGCCGCGTGACCGCCGACGCCGCGTAGGCCGCGACGAGCTGTGCGAGGTTCTTGTGCGGATTGAGCGCGCTGACGGCGAGCGTGAACTCGTCCGCGGCCACGCCGTAGCGCCACAGGACGCCGTCGCACTCGACGCCCGGGCGAAACGCCGGCGCTGCGGCATGATGGACGACCGCGATCGGAGGAATCTGCCAGCCGAGAACGCGCCTGGCGTCCTGCGCCGTCGTTTCCGACACCGCGATCACCCGCGAGGCGCGGACGAGGGCCGCCACGACGCGCCGCGCGGTCTGCCGCGCCTCGGCCCCCACCAGGCGCGGGCGCACGAGCGGGGTCAGATCGTGCAACGTCACGATCGACGGCACGTGCGTCGCGACCCAGTGTCCCGACAGCACGTGAACGAGGTCCGCGTCGGCGACCTCGCGGTCGAGCCAGCGCCGCTCCTTCGCGCCGTCCATCCAGTCGGCGCGCGAGACGATGACCTCCACGCCGGGCGCGCGCGGCAGCTCCAGCTCGGCCGGGATGTGCCGGTTGGAGATGAGCAGCCGGAGATCCACCTGGCGCGACGCCGCGGACACGACCTCGCGGAGGAGGTTGCGCGCATAGCGGCCCACGCCCCCGCCCGTGAAGTAGCCCCGCGCGTCGATCGCGACCAGCGGCCTGCGACCCTCTGCAGCCACGCGCTCCCCCAGTCCCCTACGCCGCCAGCGGCAGGCTGGCGGTGATGCCGGCCAGCGCCTCGTCGTTGCCGTAGATGTCGACGATGCACGCCGGGCGCCGCGCGAGGCCGCGGATGCGGTACACCTCGCTTTCGGTCAGCTTGCGGTTGATCACGACGGAGCTCGTCTCGGTCCAGACGCGCTCGATCGGATGCACGACCGACTCGTAGAGCGACTCGACGAAGGCATCCTGCCGCGCCGCGAGGGTGTAGTCGGCCTGGGTGATATCCTCGAACGAGGGGTCGTAGGCCAGCACCTCGAGGCCCCTGCCGCGCGCGGCCTGGAAGAAGTCGAGCGCGAGGGAGGCGCGAACCTCGTTGAACTCGGGGCGGAACGCCACGCCGATCACGCCGAGCGGCTTCTTCCAGCCGGCGCCGCCGTCGAGCCACCGCTGGACCAGGAAGGCGCGCTGCACCTCGTTCGAGGTCCGCAGCGCCGTCGTCACGCCCTGCTCGAACCAGGCGCGATTCGGCGACGCTTCGAGCAGGCCCTGCAGGATTTGCGCGTCCTTCGGGAGGCACGGGCCGGAGTACGGCGCCCCCGGCATCATGTGCGAAAGCGTCATGAGCCGTCCGCGCGGTCCCTCGTTGAACGCCAGATCGATGACCGCCTCGGGGCTGGTGCCGAAGTCGCGGCAGAGCGCGCCGATCTCGTTGGCGAACGAGATCTTCACGCACATCCAGGCGTTGTGGATCATCTTGATCCACTCGGCCTCCTCGTAGGCGACGTAGCGCGGCTGCCCCTCGACGACGCGCGCGAAGAGACGCGCGAGCAGCGGGTGCGGCTGCTGCGGATCCGTGACTCCGGCAATCAGCTTGCCCGGCATCTGGTAGTCGCGGATGCCGAAGCCTGCCCGCAGGAACACCGGCTCGTAGACGATGTGGAGGTCGGGGCGGCGGGCAACGACCGGCAGCACCTCGCGCGCCATGGCGCCCGGGAACACGGTGCTGCCAATGACGATCACCTGCCCGAGCGGCGCCGTCTCGGCCAGCTCGTGCATCACGGCCTTGAGGACCGTGTAATCGCAGTGTGTGCCCGTGGCCGGCGTCTGCACGCCGAGGAAGACCAGCTCGGCGGCCCGCGCGTCCGCCGCGGTGCGGCCGATCGCCAGGCGCTGCTCGGCCAGCGCCGTCTGCAGTATGGCGTCCGCGTCGCGTTCGGGCACGATCGTCCGCCCGGCCGCCAGCTCGCTCGTCTTGGCGGGATCGGTGTCGATCCCGATCCCCGTCAGCCCTTTGTCGAGCGCCGCGCACAGCACGCTCACGCCCATGTTGCCGAGGCCGATGACGGCGATATCCACCCGACGACTCATGCGATCCTCCTCGCGACCGGCATCCTCCAGCCGGTACCAAATGCTCTGTCCGTGACTTTCAGGCCCGGCGCCGCCTGGCGCCGCTTGAACTCCGCCGACGCCACCAAGCGCAGCACCTTGGTGACGGTCGGCGCCGCGAAGCCGCTCGCGACGAGGTCGGCGGCCGAGCGGTGATCCTGGAGATGGCGCTCGAGCAGGGCGTCGAGCGTCTCGTAGGGCGGGAGCTCGTCCTGATCCGTCTGGCCGGGGCGCAGCTCCGCCGATGGGGGCTTATCGATGATCGCGCGCGGGATCGGCCCGCCCTTGTGCTCGTTGATCCACGCGGCGAGCCGGAAGACCAGCGTCTTCGGCACGTCGGCAATCACGGCGAGCCCGCCGTTCATGTCGCCGTAGAGCGTGCAGTAGCCGACGGCGAGCTCCGACT
>Ga0194131_10004442_pt1 | contig 21152 bp, 18 predicted proteins | sample TA2KigO120mmetaG_FD_148631 | JGI IMG/M metagenome (GOLD analysis project Ga0194131, IMG submission 148631) | Freshwater microbial communities from Lake Tanganyika, Tanzania - TA2015053 Kigoma Offshore 120m | ecosystem: Environmental > Aquatic > Freshwater > Lake | place: Tanzania: Lake... | reverse complement strand
CCCCGTCCCCGCCGCTCCCGACGCTCGCTACGCTCCCGCACCTCTGGGTCGCTCCGCTCGCTACAGCACCACGCCCGACCCGGGCCACACCGTCCCCGCCACTCCGGACGCTCGCTACGCTCCCGCACCTCTGGGTCGCTCCGCTCGCGACAGCACCACGGGGACAGCGGGCACCCCGTCCCCGCGGCTCCCGACGCTCGCTACGCTCCCGCACCTCTGGGTCGCTCCGCTCGTTACACCACCACGCCCGACCCGGGCCACTCCGTCCCCGCCACTCCGGACGCTCGCTACGCTCCCGCACATGAGCGATCAGCCGGTGACGATGTCGCGGTCGGGGCCGCCCGAGACGGTGCTCGACCCCGAGCCGGCGGAGGCGCTCGCCGCACTCGACGCGGCGCTCGAGGCTCCGGACGAGGAGCGGCGCGCGGCGATCTCGGCCGTGGTGGCGCAGTGGCCCGCGTTCCTCGACGGCTGGGCCCGCCTCGGCGACCACGCCCGCGACGACGTGGAGGCCTACGCCTGCTACCGGGTGGCCTACCACCGGGGCCTCGACCGCCTCCGGGGCTCGGGCTGGCGGGGGTCGGGCTACGTGCGCTGGCGCCACGAGACCAACCGGGGTTTCCTGCGCGGTCTGGTCGGCCTGGGCCGGGCCGCGGGGCGCATCGGCGAGACGGCCGAGGCGAAGCGCTGCGCCGAGTTCGCGCTCCAGCTCGATCCGGGGATCGACCCGACCCGCCCGCTACCGTCCTCGCCGTGATGCACCAGGGGCCGAGGCCGTGAAGCGAGCACTCATCACCGGGATCACCGGGCAGGACGGCCGCCACATGTCGGAGCTCCTGCAGTCGAAGGGCTACCAGGTCTTCGGGATGGTCCGCGGCCAGAACAACCCGAAGCTCCAGACGGTGCGCGACGAGAACCCCGCGCTCGAGCTCGTGGAAGGCGACCTGCGCGACCTGTCGTCGCTCATCGCCGCCGTCGAGCAGGTGCAGCCCGACGAGGTCTACAACCTCGGCTCGATGAGCTTCGTCGCGCTGTCGTTCCGCCAGCCCGAGCTCACCGCCGACATCACGGGCGTGGGCGTGCTCCGGATGCTGGAGGCGATCCGCATCGTCGGCGGCACCGACGACAACCCGATCCGCTTCTACCAGGCGTCGTCGTCGGAGATGTTCGGCAAGGTGCGGGAGACCCCCCAGACCGAGCAGACGCCGTTCCACCCGCGCTCGCCCTACGGCGTCGCGAAGGTGTTCGGTCACTACACCACCCTCAACTACCGCGAGTCCTACGGCATCCACGCGTCGTCGGGAATCTGCTTCAACCACGAGGGGGAGCGCCGCGGCCTCGAGTTCGTCACCCGCAAGATCACCAACGGCGTGGCCCGCATCAAGCTGGGGCTCCAGGAGACGATCAGCCTCGGCAACCTCGACAGCCAGCGCGACTGGGGCTACGCCGGCGACTTCGTCGAGGCCATGTGGCTGATCCTCCAGCAGGAGGAGCCCGACGACTACGTGATCGCCACCGGGGAGACGCACACGATCGGCGAGTTCCTCGACCTCGCGTTCCAGTGCGCCGGCATCGACGACTGGGCCCCCTACGTGGGGCAGGACCCCCGCTTCATGCGCCCGGCCGAGGTCGACCTCCTCCTCGGCGACCCCACGAAGGCGAAGACCAAGCTCGGCTGGCAGCCCACGGTCCCGTTCCCGCAGCTCGTGGAGCGCATGTACGCGCACGACCTGCAGGACGAGTCCCGCCGCGCCGGCCTCGCCTGACGCCGGCTCGGGTGCGGGCCCGCGCTACGGCGCCGACGACCAACCGGCGAGCGCGGCCTCGGCCTCCTCGACGAACCGGGTGACCAGCTCGCCCGCGGGCACGAGCGTGTCGATCGCCCCCACGCCCTGGCCCGCCGGATAGCCCTCGCGATCGGGGTCGACGTCCTCCGCCGTCTCGTCGGCGCCGAGGTGCAGCGCCCCGGCGCCCACGGCCGCGACCAGCTGCTGCGGGAACGGCTGGATCTCCTCGGGGTGGCGCTCGTGGTAGTCGGTCCAGTCGTTGCGGATCGTCCGCATGGGCTTGCCGCTGTAGGCCCGGCTGATGACGGTGCCGTCCTCGGCGGTGCGGAGCAGTGCGTCCTTGTAGCCCGGCGCCGAGCGCGCCTCCGGCGTCGCGATGAACCGGGTGCCCACCCACACCCCGGCGGCCCCGAGCACCAGCGCCGCGGCGAGGCCTCGGCCGTCGACGATCCCTCCGGCCGCGACCACCGGCACCCGACCGGCTACGGCGTCGACCACCTGCGGCACGAGCGGCATGGTCGCCACCTGCCCGGTGTGGCCGCCGGCTTCGGTGCCCTGCGCGATCACGAGGTCGCACCCGGCCTCGACCGCGGCGACGGCGTGGCGCACCTTCCCGCACATGCTGGCGACGAGCACGCCCCGCTCGTGACACAGCTCGATCGCGTCGCGCGGGACGCCCAGGCCGGCGACGAACACCGACGCGCCTTCCCGTATCAGCGCGTCGACGTCGGTCATCAGCCGGTCGGGCAGCGCCGTGAGCAGATCGACGCCGAAGGGCTCCGCGGTGATCGCCTTCACCGCGCGGATCTCGTCGACGAGCTGCTCCGACGACATGGTCGACGCGCCCAGGCAGCCGAACCCGCCCGCGGCCGACACCGCGGCGACGAGCCGGTGGTAGCTCACCCCACCCATCCCGGCGCCCATCACCGGGTGCTCGATGCCCAGGAGCTCGGTCAGTCGTGTCTTCACGGGGTCAGGCTAACGTCGGCCGGGTGACGACCGCCGCGCCGCTCGTGGGCGTGATCATGGGCAGCGACTCCGACCTCGACACGATGCAGGGCGCGCTCGACGTGCTCGTCGAGTTCGGGGTGCCCCACGAGGTGCGGATCGTGTCCGCCCACCGCACGCCCGACGTGATGGTCGAGTACGCCCGCACCGCCGCCGACCGGGGGCTGCGGGTGATCATCGCCGGCGCCGGGGGGGCCGCCCACCTGCCGGGCATGACCGCCTCGATGACGGCGCTGCCCGTGATCGGGGTCCCCGTGCCGCTCAACCGGCTCGACGGGCTCGACTCGCTGCTGTCGATCGTGCAGATGCCGGCCGGGGTGCCGGTGGCCACGGTCGCCATCGGCAACGCCCGCAACGCCGGGCTCCTCGCCGTGCGGATCCTCGGCGTGTTCGACGACGAGCTGCGCACGCGCATGGAGGCGTTCCAAGACGACCTCGCCGACATCGTTCAGGAGAAGGACGAGCGGCTGCGGGGCGGCTCGGGAGCCTGACGGCCGCACATGGCACGGCGCGGCGTCGGGCCGTCGGGCTGGCGCCCGGCGGTCGTCCTCACGGCCATCGTGCTCGTCGACGCCATGGACCAGGGCGTCGTACCGGGCACGCTCAGCCTGCTGCAGGACGAGTGGGGCTTCTCCGACACGCTCGGCGGTGCGATCCCGACCGCCGCGCTGATCGTCGGGGTCCTCGCCCTGGTCCCGGCGGGGTGGATGGCCGACCACCTGCGACGCACCCGGCTGCTGACGATCGTGATCGCGAGCTGGGCCGTGCTGAGCGGGCTCTCGGCGCTGTCAGTGTCGTTCCTCATGTTCTTCGTGGTGCGGATGGCGCTCGGCGGCGCGTCGTCCATCGACAACCCCGTGTCGTCGAGCCTCCTCGCCGACTTCTACCCTCCGCTCGCCCGGGGCCGGGTGTTCGCGGTGCAACGCCTGTCGGTGGTGGTCGGGACCGGCATCGGCATCGGTCTGGGCGGCGCGCTCGGTGAGTGGCTCGGCTGGCGAGCCGCCTATCTCGCGGTCGTGATCCCGGGATTCGTGGTCGCGCTCCTGGTCGCAACGCTGCACGAGCCGACACGCGGTGGCATGGACGACGTCTCCCTCGGCGGAGCCGACCCCGCCGTACCGCACGAGTCGCCCGCCGCCGTGCTGGAGGAGATCGAGGAGACCGCGCCGCACTTCGGCGAGGGTGGCGTCCGCGAGTACCTCCGCGAGTTCCGCGGCATCCTCGACATCGCGACCGTTCGCACGGTGTTCTTCGGTCTCGCGGTCACCGTGCTCGGCTTCAACGGCATCGCGTTCTGGCTCCCCAGCTATCTCGAACGGGACTTCGACCTCTCGGAGGGTCAGGCGGCGGCCGTCACCGCCCTGGTGGCGGTGACCGCCGGGATCATCGGAGCCTTTCTGGGCGGCACCGTCGGCGACCGGGCCGAGGCCCGCCGCACCGGCGCCCGCATCGGACTGACCGGGTTCGCGCTGATCGGCGGTGCGAGCCTGCTCGTGATCGGGTTCGCCGTGCAGGTGCTCGTCGTGACGGCCGTCGTGGTGTGCGCGGGCGCGACGCTCCTGTCGTTCGCGTTTCCCAACATGGCCGCCGCGGCGGCCGAGGTGCTGCCCGCCCGGCGACGGGGCACCGGGTTCGCGGTGTTCGGATTCCTGCTCACCCTCGGCAGCGCGGCCGGCCCGCTGGTCATCGGCACGATCTCGGAGATCTCGGGGTCGCTGCAGCTCGCGATCATCCTCGCGGTGCTGCCTGCCCTCCCCGGCGCGCTCGTGGTGCTGCGGGGCCGCCGCACGTTCGCGGCCGACGTGGCGGCCGCCCGCGTCGGCTGAGGAAGTCCGATCTCGCTAGGGTGCGCCCCCATGTGGCCTGGAGCGCACGCGCGGACGAACCCCGACAAGCCCGCCTACGTCATGGCGTCGACCGGCCAGGTGGTGACCTACCAGGAGCTCGACGACCGGTCGAACCGGCTCGCCCAGCTGTTCCACGCGGCCGGGCTGCGCTTCGGTGACCACATCGCCATCGCCATGGAGAACCACCCGCGCTACCTCGAGGTGGTGTGGGCGGCGCAACGGTCAGGGCTGTACTTCACACCGATCAACTTCCACTTCAACGCGGAGGAGATCGCCTACATCGTCGACAACTGCGACGCGCAGGCCTACGTCACGTCGGCCCACCTGAGCGAGAGCGCCGCCGCGCTGCGGGAGCGACTCCCCGAGCGGTGCGCCGTGCGGCTGATGCTCGACCGGCCCGCCGGGTTCGAGGGCTACGACGACTACGACACCGCCATCGCGGCGTTCCCGGCCGAGCCCCTCGACGAGGAGCTCGAAGGCGTCGCCATGGTCTACTCGTCGGGCACGACGGGTCGGCCCAAGGGCATCAAGTACGCCAACCCCAGGCGTGCGGTGGGTGAGCCCCTCCCCGGGTTCGCCGGCTTCGGCGAGACCTACGGGCTGGACGAGCACACCGTCTACCTGTCGCCCGCGCCGCTGTACCACTCCGCGCCGCTCCAGTTCTGCGTCGCCATGACCCGCTTCGGCGGCACCGCGATCGTGCTGGAGCGCTTCGACCCCGAGCTCGCGCTCGCGTCGATCGAGAAGTACCGCGTGACCCACAGCCAGTGGGTGCCCACGATGTTCGTGCGCATGCTCAAGCTCCCCGACGAGACCCGCCGGATGTACGACGTGTCGTCGCAGCAGCTGGCGATCCACGCCGCCGCCCCGTGCCCGGTCCCGATCAAGCAGCAGATGATCGAGTGGTGGGGCCCGATCATCTTCGAGTACTACGCGGCCACCGAGGGGGGCGGCTCCACGATGATCACGTCGGAGGAGTGGCTCGCGCACCCCGGGTCGGTGGGCAAGCCTTTCGGCTCCAACGTGCACATCCTCGACGAGGAGGGCAACCCGCTGCCGCCGGGTGAAAGCGGCGTGGTGTGGTTCGAGGGCGGCGAGCGCTCGATGACCTTCGAGTACCACAAGGACCCCGAGAAGACGAAGGCCGCGCACTCCGAGTCGGGGTGGACCACCGTCGGCGACATGGGGTACCTCGACGACGAGGGCTACCTCTACCTCACCGACCGGCGCGACTTCATGATCGTGTCGGGCGGCGTGAACATCTACCCGCAGGAGGCCGAGAACCTCCTCATCACCCACCCCAAGGTGATGGACGCGGCGGTGTTCGGCGTGCCCAACGAGGAGATGGGCGAGGAGGTGAAGGGCGTGGTGCAGCCGATCGACTGGTCGACCGCCGGCCCAGAGCTCGAGGCCGAGCTGGTCGCCTTCTGCCGCGACAACCTCGCGCACTACAAGTGCCCGGTGTCGATCGACTTCATGGAAGAGCTGCCTCGCCAGCCCACGGGCAAGCTCTACAAGCGCCTCATCCGTGACCGCTACTGGGGTGACCGCACGTCCCGGATCGTGTGAGCGAAGGGCGCGCCGACCCCGCGGCCAAGGGGTACGGCGGGGTCGTCGACGACCTGGAGGCCGAGGGCGCCGCGCTCGAGGCGGTGATCGGTCCCCTCGACGCGGCCGCGGCCGCCACTCCCACCGCCGCCGAGGGGTGGGACGTGCGCGACACCGTGGCCCACCTGGCGGGGGGCGCGTGGCTGGCGGCGGTCGCCGTCACCGAGCCCGCCGTGTTCGCCGACCGGCTCGCCGGGGTGGACCGACCCGACGCGCCGCGCGACTGGGACGGCGTGCGGGACCGCTGGCGAGCCGAACGGGGGCGGTTGGTCGCCGGGCTGCGGGCCGCCGGGCCCCACGACCGTCACCCGTGGATCGCCGGCCCGATGTCGGGCCGTTCGTTCGGGGCCGCGCAGCTCATGGAGACCTGGGCCCACGGGGTGGACATCGCCGACGCCGTCGGGGTGCCGTACCCGGCGACGTTCCGGCTGCGCCACGTGGCCCGGCTCGGGGTGCGCACCCGGCCGTTCACGTTCGCCCAGCACGGCCTCCCCGCTCCGGAGGACGACGTGCGGGTGCTGCTGGACGCGCCCGGCGGTCGCGTGCTGTGGAGCTGGGGGCGGTCGGAGACCGAGGTGGTGCGGGGCGACGCGCGCGACTTCTGCCTCGTGGTCACCCAACGCCGCCACGTCGACGACACGGCCCTGTCGGTGACCGGCGACGTCTCGCAGCAGTGGATGCAGATCGCTCAGGCGTTCGCCGGCCCGCCCACGACCGCCGCGCGCGGGCGGGGCGGCTGAAGGACGGTCGGACTACGCGCCGCGGAAGTAGGCGGCGCGCTTCTCCACGAACGCGGCTACGCCCTCGATGCCGTCGGCGGAGCGGCCGGCCCGGGCCATCTCCTCCGACTCCAGGGCGAGGTGCTGGTCGAGCGTGTGCTCGAGGCTGCCGTGCATCAGCCGCTTCGCCCCGCCGTACGCGAGCGTGGGGCCGGCGGCGATCGTCTCGGCGAGTGCCTCGGCGGTGGCGGTCAGCGCGTCGTCGGGCACGACCTGGGTCACGATCCCCCAGTCGAGCGCCTCGGCGGCGCTGAGCGCCCGGTTGGTGATGGCGAGCTCGAGCGCCCGCCTCACCCCCACGAGTCGGGGCAGGAACCAGCTGCTCGACCCGTCGGGGGTCAGGCCGATCCCGGTGTAGGCCATCACGAACTTCGCCGACTCGGCCGCGATCACGATGTCGGACGAGGCCACGAAGCCCATGCCCGCGCCGGCCGCGCTCCCCTGCACCGCGCAGATCACCGGGGCGTCCAGCCGGACGAGCTGGGAGATCGCCGCGTGCAGCGGCACGGTGATCTCCCGGATGTGGTGGCCGAGGCCGTCGCCCAGGGTCGCGAAGCCCTTCACGTCGCCGCCGCCGCAGAAGCGGGCACCCGCGCCGGTGAGCAGCACCGCCCGCACCGACGGGTCGTCGGCGAACGAGGTGGCCGCCACGAGCAGCTCCTCGCTCATGCGCAGGTTGATGCCGTTGGCCGCGTCGGGCCGGTGCAGCGTGAGGCGGGCGATGCCGCCGCTGCGCTCCACGATCAGGGTCTCGAAGTCCATGCGCCGGAGCGTAGCGACCATGGGAATCGCGTCGTCGGGGGACGCATGGTGTGACCATGCGTCTCTCGACCGACACCCAGAGGGGGTCAGGGACGCATCATTCGGTGGTGATGGCGTCGAGGACGTCGAGGCGGGCGGCCCGGCGGGCGGGGAGCACTCCGGCGAGCAGTCCGGCGAGTGCGGCGAGGACGCCGAAGATCACCAGCTGTGAGACGGGGATCGCCAGCGTGATCCCGTCCGACGCGAACGCCTGCACGATCATCACGCCGAAGAACAGGCCGATCGCCAGGCCGAGCAGCGATCCGAACGACGCAGTGATGAGCGCCTCGCCCCGGATCATGCGCTTCAGCTGCACGCGCGACATGCCCACCGCCCGCATCAGCCCGATCTCACGCGTCCGTTCGAACACCGACAACGCCAGCGTGTTGACGATGCCGACCAGGGCGATGACCACCGCCAGCAGCAGCAACACGTACATCAGGCCGAGGATCTGGTTGAACTGGGCGATCTGACGGTCGACGAAGCCCGCCAGGTTGTCGGCCTCGACGCCGCCGATCCGGTCGGCGATGCCCTCGACGATCTTCGCCGCCTCCTTGGTGGAGACGTCGTCGGGCTTGAGGACGCCGACGTAGAAGTCGAGCGGGTCGGGGAAGCCGTCCCAGTTGTCGGTCGAGACGATGAAGTCGGCGTCGGTCGGGAGTGCCTTCTTGTCGTCGAAGAACCCCTGCACGGTGAGCGTCCCGGGGCCATTGGGGAAGCGCACGTCGAGCACGTCGCCCACCTCGATCCCGCGGTCCTCCGCCGTGTCGCGGTGGACGAGCATGCCTCCTTCGTCGGCGAAGGCCGCCGCCGCGCGCCGGGAGACCCCGGCGTCGGTCATCTCGGTGAACTCGGGGGACGCGCCGAGGATCGCCGTGCCGTCGCCGTCGATCTCGATCGTGCCGAACCGGTACTCCACGACGGTCGACCCCGGCAGCTCGTCGCGCACCGCCTGCGCGGCCTCCGGCGAGAACGGCGCGAAGCCGCTCGGCGACAGGATGAAGTCGGCGGTCGTCTGATCCTCGATCGCGGAGCGGAACGTCGTCTTGAACGACTGCGACATGATCGCGATCGCGCTCACGAGCGCGAGCCCGATCATCAGCGCGGCCGCGGTCGCGGCCGTGCGCCGCGGGTTCCGCTGCGCGTTCTCGCGGGCGAGGATCCCGGTGATGAAGTTGCCCTTGATCGCGGGCCACGTGAGCAGGCGCGCCGCCGGCTTCGCGGCGAGCGGGCTGAGCATGGCGACGCCCACGAACACGAGCAGCGCGGAGACGCCCACGAACGCGGCGGCCGAGCCGCCCGAGAGGTCGCCGAACAGGCCGTTGAGCAGGGCGAGGACACCCAGCACGAGCAGCACCGTGCCCCAGATGTACCGACGCCGTCCGGCACCGCCGTCGAACGCCTGGTCGCGCAGCGCGGCGATGGGCGGGATCTTCGACGCCCGCCGGGCGGGCCCGAGGGCCGCCACCATCGTCACGCCGGTCCCGACGAGGAACGACACCACGATCGTGCGGGGCTCGATCTGCAGCGCGCCGCCGGGGAGGTCGATCCCGAACGCGGAGAGCAGCCCCTGCAGCGGCGACACGATGAGGATCCCGAGCACGATGCCGAGGATCGACGAGAGCGCGCCCACCACGAACGCCTCGATCACCACCGATCCCACGACCTGCTTCCCGCTCGCACCGAGCGCTCGGAGCAACCCGAGCTCGCGGATCCGCTGGGCGACCGTGATCGAGAACGTGTTGTAGATGACGAACGCGCCGACGAACAGGGCGATGAGCGCGAACACGAGCAGGAACGTGTTGAAGAACGAGAGGTTCTTCTTCAGCTCGTCGGACTGCTCCTTCGCGAGCTGCTCGCCGGTGATCGACTCGAAGTCGCCGTTGAGCCCGGCGTCGCGCAACGCCCGCCGGATGTTGTCACGCACCTCGGTCTGCGAGACGCCGGCGTCGGCCTTGACCTCGATGACGTCCCACTGGTCGACGCGGTTCATCACCTCCTGGGCGGTCTCGGGCTCGAAGGCCGCGAGGGTCGCGCCGACCAGCCCGTCCCTCTTCCCGCCGAACAGGAAGGCGCCGACGACCTCGAGCTCGCGCGGCTCCACCGTGAGGAAGGAGATGCGAGCAGTGTCGCCGAGGCGGAACTTGCCCTCCTCGAACGTCTTCAGGTCGAGCGCGACCTCGTCGGGCGCGCGCGGCGCTCGGCCCTCGACGATCTCCGACGACTGGTTGACCGACTCGCTCGGGGACCGCCACGGAGTGCCGAACGTGGGCGCCTGGTTCTGGATCGCCTCACCGTCGGTGCCCGTCACCAGCGCGTAGCCGAGGATGTTGCCCTGGGCGAGATCGACCCCCTTCGCGTCCTGCACGGTGTCGACCAGCGATCCCGGCACCGGCGGGCGGGTCTGCTCGCCACCACCGGCCTGGTTCGACGCCTTGAACGGCTCCTTCGCCCGCACGACTGCGTCGACGCCCTTCGTCGTGTTCGCGAACAGGTTGTCGAACACGCTGCCGAGCGTGTCGGTCAGCACGAAGGTGCCGGCCATGAAGGCCACGCCCAGCACGATCGCGATCGACGTGAGGACGAGCCGGAACTTCTTGGCGAAGAGCCCGCGCAGGGTCGCGCGCCACATGAGCAGCCGCCGGTGCCGGTCAGTCGCCGAGACGACGCATGTTGTCCATCACCGAGTCGACCGTGGGCTCGGAGATGTCACCGCAGATGAGACCGTCGGCGAGGAACACGACACGGTCGGCGTAGGCGGCCGCCACGGGGTCGTGGGTGACCATCACGATGGTCTGGCCGAGCTGGTCGACCGCCTTGCGCATGAAGCCCAGGATCTCGGCTCCCGACTTCGAGTCGAGGTTGCCGGTGGGCTCGTCGGCGAAGATCACCTCCGGCCGGCTGGCCAGCGCCCGGGCCACCGCCACCCGCTGCTGCTGGCCGCCCGAGAGCTCGTTGGGCCGGTGGTCGACACGGTCGGCGAGGTGGACGGTCTCGATGATCTGGTCGAGCCACGCCTGGTCGGGCTTCTTGCCCGCCAGCGCGAGCGGCAGGGTGACGTTCTCGAGGCCGGTGAGCGTGGGCACCAGGTTGTAGGCCTGGAAGACGAAGCCGATCTTCTCCCGCCGGATCAGCGTGAGCTGCTTCTCGCTCATCGCGCTGATCTCGTCGTCGCCCAGGAAGATCTGCCCGGCGGTGACCCGGTCGAGGCCGGCGAGGCAGTGCAGCAGCGTCGACTTGCCCGAGCCCGACGGACCCATGATCGCGGCGTACTGCCCGCGCTGGAACTCCACCGAGACGCCGGCGAGCGCGTTGACCACGGTGTCGCCGGCGCCGTAGACCTTGGTGACGTCGACGGCCCGAGCGGCCGCGGTGGTGGAAGTGGGGGTCGGCACGGTCGCCGTCACGAAGGTCCTCCGGGGGCTGCGCGGGTCGCGGATCGGGGCGGATCGGGGGGACACCTGACCGTCCGCTCGGCCGGTGAGGCCAGACTACGGGCTCAATCCGCCGTGCTGGTCGCCCGCTCCCGGTACAGGGGGGCGTCCTTCTCCTCGCCGTGGCGGCCCAGCCACCAGAACCAGACCACGCCGAACAGGAACAGGCCGAGGCTCACCCAGGCGTTGACCCGCAGGCCGAGCACCTCGTGGGCGTCGTCGATGCGGAGGTTCTCGAAGAAGAACCGGCCGAACGTGTACATGACGACGTACAGCGCGGTGAGCTGGCCCCGCTTGAGCCGCAGCCGTGCGTCGATCCAGAGCAGGGCCAGACCGCCGATCAGGCAGAAGATCGACTCGTACAGGAACGTCGGGTGGAAGGTGGCGAACTCGGCGTAGCCCTCCGGCCGCTTGGCCGCTGAGATCTCGAGCGCCCACGGCAGGTCGGAGGGCCGGCCGAACAGCTCCTGGTTGAACCAGTTGCCCCACCGCCCCAGCGCCTGGGCGAAGAACAGGCCCGGCACCACGCAGTCGGCCACCGCGAGCGCCGAGCCCCGCTTCCGGTACGCGAGGATCGCGAGCGCGGCGGCTCCACCGAGCACGGCCCCCCAGATGGCCAGCCCGCCCTTCCAGATCTTGAACGCGTCGACCCAGCGGCCGTCGTCGAAGCGCTGGTAGTCGGTGATCACGTGGTAGAGCCGGGCGCCCACCACGCCGCTGATGACGACGATCAGCGCGCCGTCGAGGATCTCGCCGGGGTCACCGCCCAGCTTCCCCCAACGCAGCATCGTCATCCGCACGGCGATGATCACGCCGATGGCGAGCAGCAGCCCGTAGACGTGCAGGGAGAGCGGCCCGACGTCGAGCGTGTTCTGGCTCGGGCTCGGGATCGACGCGACCAGGGCGGGGACCGTCGGCACGGGCCGATCGTAGGGGGCGACTCCAGTTCCGGGGCCCGCCGTGCCGATACTGCCGGTGTGCGGATGACGAGGGGACGGACGCTCGCGGCACTGACCGCGGTGGCCGCGGTGGCGCTGTCCGCCTGCGATCCCACGCCGGATCCCGCGCCGTCCCCGTCGCCATCTCCGCCGTCGACGACGACCACGACGACCACCACGAGCGGTCCGACCCCGGGCTCGACCGGGACCGGCGACCAGAACGGCTCGCTGGGCACCTGCCCCGTCTTCCCCGCCGACAACGCCTGGAACACCGACGTGTCGGGCTCCCCCGTCCACCCGAGCTCCGACGCCTACATCACCAACATCCTCGCCAACGGCGGCGACTACCTCCACGCCGACTTCGGGGGCGGCGGCGCGTACGGGATCCCGTACGTGACCGTGCCGGGCACGCAGCCCAAGGTCCCGGTCGAGTTCGTCGATTGGCCCGACGAGAGCGACCCCGGCCCGTACCCGATCCCGCTCGGCGCCCCCATCGAGGGGGGCGGTGACCGCCACGTCATCGCCGTCGACCGGGGTGCGTGCGTGCTCTACGAGCTGTACAACGCCACGCCACTCGCCGACCGCTGGCAGGCGAGCAACGGCGCGCGGTTCGACCTGCGCTCCAACGCGCTGCGGCCGCTCGGCTGGACTTCTGCCGACGCCGCCGGCCTGCCGATCTTCGCCGGGCTCGTGCGCTACGACGAGGTCGCGGCCGGCCGCATCCCCCACGCGCTCCGCTTCACCGTCAACGCCACCCAGCGGGGCTACATCCTCCCGGCGACCCACTGGGCGTCGTCGAGCACCGACCCGAACCGGCCGCCGATGGGGCTGCGGCTCAGGCTCAAGGCGTCGTACGACATCAGCCGGTTCACCGGGCAGTCGCGGGTGGTACTCGAGGCGTTGAAGCGGTACGGGATGATCGTCGCCGACAACGGGTCGAACTGGTTCATCACCGGCGCGGCCGACAGCCGGTGGAACGACACCGACCTCAACCAGCTCAAGACCGTCCCGGGGAGCGCGTTCGAAGTCGTCGACACCGGTCCCGTCCGCACCCGCTGACGATGCGTTGCTCACCGTCGCTCGGATCCGAGCGACGGTGAGAAGCGCACCGGGAGGTCCGGGATCGACGGTGAGAAGCGCATCGGGGGGTGGCAGCATGAGGGGGTGCGGGCCTCACGGATCGAGCCGGGACCGGGGCAGGAGTCGGCGTGGGACTACCCGCGGCCGCCGGCGTTGGAGCCGACCACCGCGCACCTCGTGGTCGTCCTCGGTGGGGTGACGATCGCCGACACGCGCGCCGCGTACCGCGTGCTCGAGACGAGCCACCCGCCCAACTACTACCTCCCGCCCGACGACGTCGTGCCCGGCGCGCTCGAGCCCGCCCCCGGCTCGTCGTTCTGCGAGTGGAAGGGCCGCGCGCACTACCTCACCGTGCGGGGCGGCGACCGCGAGGAGGTCGCCGCGGCATGGGCCTACGACGCACCCAGCCCGCGCTTCGCGGCCGTCGCCGGCTACGTCGCCTTCTACCCCGGCCGCATGGACGCGTGCTTCGTCGACGGCGAGCGGGTGGTGCCCCAGGACGGCGGCTTCTACGGCGGCTGGATCACGTCACGCGTCGTCGGCCCGTTCAAGGGCGGCCCCGGCACCCGCGGCTGGTGAATCCCCCGGCACGGGGACGGGGGGGTCGATACGGTCGGTGGATGGAGATCGCGATCCTGCTGTTCCCCCGACTCACCGCGCTCGACGCGGTCGGGCCCTACGAGGTGCTGCGCAGCCTCCCCGACGTCACGCTGCGCATGGTCGCGGCGAGCCCCGGCCCCCAGCGCACCGACCACGGCGCCCTCGCGCTGGTGGCCGACACGTCGATCGATGACATGCCCGCGCCCGACGTGGTGGTGATCCCGGGCGGCCCCGGCGAGGTCGGCGTGCGCGAGGACCCGCGCTCCCTCGACTGGGTGCGGTCGGTCCACCGCACCTCCACCTGGACCACTTCGGTGTGCACCGGCTCACTCGTCCTCGGCGCGGCCGGGCTGCTCGAGGGGCGCCGCGCCACCAGCCACTGGACGGCGCTCGACACGCTCGCCGGCTTCGGCGCCGAGCCCACCGAGGAGCGGGTGGTCGTCGACGGCAAGATCGTCACCGCGGCGGGCGTGTCGTCGGGGATCGACATGGCGCTGTGGCTCGCCGCGCAGCTCGCCGACGAGGAGACCGCCCGGGCCATCCAGCTCTCGATCGAGTACGACCCACAACCACCGTTCGACGCGGGGTCGACCGCGAAGGCCTCAGCCGCCCTCGTCGACCGCCTCCGCCGCAGCAGCCGCTTCGCCACCGGCTGACGGCGCGTCGGTCGGCGCGGGACGCGGCTGCATCCGGGACAGCGCGACCACGGTTGCGATGGCGATCGCCACGACGACGACGACCACGGCGAACAGGAGGAACGTCGGCGACGGCCAGATCACGAGGATCACGAGGCCGGCCGCGGCGATCCCGGCCGACAGCGCGGCCCGGTGCTGGCGGGCCCAGAGGGCGGCGGGCGGCACGTCGCGCGAGGAGCCCCGTAGGCGCTCCGCGACCCGGCCGATCCACCCGGGGCTCGACACGAGCGCCACGACGGCGACGAACAGGCCGAGCACGATCACGTACCACGACCAGTCCCGCAGCGCGACCACCAGGGTGTCGTAGACCTCCTTCGTCGCGTTCGCGTCGAGTGACGCCTGTCCGGCCTGGTCGACGGTGACCCGCCGACCGAGGTCGATGCCGACTGCCAGCAGCGCGGTGGTGGCCGCGACGCCGAGGCCCAGCGCGACGACGTAGCGCCGCCGGCGCGGCGCGATCGCGATCGCGGCCACGACCGTCACCACGAAGAGGATCGGCAGCACCGACGACAGCGTGTCGAGCGCGTCGAACCCGGTCTGGAGCTTCGGAACCAGATCGGACTCGAGGAGCGTGACCTCGATCGTGTCGGACGGGATCTCCACCCGCTTCAGCACACCGACGCCCCGGTCGACGAGCCGCTCGCGCACCCGGTCGGCGACGAGCCCGAGGTCGAGGACGATGGCGTCGTTCCGCTGGTCGACCGCCTCGCCCTGGCCGGTGAACATCGCCACGACCTGCTCGTGCGCGATGCGGTTGGCCCGGGTCCAGAGCTGCTCGAACGCGGTGGACTCGAGCAGGCGCTCGGTCTGGTTGAGCGCGACGCCCCGCAGGGAGCCGGTGAGCGCGGGGCCGAGGACGTCGGTGGGCCCGGGCAGCGCGTCGGTGATGCGCTCCTCCAGGTCGGTGGCCGCGAACAGCTCGGTGACGATGCGGTTCGCCAGCGCGTCGGTGACGACCTCGTTGCTCGCGAGCGGGGCCACGGTGTCGACGTAGCCGTCGGTGTCGATGATGCGGTCGTGCACCCACTTGGCGGTGACGGCGAGTGGGGCGAGCAGCGCCGCGACCACCACGAGGACGATGGCGACCCACCGGCGCCACCGAGCGGGGTGGTGCGCCGGCGCGGGCGCGTCCTCGGGGGCGGCGTGGGCCGCGACCGCGCTCACTTCAGCAGCCGCGACATGCGGCGGTCGGCCAGCACCTTCCCGCCGGTCTGGCAGGCGGAGCAGTAGGTGATCTCGTGGCTCTCGTAGGACATGCGATGCATCGTGGCACCGCAACGGGGGCAGGGGGTGCCATACCGGCCGTGGATCTCGAAGTTCCCGCCCAGCTTGGGCTCGGAGAGTCCACCCGTGCGCCTCCGCTCGGCCGCCAGCCCGTCGGCGAGGACGCCGCGCACCGCGTCGAGCAGCCGGGCTCGGGCGTCCGGGTCGAGCGAGGCCAGCGTGGCGTAGGGCGACAGCTCCGCCCGCCACAGCGCGTCGTCGGCGTAGCCGCGGCCCACCCCGGCCACCGTGCGCTGGTCGCGCAGCAGCGTGTGGATGCGCCGGCGGTCGTCGCCGTGGAGGACGAGGTCGGCGAACGCGTCGGAGTCGGGCTCGGGACCGAGATGGGCGAGCGGCCCGTCGTCGTCGGGCGCGAGCACCCACCAGGCAGCCTTGCGCTCGGTGCCGTACTCGCGCACGAGCAGCGCCGGACCGTCCACGGTGCGGATGCGCAGGACGGCCCCCTTCGGCTTCGTGCGCTTGGGCGGGTCCTCCACGTCGAGGCGGCCCGCCTGGGAGAGGTGGACGAGGAGGCGGGGGGCGTCGCCGCCCGCGACCTCCACCACGAGGTACTTCCCCCGTCGCCCCACCGCCGTGATCGGCCGACCGAGCAGGCCCTCGGGTGCCACCACGGTCTTCAACGACGAGAACGAGTACGCGTCGAATCCCGCCAGCTCCCGCCCGACGAGCATCTCCCCCAACCGCTCGGCCAGCCCCTCCATCTGCGGCATCTCCGGCATGCCCCCATCCTCCCACTTCCCCACCCCCCACCCACCCCAAGGGATGATGCGTCCCCAGACGACGCCACCCGTCGGTCCAGGGACGCATGGACCCACCATGCGTCCCTGAGCGACGTCCACCAGGTCGGTCCGCCATCCGAGCCGACGACGCCGGCCGCACCTCGGACCGAACCGGTCGGGAGCGCCGGTGGAGGCCCGCCGGAGCGTGGAGCGAGCCCTCCGCACCGACGAGCACGGCACCGGGTGGGCGAGCGTGGAGCGGAGAAGGGCCTTCACCGGTGATCCCGGCCGGGGCCGCCGGGGCGGCGTCAGGCGTCCGACGGAGCGGGAGCCGCGGCCTGGGTGTCGCTCAGGGACGCTCGGTCCGACGATGCGTCCGCTGACCGACGCCCAGCGTCGCCGAGGGACGCATCATCGAGGCCGTACTCCTCGATCTCCTCGGGATGGGCCTCGACCTCCTCGACGAACTGGCCGAGGGCGCGGTCGCGCAGCTCGGTGGCGCTGCCGCGGGGCATGAGCACGACGCTGATGGCGCCGACGACGATGACCACGAACGTGAGGACGAACACGTTGTGGAGCGCGCCGGCGAACGCGCCGCGCACGAGGTCCTGGGCCGCCTCGGGGATCTCCGCACCACCGGTGCTCGGCGCGAGCAACCGGGAGGTGTCGATCTCCTCGCCGGGGAACGCGTCGGTGAGTCGGTTGGTGAGGCCGCCGAGCATCACGGCGGAGGCGACGGCGACCCCGACGGCACCGCCGAGCTGACGGGTGAAGTTGACGAGGCCGGTGGCCACGCCCATGCGGGGCAGGTCGACGGAGCTCTGCGCGGCGAGGGCGGTCGACATGAACACGAAGCCGGTGCCGAACCCGATGAAGACCATCGCGAAGCTCACGTCGAGCCGGGTGGCGTCGACGGTGAGCCGGGTGAGGAGGAAGACGCCGATCGCGGCCACGGCGAAGCCCGACGCGCAGACGGTCCGGTAGCCGAGCCGAAGCACGAGCCGCACGCCGCCGGCGGAGCCGACCATCATCGCCAGCATCATCGGGGTGAGCACCTGGCCCGCACCCGTCGCCGACGCGCCGATGACGACACGCACGAACAGCGGCAGGAACGACGTCATCGCGAACATCGCGACGCCGATCGATATCGAGATGACCGCCGCGGCGCGCAGCATGGGGATGGTGAACACGTCGAACGGGATCAGCGGCTCCGCGGCCTTGAGCTCCGCGAGGCAGAACGCGCCGAACAGCAACGCGCTGGCGGCGAAGCAGCCGACGATCACCGGTGAGCCCCAACCCCAGTCGCGGCCGCCGGACTCCAGGGCGAACACGAGGAGGCCCGTCCAGCCGAGCAGCGTGATCACGCCCAGCCAGTCGAGGCGGTGGCGGGTGCGGTGCTCGAGTGGCTCGACCATCACCGTGGCCACCAGGACGATCGACGCGATGCCGATGGGGATGTTGACGTAGAAGACCCAGCGCCACGACCAGTGGTCGGTGATGAAGCCGCCGATCAGCGGGCCGACGATGGCGGAGAAGCCGAACAGCGCCGAGTAGAAGGCCGACACCTTGGCCCGCTGCTCGAGCGTGAACAGGTCGGCGGTGATCGTCTGCGCGACGGGGAGGAGGCAGCCGGCGCCGATGCCCTGGATGCCCCGGAAGAGGACGAGCATCGTCATCGACCCGGCCATGCCGGAGAAGGCCGACCCGAGCAGGAAGATCACCATGCCCACGAGGAAGACCCGCTTGCGGCCGTACATGTCGGCGAGCCGACCCCACAGCGGGATCGTGGCGATCTCGGCAAGCAGGTACGCGGAGAACACCCACGCGTAGTGGTCGATGCCGCGGAGGTCGACGACGATCGTGGGCATCGCGGTGGACACGATGGTGGCGTCGAGGCTGGCGAGGAACATGCCCGACATCGCGGCGATCATCGTGAGCACGACCCGCTTGCGGGTGAGCCGAGCGGCGTAGGCCGTGCGCACCGGCGCCTCGAACGCGGAGCCGCCCTCCATCAGTCCGTCCTCGTGAGCGCCGCGCCGAGGAGCCGGGCGAACGGCTCGATGCGGTCGGCCCTGGTGGGGTCGCGCCGGCTCAGGTACTGCACGAACAGGCCCCACAGGAACGTGGCGATGACGTCGGCGGCGACGTCGACATCGGCTTCGGGCGCGAGGTCGTCGGCCCCGCGCAGCACCTCCGACCAGCGCGCCCGCCACGCATCGGCCATCTGCTGACCGGCGGAGCGCGCGTCGTCGTCGCCCAGGGTGTCTTCACGTTGCATGTGCCGGAGGAAGTCCTCGTTGGCCTGCATGCGAGCGAACTCGGCGCGGGCCTGGGCGACGATGCGGTCGACCACGCCCCGCGCGATGGGGGCGACGAAGTCGGCGTCGGGGTCCCAGCCCTCGGTCATCCCGTGGGCGAGGTAGACCTCGCGGATCAGATCGGCCTTCGAGGCGAAGTGGTAGTAGAGGCCGGGCACGGTGACCCCGGCCGCGTCGGCGACCTCCCGCACGCTGACCGCGGCGGTCCCGCGCTCGGAGAACCGCCGCAGCGCCGCCTCCACGATCCGCTCCCGCGTCCCCACCGGCGTCGCCGTCGACGCTCCCCTCGCGCTCACCCCCGCAACTTACTTTAACGCTCGCTCAAGTTCCAATCCCACCACCGCGGCCGCTCCGCACTCCCCAGCCCAGGGAGGAGCGCCGGTGGCCGTCCGCCGGAGCGTGGAGCGAGCCGCCCTGGCACCGACGCATCCGGTACGCCGACGTGCGGCGAGCGTGGAGCGGAGAAGGGCGGCTGCCGGTGCTCCGACCGCTCCGACCGATCCACAGTCAGGCAGGAGCGCCGGTGGCCGGCCGCCGGAGCGTGGAGTGGAGAAGGACGGCTGCCGGTGCTCCGACCGGGTCAGCGCTACCGCCGGCCGAAGCGGCGCTTCGCCGGCCGCTGCGCGCGGCTCATGCGGTCGAGGATGAGGCGCCGGCGCTCCTGGAGCTCGTTGAACGTGAGCCGCTCCACCTCGGGCGGCACGAGCAGCGACGCCTTGACCGCGTCGACGTCGACCGCTTCGGCCCGGGGGTCGAGACCGAGGTCGCGCACGATCTGCTCGCCGTGCTGGGAGAGGAAGTACCCGTGGATGTGGGCGATCTCCCCGAGGAGGTCGAGGTCGGGGGCGAGGGTGGCGGTCGCGGCGTTGAGGAACATCAGGTTCTTCACGAACAGCATGAGGTCCTTCGGCGCGCGGGCTCCGTAGGCGAGGAGCTTCTTGACCAGCTCCTGCATCTCGAGGACGAGCTCCTCCGCCGACATCTGGGTGGGGTCCTTGACCGGCTGGTCGAGCTCGAGGTCGACGTAGACGGCGTCGATGTCGGTGTCGGCCGGGAAGGCGCCGAGGTCGCGCAGCGCGGTGAGCTGGCCTTTCACGTCACCGGCGGTCCCCGTGAGGAGGAGGCGCAAGAAGGCGAGGCGCTGGGTGTCGCCGAGGCGGCCGGTGATCCCGAAGTCGAAGAGGACGGTGCGGCCGCTGGGCTGGACGAGGAGGTTGCCGCCGTGGAGGTCACCGTGGAAGACGCCGTGGATGAGCGCGCCCTCGAGGCAGGCGATGAGGCCCGCCCGGAGGATGACGTTGGTGTCGAGGCCGGCGTCGTGCATCGACTCGACGTCGTCGAACGCGAAGCCGCGCATGCGCTCCATGACGAGGACCCGACGGCTGACCCAGAACGGGTGAGGGCGGGGGACGACCATGGTGCGCTGCTCGGTGACCGCAAAGACGCGGGCGATGTCGAGCATGTTCTCGGCCTCGAGCCGGAAGTCGAGCTCTTCCACGATCTGCTCGGCGAACAGCTCGACGAGGGCCGGCGGGTTGGCCAGAGCGGCGATGGGGATGCGGCCGACGAGGAGCGGACCGAGCCAGGACAGGGCCCGGAGGTCGGCCCGCACCAGGTGCGCGACCCGCGGCCGCTGCACCTTGACGACGACCTCCTCGCCGGTGAGCAGTCGAGCGGCGTGCACCTGCGCGATGGAGGCGGCGGCGACGGGCTCCTCGTCGATCGCGGAGAAGATGGTCTCGAGGGGCCGGCCGAACTCGGCTTCGATCACGGCCCGGACCGCGGAGAACGGCTCGGGCGGCACCTGGTCGCGCAGCTTCTTGAACTCGGCGACGAGCTCGTCGGGGAAGAGCCCTTCGAAGGCCGAGATGATCTGACCGAGCTTCACGTAGGTGGAGCCGAGCCCTTCGAACTCGCGCCGGAGCCGGCGGGAGATGCCCGCACGCGACGCCGGGGTGCCGCGCTCCTTGACGTACCAGGGACCGACGGCCGCGCCGATGGCCACGAGCACGCGGCCGAAGCGCCCGATCGGCGGGATCCGGCGGTGGGCGAGCAGGCGGGGGACCTCGGCGCGGGTACGGGCGCGGACGCGGTCGAGACCCCGCTTCCAGACGAGATGCTCCGGGTCGACGACCCACGGACCGACCTCGGTGAACGCGCCGAGCTCGAGGTCGGGCGACGGCGCGACGCCGGGGGCCGGGGCGGGCTCGGTCACGCGTCGAGGGTAGACGGGGGGCCGCTCGGGTCCGGGGGC
>Ga0194131_10004441_pt1 | contig 21162 bp, 20 predicted proteins | sample TA2KigO120mmetaG_FD_148631 | JGI IMG/M metagenome (GOLD analysis project Ga0194131, IMG submission 148631) | Freshwater microbial communities from Lake Tanganyika, Tanzania - TA2015053 Kigoma Offshore 120m | ecosystem: Environmental > Aquatic > Freshwater > Lake | place: Tanzania: Lake... | reverse complement strand
CGCCGCCCGCGCGCTCGCGCCGCTCGCGCCGCTCGCGCCGATCGCCGCGTCGGCGCTGATCGCGTCGGGCTGCACCACCGATTTCTTCGTCGGCCAGATCGTGGCCACGCCGAACTACCACCGCGCGATCGACACGACGCCCGAAGCGGATCGCCGCGAGCGCGAGTGGATGAAGTCGGATTCGTTCCTCCGCGTTCCCGTCGGACCTCCGGAAGCGTCGCTCGGCGCCTGGATCTTCGAGCCGCCCGCGCCGCCGCTCGGCACCATCCTCGTGCTGCACGGCATCGCCGACGGTCCCTTCTGGATGCGCGACAAGGCCCGCGCGCTCGCCAAGCACGGGTACCGCGCGGTGCTCGTGGGCCTGCGCGGATACGGCGCCTCGAGCGGCGACTTCCGAGGCTTCGGCGTGATCGAGCGCGAGGATCTCGTGCAGGTGGTCGACGAGATCGATCGGCGGGGTCTGCTCGACGGCCCGCTCGGCGTCTGGGGCATGTCCTACGGCGGCGCGGTGGCGATCATGTACGCCGGGCACGATCCGCGCGTCCGCGCGGTCGTGACCGTGGGCGCGTTCGCGTCGATGCGAATGGCGGTGCCGCACACGCTCGAGCTCTTCTTCCCGATTCCCGGCCTGCTCATGAGCGAGTCGGAGCAGGATCGCCTCGTGGCGATGGCGGCCGCGATCGCCGGCTTCAGCGCCAACGACGCGGCGGCGGAGGTGGCGATCGCGAAGACGAGCGCCCCGGTGCTGCTCGTGCACGGAGACTGGGACTGGATCGTTCCCTACGAGAACGGCGAGCGGCTGCACGCGGCGGCGCCCGATCACTCCGAGCTCGTGCGGCTTCCCGCCACCGGGCACTTCGGCTCCTACTGGGATGTCGGCGGCGAGGTGGAGCGCCGATCGTTCGAGTGGTTCGACCGGCATCTCGCCGCGCCGGCGCCCGGGGCCGCCTCGCCATGAGCGCGACCGCCGGTACGACCACCACCGCGACCGCCTGGTTCGTCCTGATTCTCGCGGGACTCTTCGAGGTGGGCTGGGCGGTCTCGCTCAAGTACTCGAAGGGCTTCACGAGGTTCTGGCCGAGCGTCTCCACGATCGTGCTGCTCGCGGTGAGCATGGTGCTGCTCGGCATCGCGCAGCGCACGCTTCCGCTCGGCACGGCCTACGCGGTCTGGGTCGGCGTCGGCGCCTTCGGCGCGGCGATCCTCGGCATGCTGCTCTTCGACGAACCGGTCACGCCGATGCGCGTCGCATGCCTTGCCCTGCTCATCGCGTCGATCGTGGGACTGCGGCTCACCTCGACGCCGGTGCCGGCGTGAACGATTCGACCGCCCCGGAGACCTGGCGCCGCTCCGCGTCGATCGTGTGGGCGCAGGCGTGGCCCACGGCGATCACGATGCTGAGCTACACGCTCATGCAGTTCGTCGACGCGCTCATGGTGGCGCAGGTGAGTCCCGTGGCGCTCGCGGCGCAGGGCAACGGCGCCATCTGGAGCTTCGCGCCGCTCGCCTTTCTCTTCGGCGTGCTCTCGGTGGTGAACGCGTTCGTGGCGCAGAGCCTCGGCGCGGGCGATCGACGCGCGCTGGCGCGGCACGCGTGGGCCGGAGTCTGGACGGCGCTGCTCGCGTGGCTGTTCGTCATGCTGCCGTGGGCGCTGGTCCTGCCCACGCTCTTCTCGCTGCTCGATCACGAGCCGGAACTGCGTCGACTCGAAACGACCTACGCGCAGATCCTGGCCGCGGGCGCGCTGCTCTCGCTCGGATCGAAGGCGATGAGCAACGTCTTCTTCGGACTGCACCGGCCGCGCGTGATCACGATCGCGGCGATCCTCGGCAACCTCGCCAACGGCACGCTCAACTACGTGCTGATCTTCGGCGAGGAGGGGTTGCCCGCGTGGGGACTGCCGGGCATTCCGGGCGTGCCCGCGCTCGGCGTGGCGGGCGCCGCGCTCGGAACGCTCGGCGGCGTGGCGGTCGAGCTCGTGCTGCCCATGTCGCTCTTCCTGGGACGCACGCTCGACGAGCGCTGGGGAATCCGCCGCGCCTGGCGCTTTCCCGCGCCCGAGATCCGGCGGCTGCTCAAGGTGGGACTGCCCGCGTCGGTGCAGTTCGGCAACGAGATCGTCTGCTGGGCGATCTTCATGACCGTGCTCGTCGGACACTTCGGCACGCTGCACATCACCGCGGGATGGGCCACGCTGCGCTACATGCACCTGAGCTTCATGCCGGCGGCGGGCTTCAGCGTGGCGGCGACGAGCCTGCTCGGCCGCGCGATCGGCGAAGGACGGCCCGACCTGGGCAAGCGACGCGTGCGCACCGCGGTGATCATCGCCGCGTCGTACATGGCCGCGTGCGGCCTCGTCATGGCGATCTTCCGCCACCCGCTCCTGGGCGTGTTCGTTCCCGACGACGCGTCCGCCGAGAGCGCCGCGCAGATCCTCGCGATCGGCTCCGGCATGATGATCTGCGCCGCGGTCTTCCAGCTCTTCGACGCGGTCGGCATCGTCTACATCGGCGGATTGCGCGGCGCCGGCGACACGCTCGTGCCCGGCATCGTCACGCTGGCGCTCGCGTGGGGCGTGATCGTCGGCGGCGGATGGGCGCTCGTGCGCTTCGCGCCGCAGCTCGAGAGCCTCGGGCCGTGGATCGCCTCGAGCGTCTACATCATCGTGCTCGGCGTGGTCATGGGCCTCCGCTTCGAGCGGGGCCGCTGGATGGGACGAAGGCTCGTTCCCGCCCCGGAAACGGCCGCGGCGTGAGTCGGGATCGCGCGAGCACGGATCGAGCCGGAGGTCTCGAAACGACGAGCCCTTGAGGCGAAGGTCGCACTGCCGCTACGCTCCGCGACTCGCCGGCCCGACGCTTCGTCGTCGCGGAGCGGAGTCGGCCAAGGAGCACGCATGAGCACGCAGGGTCTCGACACCGTGATCGGAACGAAGGCGGTCTCCGCCGATCCGCAGGGCGCCGCATCGCACTTCTCGCGCGGCGCCGCGCTCGAATCGGAGGGACGCCGCTGGGAGGCGATCGAGCAGTACCGGCTGGCGGTGGAGAAGGATCGCACGCCGCAGCATCTCTTCCGGCTCGCGTTCATCGCGGACCTGCTCGGCTACGACGACGAGGCGCTGCGCACCTACGAAGAGCTCGCGAGTCTGCCGGAGCCTCCGGTGAACGCGCTCGTGAACCTCTCGATCCTCTTCGAGGATCGATGCGACTTCGGTCGCGCGGAGCGACTGCTGCGCAAGGTGCTCGACGCGAACCCGATGCACTCCCGCGCGCGCCTCTATCTCCGCGACGTGGTGGCGAGCAAGGACATGTACTACGACGAGGAGCAGGCTCGCGACGCGGCGAAGCAGAACGCGCTGCTCGACACGCCCGTGACCGACTTCGAGCTCTCGGTGCGCAGCCGGAACTGCCTCAAGAAGATGCAGATCCGCACGCTCGGAGACCTGCTGCGGATCACCGAGGCGGAACTGCTCTCCTACAAGAACTTCGGCGAGACCTCGCTCGTCGAGATCCGCAGCATGCTCTCGTCGAAGGGACTCAGGCTCGGGCAGGCGCTCGATTCGGGCCACTACGCCCGCGTGCGCCGCGAAGTGGCGGAAGGCCTCAAGGGCCGGGTTCCCGAGACGGTGCTCAATCGCCCCGTCGGCAGCCTCGAGCTGAGCGTGCGTGCCCGCAAGGCGCTGCAGCTTCTCAACGTGCAGACGCTCGGCGACCTCGCGAGCCGCACCGAGGCGGAACTCATGGGCATCAAGAACTTCGGGCAGACGAGCCTCGACGAGATCAAGGCGCGACTCGCGGAAAGCGGACTCACCTTGCGAACGCTCGAGTAGCGGATTCGCCGATAGGAGCGTCATGGAGCGCGACGACTCTCCGACGGAAGGAACCCAGGGGCACGCGCTGTTCATGGCCGGCATCGCCGCGCTCGCCCTGTTCGTGGTGGCGACGGCGTGGTTCGGACCCGGGGGATGCGAGTCGCAGGGAAAGGGAAGCGCGGCGGAGCGGCTGGCGCGTCCGCCGTCGCCGCTCGACGACACGGTCGATCGTCGCGGCGTGGTGGAGCCGGCGGAGGACGCCGCCGTGGCGCCCGAGGCGCCCGCGCCTCGTCCGCTGCCGCCGTCCACCGAGCCGATCGTGCGGATCCGCTTCGCGAGCGTGCGCGGCGGAGCGGTGGATCTCGCCGCGGAGGGCGCCGAGTTCGAGGTGCGCTCGCTCGACGGCGCCGAGTCGCCCGTGCAGATCTCCTCGCCGATCCAGGTTCGCTCGAGCGCCGGCTCCTGGATCGTGCGCGGCACGCGCTCGGGAGCCGAGTGGAGCGCGCCGTCGTCGCGCGCGATCGAGCTGCGCGCGAGAAACGGGCGCGGCGGCGAGGTTCCCGTCTCGTACGCCGGCGCCGAGTGGCCGGGCGTTCTGAGACTGCACGAGCGCCAGGACGCGGGCCCCGTGATCGATCTCGTCGCCGTGCTTCCCGTCGAGCGGTATCTGCCGGGCGTGCTCGCGAAGGAGCTCTATCGCTCGTGGGATCTCGAGACCTATCGCGCGCAGGCGATCGCGGCGAGGAGCTACGCCGTCTGCGAGGCGGACCACTGGAAGTCCCGTCGCCACTTCGACATGGTGGCGGGCGAGGCGAGTCAGGCCTGGATCGGCGAGACGACTCGATCGGTGGCGCGCCGCGCCACCGACGACACTCGCGGCATCGTCCTGCTCTACGAGCGTCGCGTGGTGCCGGCGTATTACTCGAGTTGCTGCGGCGGTGCGGCCGCCGACGCGGTCGACGCGGTCTCCCGCAATCCGGAGCACGACATCCCGCCGCTCGCGCTCGGCAGTTCGGCGAACGGTCGGCGACCCGACTGCTGCCGAAGCGCGCCGACCTATTCCTGGACCGAGCGTTTCTCGCTCGACGACGTGTCGCGACGACTCGCAGCGTGGGGGCGGGCGAACGGTCGCGCCGATCTCGCGTCGATGCGAGGCATCGTGGCGATCGACGCGACGAAACTCGCCGCGTCCGGGCGCGTGGAGCAGTTCCGCATCGCCGACGACGCGGGAAGCGCCGCCACCATCTCGGCGGAAGCGTTCCGCAGCGCGATGAACAACGGCGGCGAGGGATCGCGCGGATCGGCGGAGCCGTCGCGGCGGCTCAAGAGCAGCAACTTCGACGCGATCGTCGACGGAGGTTCGGTGGAGTTCTCCGGGCGAGGACACGGTCACGGCGTGGGCATGTGCCAGTACGGCGCGGAGGCCATGGCTCGCGCCGGCCGGTCGTGGCGGCAGATCCTGTCGCGCTACTACCCGGGCGCCGAGCCGTCCCGCTGCTGGTGAACCCGCCGATGTTCACGGGCATCGTCGAGCGCATGGGAGCGGTCGCGGGCATCTCGCCCACGGATGACGGCGCGAGACTCGAGATCGATGCGGGCGGCTGGCCGCCGAACGCCGCGCCCGGCGAATCGATCTCGGTCGACGGCTGCTGCCTGACGCTTCTGCGCGCCGAGGCGTCGAGGCTCCGCTTCGACGTGGTGCCGCAGACGCTCTCGCGCACCACGCTCGGTCGCTGGCGGATCGGATGGAAGGCGAATCTCGAGCGATCGGCCACGCTCGCGACGCTGCTCGGCGGCCACCTCGTGCAGGGCCATGTCGACGGCGTCGGGCGCGTGATCGACGCGGTCTCCGAGGCGAAGGAACGGCGGGTGCGGATCGCGGCGCCGCCGGAGGTGTCCGCGTTCCTCGTGCCGCGAGGAAGCGTGGCGGTCAACGGCGTGTCGCTCACGATCGCGGAGGTCACGGAGCAGTGGTTCGACGTGGCGCTCATTCCCGAGACGATCGCCCGGACGAATCTCTCGACGCTTCGCGCCGGGGACGAGGTGAATCTCGAGGCGGATTCGATCGCCAAGCTCGTCGACGCGTCGGTACGGCGCGCGCTCGCGAATTCGCCGCCCTGATTCGGCTCGAGTCGCTCGCTCGGCGCTCCGCGCGGAGGCGGGCGCGCCGCGCTCACCCGAGCAGCCACTCGATCGCCGCGGCGTCGAGGCGCGGCGGCGGCGCCGTCGAGCGAGCGCGAAGCGCCGACGGATCGCACGCGTCGCGCAGCGCCGCGCCCGTCATCGGCCGTCTCGACGGCGCGACTCCCGCCCACCACGCCGCGAGCCCGATCACGCGCGTCGCATCGACGCCGCGCTCGCGCAGCGCAGCGAGCGACAGATCACCGTCCCGCTTGCTCAGCCGGCGACCGTCCGCATCGACCACGAGCGGAAGATGCCACCAGCGCGGCGGCTCGTGCGAGAGCGCGCGGTGAATCAGGGTCTGCGCCGCCGCCGACGGCAGCAGGTCGCAGCCGCGCACCACCTCCGTCACCCCCGCGTCCGCGTCGTCGACGCTCACCGCGAGCTGGTACGACGCCACGCCCGCCCTCGACCAGACGATGAAGTCGCCCATCGAGCCTGCGAGGTCGATTTCGTGCGGCCCCATCACCTCGTCCACGACCGTGACGGGTTCGTCGGGCACGCGCAGGCGATGATTCACCGCTCGATCGACGAATCGCCACGCGTCGCCCGGCCCCGGACGCAGCGAGCGCGGAAACGCGATGCCGCCGCCGTGCGGCGCGCTCGCGGGACTCGACTCGTCGCCTGCGGCGGGGAGCGCGCCGCCGGCCGCCGCGCGCACCTCCGCGCGCGAGTGGCGACTCTCGAAGACGAGCCGTCGCTCCGCGAGCCGCTCCATCGCGAACTCGTAACGCGCGCCGCGCGCGGACTGCCGCTCCGATTCGTCGTCGAAATCGATGCCGAGCCACTCCAGGCTGCGCCGGATCTCCTCCTCGGCACCGGCGCGCACGCGCGGGAGGTCGAGATCCTCGATGCGCAGCAGCACCCGCCATCCGAGTCGGCGCGCCAGCGCCCAATTCACGAGGAACGTGGCCGCATTGCCGAGGTGGAGCGGACCGCTCGGGCTCGGCGCCAGTCGCGTGACGCCCGTGCGATGCATCGCCGCAGGAGCGTAGCGGCCGCGGGTATCATGTGGCCCCGATGACACGCCTCACCCAGGCGCAGGTGGACGAGCGGCTCGATTCGCTGGCCAAGTGGACCCAATCGGGAGACTCGATCCAGCGGACCTACGTGCTCAAGGACTTCTCGCAAGCGATGACCTTCGTCAACGCGGTGGCGCAGGAGGCGGAGCGCGTGCAGCACCATCCGGACATCCTGGTGCGCTGGAACAAGGTGAGCCTCACGCTTTCCACGCACGACGCCGGCGGCATCACCGAGAAGGACCTGGCCTTCGCGGTCGCCGCCGACAAGCTCGGCGCCTCCCACAAGGCGAAGTGACGGAGCGAGGGAGACGGCGCATGGCGGTGTCGCCATCAGCTCGGCGGGTCACCAGGACCCAGCCTCGCCTCGGCTCCTTGCCCCACACCGCTTCCCTCGTTCTTGGGCCGTTCTAGCCGACCTCGACGTCGCGAAGCGCCTGCCGCAGGAAGTTCGCGCGGATCGCCTTCGCCGTCTGCTCGTCCTTCGCCGAAGGCTCCGACGACAGCAGATGCGCCGGCTGCGTCTGCACGACGAGCGAGCTCAGGCGATCGAGCGTGAGACCCGACACGAGTCCCGCCGAGATTCCCAGCCGAAGGCTCGAGAGCAGCTTGAGCGCTTCGTCCGCGGTGAGCAGTCGCGCCGCACGAAGCGTCGCCACGGCGCGCCACACCTTGTCCTCCACGACCAGGCGTGAACGATCGAGGAGCATCGATCGAGCCTCGCGCTCGTAGGTGACGATCTGAGGCACCACGCGATCGGCGAACTCCTCGAGCAGATCGTCCTCGCTCACGCCGAGCGTGACCTGGTTCGAGATCTGGAAGAAGCTGCCGATCGCCTCCGTGCCCTCGCCGTAGAAGCCGCGCACGGCGAGGTTGAGATCCTTCGCGGCGCGCTTCACGCGCTCGAGCTCGCCCGTGAGCTTGAGCGACGGAAGATGCACCATCACCGAGAGCCGGATGCCGCAACCCACGTTCGTGGGACATGCGGTGAGATGTCCCCAGCGCGGGCTGAAGGCGTAGTCCACCGTCCGGCCGAGCGCGTCGTCGAAGCTCGACGCGAGCGACATCGCGGCGCGCAGGTCGAATCCCGGCGCGAGCGCCTGGATGCGGAGGTGATCCTCCTCGTTCACCATCACCGAGAGTCGCTCGTCGGCGCTGAGCCCCACGGCGCAGGCGATCTCCGTGCTCGCGAAGTTCCGGCTGACCAGGTGCCGTTCCACGAGCAGCTGTCGTTCGTGCGCGGAGGTCTGCGACATCGGGTGCCATTCGAGCGCGGGCGAGTCCCGGCACGCGGCGCCCGCGCGACGGACGAGATCCACGACTTCGCGCCGCTGCACGTCCGTGGCCCGAGCCACGAACGGGAATCCCGCAAGATTCCGGGCAAGTCGGATGCGGCTCCGCGCGACCACGTCGGCCTCGGGGCCGGCGCCCGCGGAAAGCGGATCCTTCGGACCGAGCCTCACGAGGAGGTCTCCGTGCCGCCGGCGTCGAGCTCGTGCAGGCGATCGCGCAGGCGCGCCGCGCGCTCGTACTGCTCGGCGGCGACCGCGGCGTCGAGCTCCTGCACCAGGCGCTGACGCCGGAGCACTCGCTCGGCGCCCGCAAGCGCGCGAGGCGGAGCGCGACCGACGTGGTGCGTGGCGCCGGCCTGCGCGCGTTCGATGAGCGTGCCGAGATCGGGCTGGAAGGCGTCGTAGCAGGAGGGGCACCCGAGCACGCCGCTCTGCCGGAACTCGACGATCGTGAGACCGCAGCCAGGGCACGCGCCCGTTCGTCGACCCTTCCGCGCGAGGCCCGTCTGCTCCACGAGCTTGGTGATGACCTGCGCCGCCGACGCCATCGGCACCTGGAAGCCCTTCTCGGCGGCGTGCTCGGCGCAGAGGTGCAGTTCGCTCGTCACGCCGTTCCTGATGACCACCTCGTGAACGACGGCAGGTTTCTGGCAGAGATCGCAGTGCTTCATCGACATCGACGGCCCAAGTCTATTCGGCGCGGCGGCTGGAGCACCATCGATCCTCCGTCGTCGATCGGACTCGACCGCATCGATGCGAGGCGGCCCGCGATCCTCCACGATCCTCCGCGATCATCCGAGATCGGCGCCGGTCGCGGCGCGAATCGCGTGCAGGCGCCCGAGCAGCGGCCGCACTTCCGAGAGCCGCAGCGCAATGCTCGAATCGCTGCTGGCGCGAGCGGGTTCGGGGTGGCACTCGAGGAAGATCGCGTCGATGCCCGCGGCGACCGCGGCGCGAGCGAGCAGCGCCGTGCGTTCCGGCCGACCGCCGCTCGAAGTGCCCGCGGCGCCGGGAAGCTGCGTCGAGTGCGACGCGTCGAAGCAGACCGGCACGCCGAGTTCGCGCAGGTCGCCGAGCCCGACGAAGTCGTTCACGAGACGGTGGTAGCCGAAGAACGTGCCGCGCTCCGTGACCATCGCGTGGCGACATCCGCCTTCGCGCAGCTTCTGCATCACGGACTTCATCTCCTCCGGCGAGAGGAACTGTCCCTTCTTGACGTTCACCGGTTGGCCCGTGTCGGCGGCGGCGCGCAACAGATCGGTCTGACGGCAGAGGAACGCGGGGATCTGAAGAATGTCCGCCGCGGCCGCGGCCGCCTGCGCCTGCGACGGCTCGTGGATGTCGGTGGTGACGGGAACCTGGAGCTCGTCGCGCAATCGTCGCAGGCGCTCGAGTCCCGTCGAGGCTCCCGGACCTCGATGACTTCGAATGCTCGTGCGGTTCGCCTTGTCGAAGCTCGCCTTGAAGACGTAAGGCCAGCCCAGTTCCGTGCATGCATCCCGAACGGTCCTGCCGATGGTCCGATTGGTTTCGTCGTCCTCGAGAACGCAGGGGCCGGCGATCACCAGGAGCGTGGACGCGGGACGCTCGAAGAATGCTCGCAGCGGAGAGGCGTAGGCGGGTACGGACATCGGGTCTGTCACGGCGGGCGCGACCGGATCGACTCCCAAGGAGGCGACTTGCGGCGTTTTGTAACCGACATTGACGGAGCCGTCCCGGGCGATCGGGACGGCGGAGGAGGCACTCGATGAGCGTTCCGTTCATGGGACCGGAGGCTTTCGGCGACTTCGTGCACAAGTTGTTTCGCCGCAACTGGCCGGAACGACGGGCGGATCTCTCGGGGCCGCTCTCGCTCGTGGTCGACGGCCGCAGCCTGGGACTCGAAAATCTCTTCCGCATGTGCCGCCAGGACCCCGACCGTGCGGTCGACATCGTGGAGCACTACTTCGACCGCCTGCTCGAAGGCGACGCGCTCGGCGCGATTCCCATGCCGTTCGCGGTGGCCCGCCATCGGATCATGCCGCGCATCCAGCCTGAATCGATCTTCGGGCAGATGGATCGCGAGCTGGTGGCCCACGTGCCGTTCGTGAACGGAACGGTCGTCGTCTTCGTGATCGATCTGCCGCACGTGACGGTGAGCGTCACCACCGAGCAGATGATCCGCTGGGGCGTGCAGCCGGAGGAGCTCGAGGAAGTGGCGCGGCAGAACCTTGCCCGCTACTCGCCGGATCTGCGCGTGCAGGTGGTCGATTCGACCGAAGGCGGGCGAGCCGCGCTCGTGTCGATGCAGGACGGCTACGACGCCGCGCGACTGCTGCTCACGCGGCTGCACCAGCGATTGGCGCCGGAGCTCAAGGGCGACTTCTATGTCGCCACGCCGGCTCGCGACATGTTCCTCGCGCTCACCTGCGATCCCAAGGAGTTCGTGACGCGACTGCAGGACCGCGTGGAGCGCGACTATCAGCGCCTGCCTTACCCGATCACGAGTTCGCTCTTCCTCGTCACGCGCGACGGCGTGGCCGGAACGGCCGCCGAAGCCGCGTGACGCCTCGGCGGCGCCGCGAAGCGGCGCCGCCGGCGCGCCCGCGACTCGCCGCGAGCGGCGTGCGAGCGCGTAGGCTTCGGGTCGTGCTGCTGCTGATCGACAACTACGACTCCTTCACCTTCAACCTGGTGCACGCGTTCCAGACGCTGCGCCCGGAGCTCGAGGTGCGCGTGGTGCGCAACGACGCGATCACGGCCAAGGAAGCGGAGGCGCTGAAGCCGTTGTACCTGGTCATTTCGCCGGGACCGTGCACGCCGAAGGAATCGGGCGTTTCAACCGAGTTGATCCCGCAGTTCCGGGGGCGCATTCCCGTGCTCGGCGTCTGTCTCGGCCATCAGGCGATCGGCGAGTGCCACGGCATGACCGTGCGGCGCAACGAGCGCGTGGTGCACGGCAAGACCTGGGCGATTCATCACGACGGTCGCGGCATCTACGCGGGTCTGCCGAATCCGTTCACGGCGACGCGCTATCACTCGCTGATCGTCGATCGCGCAACGGTCGGCAAGGACTTCGAGGTTTCGGCATGGACTCCCGAAGGCGAGGTGATGGGGTTGCGTTGGAAGGGCGTCTCCGATCGCGCGAGCGCCGCGCGCCCCACGAACGGCGCGGCGCCGATGGACGGCGTGCAGTTCCACCCCGAGAGTTTCCTCACCACGGACGGCCCGGCGCTGCTGGAGAACTTCCTGCGTTCGCGCGGGTGATCCGCGTGCGAACAGCGCACCCGTTCAGCGCGGCGTGAATCGCATGCCGCTCTCGGCGTAGAAATTCACCATGTCGCCGGTCTGGAAGTCGGAGGCGAGCTGACCGTCGGCGGCGGCGAGCCACATCGGCACGGCGGCGTGGATCAGCACGCGATTGCGATCGAGATCCACCGCAAGCACGCTGCCCTGCACGATGCGCGGATGACCCTCGATCGGTTCGATGAACGAGCCTCCCGCCACCGCGCGGTGCATGCGAAGCGCCTTGCCCGAAATGACGCCCTTGGCGCGCCGTCCCGGCTCGCTGGGAAACGCCGAGAGCGGCGCCCCCGGCGCGAGATGGAGCCGGTAGTTCGTGTTCGGCACCGAGAGGATCACCTGGGTGTCTGCGGCGCTCTCCACGCGCACGCGAGCGACGTCGTTGACGGCGGAGTCCGCGCCGGTCGACGGGGCGTTCCTGGCGTTCGATGAGGCGGGTGGATTCATGGCGTTCGCTTCGAGTAGATCTGCGGGGGAGAGTGCGGCGATCGTTGCCTGCGCCGTTCCGATTTCATTCTCACGGCTCGGTGTTGATCACGCGCTTGGTCTGGCCGTTCGCGGAGTAGACCGTCACTTCGCCGTCGCCGCGGGCGTCGACGCCGCAGCGCACCACCTGCTGCCCGTCCGCTCCGCGCACCGAGATTGAACCGCCGTGCCCGTCGGAGACGGGACCGAGCACCATCACCGGCTGGCCGTCCGCGCCGATCAGGTTCACTTGCCCGCCGTACATGCCGGAACCGAACGCGAGCACGCGCCGCCCCGCGGTGAAGCACGACACGAGTCCCGTGTCCTGCCCGTTCGCCTCGAGCACGAGGTTCGTGGTGCCCTGCGTCGAACCGAGCATCATGCGCGCGCCGCCGTCGTCCTTCACGTCGATCTCGCAGACGGGCTTGTCGCCCGAGCCGCTGAGCTGGATCACGCCGGAGGCGCCGTTGGAGTTCGCCCCGATCACCGTGGCGGGCCGACCGCTTCGAGTGCTCGTTTCGAGCATGCCGCCTCCCGGGCCGACGAGCATGGTGGCCGCCGTGCGGCCGCCCGGCTCCGCGACGCGCACCGCGCCCGCGCCGCTTCGATCGGTGCCAGCAAAGAGCACTTCCTTGCCGTTGCCGCCCACCACGCTCACGGCGCTGCCCGCGTCGGAGACGCCCGCGCGCACGCCGACGGTGCCGTCGGTGCGGAACGCCTCGATCAGTCCGCCGTGCGGATTCGCGTAGGCGCCGAAGACCATGCGGCCCTTGTCGTTGAAGAGCACCAGGTCGCCGCCGCTCGCCGGGCTGGAGACGCGAGCGGTGTTCGCGCCGCTGGCGCTCCACAGATCGAGCTGCCCCGCGCCCGCGCTCTCCGCCGCCAGCAGCACCACCTTGCCGTCGCCGCGCACGATCTCGAGACGATTCGCGCGAACGGTGCGCGCCTCCACGAGATCCGCGAAAGGCGACGCCGCGAAGGCGCCGAGCGCGCCGACGACGAGCGCCGCGGCAAGCGAGGCGGCGGTCCAGCGCCAGCGGCGGGCGCGCCGCTCGGCGGCTTCCAGCGCGAACTCGATGCGGTCCAGACGATCTTCAAGGCTCAACATGCACGGCTCCGGGAGATGAGGGACGGTTAGCATAAGGCCCGGCGGCGGATGCATGCCGCCGCGCGCGTTGCGCCGGCCGCTGCGCTCGGTTGCACCGGCACCCGGACGCACCTTCGCCGCAAGCATCAGGGAAGCCCACTCATGGCCACACCACTCGGCATCGCTCTCGTCGGCACGCGCTTCATGGGCCGGGCCCACTCGAACGCATGGAGCCAATGCGGCCGCTTCTTCGAACTGCCTCGCGCGGTGCGGCTCGGCGCAGTCGCCGGTCGCAACGCCCGACACACCGCGAGCTTCGCGCGGCGCTGGGGATGGGTCGGCGCGTCCACCGACTGGCGCGACCTCGTCGAGGATCCGTCGATCGAACTCGTGGACGTGGCCACGCCGAATCACCTGCATGCCGAGATCTCGATCGCGGCGCTCAAGGCCGGCAAGCACGTGGCGTGCGAGAAGCCGCTCGCGGGAACGATCGAGGACGCCCGGCGAATGCGGGACGCCGCAGCGAAGGCGAGTCGACGCGGCGTGAGGACCTTCGTCTGGTTCAACTACCGGCGCTGTCCGGCGGTGGCGCTCGCGCATCAACTGGTGCGCGAAGGGCGCCTCGGCGCGATCCATCACGTGCGCGCGCACTACCTTCAGGATTGGGGCCGCGCGTCGACGCCGCTCGGCTGGCGCTTCAAGCGCGCGGAGGCGGGTTCCGGGGCGCACGGCGATCTCAACGCCCACATCGTGGACATGGCTCGGTTCGTCACCGGCGACGAAATCTCGGAGGTGGTCGGCGCGATCGAAGAGACCTTCATCACGCGTCGCGAGATTCCGATGGAGGTGGGAAGCGAGATCGCGGGCACGGCGGCGCGCGCGCGTTCGGGCGCGGGCGGGGGGCGCGGACGCGGCGCGGGTGCGGGCGGCGCACGCCGAGCTCCGTCGCGCCGCTTCGGCCGCAGCGAAGTGGACGATTGCGTGCTCTTCCTGGCCCGATTCGCCGGCGGCGCGGTGGCGAGCTTCGAGTCGACGCGACTGGCGACGGGGAATCAGAACCGCAACGAAATCGAGATCAACGGCGACCGCGGCTCCGTCCGCTTCGACTTCGAGCGCATGAACGAACTGCTGTGGTGGGACGACGCGCTGCCGTCGAAGCTGCGCGGATGGAGCCGCATCATGTGCACGAACGCGGGCGACCATCCGTACGCGTCCGCGTACTGGCCGGCGGCGCACTTGATCGGCTACGAGCACGGATTCGTGAGCATGGCGGCGGACATCGTGCGGGCGCTCGGCGGCGGGAAGCCGGAAGTGCCGCTCCCCGATTTCGAGGATGCCTGGCGCACGCAGCAGGTGCTCGAGGCGGCGCTGCGCTCGGCCCGAACCCGACGGCCCGTGGCGATCGAGTCCGTCCGCTGACCGTGGGGCGGGGGTCGCCTCTCCGCGCGGGAAACGGTCATGCTCGCGAACCGCGGCCTCGAAACGCTCGTGAAGGCCGGCACGAAGCGGCCCTGAGGTCGATTCACGCGCGATCCCGCGTTCTCCGCAGCATGCGGCGCTTGCAACGGCCATTGCTCGATGGTGGAGCCGATCGCGCGTGCGCGCCGATCAATCTCCAGTCCGACGTGGACGAGGCCGCAACGCGACCGCTACGCTCCGGTTGGACGCGGATGACGGGCTCCAGCCCGATCGTGGGTCCCGTCCGGATCGATCGAAGCATTGCGTCGCGCTCGTGAGAGCGCTCCGCTTCAGGTTCGCGAGCAGGAATCATCGACGAATCGTTCGTCGATTCGCCCGTTCGACGGATGGCCGTCCGCTCCTTGGCCGTGAATCGGCAGGAGGCACGAATGCCGCACCGTGACATCGATCATCTGGCCAAGGCGCTGCTCGCATCGGCGAAGACGGTGCTGTCCGCGTCGAAATCGCTGCCGCCGTTCGGCGCCGAGATGCTTCCGGACGGAGAAGTGGTGACGCGCTGCACGCACGGCCACGGCGTGTCGACGCACGGCGACGCCAAGAGCGCGGTCGCCAAGTTCGAGAACGAGTTCCGCACGAAGGCCGCAGGCGGCGAAGTGCGCGCGGTGGCGATCTGCGCGAGCGTGACCACGCCCGCGCGCGATCGCGCGAAGAAGGTGCACGCGATCTGCGTGTCGGTGGAACACGAGAGCGGCGAAGCGATCGACTTCTACTGCCCGTATCGAAGGGGCTGGTTCGGTCGCTTCCACTACGGCGAAGTCTTCTGGCAGAAGCGGCGCCCGCGCCTCTTCAAGCCCGGCGCCGGAAGCGCCGCCGATCCCAGCTCCGCGTCCGTCCGTACACTGGGCGGCGTTGCCGGCAACCGCATCCAGCTCGGCTGACAGCCGCCGTTCGTCGGCCGATGTCCGCGACGAGATCCGCGCGGCCGCGGACCGCGCGCTCGCCGCGCTTCGCTCGCGTCAGAACGCCGACGGCCACTGGTGCGGCGAGCTCGAGGGGGACTCGATCCTCCAGAGCGAGTACCTGCTCATGAAGTGGATCGTGGGGCAGGAGGAGCAGCCGCTCGCGGACGGTCGCCCCGCCGCCGCGCTTCGAAAGATCGTGGCGCAACTGAGATCGCAGCAGAGACCGGACGGCGGATGGGGCCAATACCCCGGCTCGAACATCGACCTCTCGGCGACCGTGAAGGCGTACTTCGCGCTCAAGCTCTTCGGCGATTCGCCGGATGCGCCGCACATGCGGCGCGCGCGCGAGTGCGTGCTCCGCATGGGAGGCGCGGAGCGGGCGAACTCCTTCTCCAAGTTCTATCTCGCGTGCCTGGGACAGATTTCCTGGAACGCGGTGCCCGCGATTCCGCCCGAGCTCGTCTATCTGCCCAGGTGGTTCTACTTCCACATGCACAAGATGAGCGCCTGGAGCAGGACCATGCTCCTGCCGCTCGCGCTCGTGGTGACGCTGCGGCCGACGCGGCCGTTGCCGCCCATGCTCGGCATCGACGAGCTCTATCTCAGTCTGCGCGATCGTCATCGGCTCATCATGCGGAGCGGCGTGCCCGTCTTCTGGCGCGGATTCTTCGCCGCGATCGATTCGGGACTGAAGGCGCTGCACTCGCTCGGCGGCTCGCCGTGGCGCCGCGCCGCGATCGATCGGGCGCTCCGCTGGATCCTGGAGCGCATGGGACAGGACGCGCCCGCGCCGACCGAGGGACTCGGCGCGATCTTCCCGCCCATGGTCTACGCGCAGATCGTCTTCAAGGCGCTCGGGTGGGATCGATCGAACCCGGTGTGGCGGCGCGCCGAGCGCGAGCTCGATGCGTTCATGATCGAGGAGGACGATCGCATCCGGCTGCAACCGTGCTTCAGCCCGGTGTGGGACACGGGAATTGCGCTGTACGCGCTGGCGGACGCGGGCCTCACCGCGTCGAGCGATGCGAGCGCCGGGCGCGCGGTGCAATGGCTCGTGGAGCGGGAATGCCGACATCGAGGCGACTGGTCGGCGAACGTGGCTCCCGGAACCGCGCCGTCGGGATGGTGGTTCGAGTATCGCAACGCGTGGTATCCCGACGTCGACGACACCGCGATGGTGGCCATGGCCCTGCGCCGCACCGGCGGAGATGCCGCCCGCGCCGCCGCCGAGCGCGGCGTCTCGTGGATTCTCTCGATGCAGAACGACGACGGCGGCTGGGCGGCGTTCGACAAGACGCGCGACCGCCGCATCTACGAGTACATCCCGTTCGCCGACCACAACGCGATCCAGGATCCGAGCTGCCCGGACATCACCGGTCGCGTGCTCGAGTGCCTTTCGTGGCACGGATACACGGTCGATCATCCGGCCGTCGCTCGCGCGATCGAGTACATCAAGTCCAGGCAGGAGCGCGAAGGAAGCTGGTTCGGACGCTGGGGCGTGAACTACATCTACGGCACCTGGCAGTCGGTCATCGGTCCGATCCGTTGCGGTGCCTCGCGCGACGAGCCGTGGATCCGCCGCGCCGGCGAGTGGATCAAGCGAGTTCAGAAGCCCGACGGCAGTTTCGGAGAGAGTGCGAATTCCTATGAGGATTCGTCGCTCATGGGGCAGGGGCCGAGCACGGCGAGCCAGACGGCGTGGGCGGCCATGGTGCTCCAGGAGATCCACGGCGCCGACGATCCAGACCTGTTGCGAGCCCTCTCCTGGCTTGCGCGCACGCAACTCTCCGACGACGACGCCCGCGACCCGCAGCGCAATCCCGACGGCGATCCCGCCGGAAGCTGGCGCGAAACGGAATTCACCGGCACCGGGTTCCCGCGCGTCTTCTACCTGCGCTACCACCTGTACCGGCTCTACTTTCCGCTCATGGCGCTCTCGCGCTGGGCGGCGGCGCCGCGCGCGAAGAACTGAATCGCGGGCGCATGCTCGACGGGGCACGCAGCGCCTTGCTCCGTCGGTGCGGGCGCAATGTCAGAGGGCGACGCGGGGATTCGCGCCATTGCCGATCCGATCGGATCGATCAGAACGGAGGCCGTGAGTCGATCGCCAGGGATTGCCCGGTCGCGGGATGCGAGAACGCCAAATGCGATGCGTGCAGCATCAATCGAGTTCCGTGTGGCCGCAATTCCGGGGGCGCGTAGAGGTCGTCGCCGACGATCGGCAGGCCGACCGACTTGAGGTGGAGGCGCAACTGATGTCCGCGACCGGTGCGCGGTTCGAGCTCCAGGCGGGCGTACGGCGCCGGCGCCGGCAGCGAATCGAAGGCCGTGCATGACGCGGTTGCTCCGAGCGCGTCGCACCGCTCGATCACCTCCTGCGCGGAGCGACCGCGCCGGATCACGCGCCACCCGGTGACGCTCGGGCGCCCGTGCTCGAAGTCGACGATCTGTCGCGGCGGATCGTCGAGATCCTTGCGGATCGGCAGGTCGATCTCGCCCGAATCGCTCGGAGGATCGCCGGCCACGATCGCGACGTATCGCTTGCTCGTGCGCCGCTCCTGGAACTGCACGCTCAGCGCTCGATGGGTGTCGGCGTCGAGCGCGAGCACGATCGCGCCCGACGTGTCGCGATCGAGGCGATGCACGATGCGAGCCCCCGGAAATGCGCGTGCTGCGCGCGAAGCGAGGCAATCCGCCTTCTCCGGCCCGATGCCGGGCACGCTCAGCAATCCCGAGTGCTTGTCGAGCACCACGAGCGATCGATCGGCGTGGAGCAGCGTGAATCCATCGAAGCGCGTGCCGGGCGCGAGCATTGGGCCGCAGCCTAGACTGGTCGCCCCATGTCGCTTCGACACCGTTTCGGCGCTGCCGCGATCGTCACGTCACTGCTCGTCGTTCCGATCGTCGGGGCGCAATCGGGAGGCGCCGCGCCGGCGTCGGCCGCGGCGCCGATCGACTGGCGCAGCGCCGAATCAGGAACGCTCGAGCGTCAGACGCAACTCACCTTTCCCGACCGATTCCTGAAGGCGGGGGAGGCGTACTTCTCGCCCGACGGTCGGCGCGTCATCTTCCAGGCGGTCGAGGTTCCTGCCGGCGGCGCCGATCCCGAGGACTTCTACGCCATGTTCGTGGCGGACCTCGTCACCGGCGACGAGCCGCGCTGGCGACTCGACAACGTCCGGCGGGTGAGTCCGCGCGGCAGCGCGAACACCTGCGGCTGGTTCCATCCCGCCGATCCGAATCTCGTCATCTTCGGCAGCACGATCGGCCCGCCGACCGCGTCCGAACCGCCGGGCTTTCAGCGCGGCACGAGTCGATATCGCTGGAGCTTCCCGCCGGAGATGCGCGTGGTGCAGGCGGACCTTCGCGAGCTGCCGACGATTTCGCTGGGAAGCGGCGACGACGTTCCCGCGTCGGCGCTTCGCGTGCTCGCGGGCGACGGCACCGGGTACACGGCCGAGTGCACGCTCTCGAACGACGGACGCACGCTGCTCTATTGCGCGCGAGGATCGAGGGAGGGAGATCTGTTCGTCATGGATCTCGCGAGCGGCGCCATCACGCCGCTCATCTCCGCGCCCGGGTACGACGGCGGTCCCTTCTTCTCTCCGAACGGCGATCGCATCTGCTATCGAAGCGATCGCGCGGGAAACAACCTGCTTCAGATCTTCGTCGCCGATCTCGCGCGCGACGAATCGGGTCGCGTGACCGGCGCGTCGCGCGAGTACGCGCTGACCGCCAACGGCGACGTGAACTGGTGCCCGTACTGGCATCCCGGCGGCCGGCACCTCGCGTACGCCACGAGCGCGATCAGTCACCGCAACTACGAGATCTTCTTCGTCGACGCGGCGAACGAACCGGGGGCGACGCCGCCGCAGTCCCGCTACGGCACGAATCCGCGTCGCATCACGAACGCCGACGGCGCCGACGTGCTTCCCGCCTTCGATTCGACAGGCAAGCTCATGATGTGGACGAGCCAGCGTGCGCCCGATCGCAGCAGCCAGCTCTGGATCGCCGACTTCGTGATGCCGCTCGACGCGGCGCGAGCCGACGCGGCCGAACGCGGTTCCGAACGCGGCGCCTCGCGCTGACCCGCCATGGGCGTCTTCCGCGAGCGTCGCGATCTCGTTCCCTATCGCAGTTCGCTGCTTCCCTCGATCTTCACCGACACGCTCGTGATCGGAAGCGGCGTGGCCGGACTGCGCTGCGCGATCGAGGCGTCGAAGGGCGGGGAAGTGATCGTGCTCGCCAAGGAGTCGCTCGACCTCTCGAACACTTCCTGGGCGCAGGGCGGCATCGCCGCCGCGATCGACGACGGCGACTCGCTCGAGAGCCATCTCGACGACACGCTCGAAGCGGGCGCCGGCCTGTGCGAGCCCTCGACGGTGCGCACGCTCGTCTCCGAGGGTCCGGGGGAAGTGCGCACCGTGATCGACTGGGGCATGCGCGTCGATCGAGATCGCGCCGGATCGATCAGCCTCGGGCTCGAAGGCGGCCACCGGCGCCATCGCATCGTGCATGCCGACGGCGACGCCACGGGACACGAGCTGGCGCGCGTGCTGCACGCGAGGGCCCGTGCCGAGCCGCGCATCCGCATCTTCGAGCGCTGCTTCGCGGTCGATCTCATCGTGTCGCGCGCCGAGCGCCCGCGCGTGACGGGCGCACTCACCTGGCATCCGCGATACGGACTGCAACTGCTCCGCGCCTCGCACACGGTGCTCGCGTCCGGGGGCGCGGGGCAGGTCTACCGCGAGTCGACGAATCCGCGCGTGGCCACGGGCGACGGGCTCGCCATGGCCTGGCGGGCCGGCGCCGTGCTCGCCGACCTCGAGTTCATGCAGTTCCATCCGACGGCGCTCTACATCGCCGGCTCGCATCGCGCGCTCATCAGCGAGGCGGTGCGCGGCGAAGGAGCGCATCTCGTCGATCGCGCGGGCACGCGATTCATGCTCGAGCGCCACGAGATGGCCGAGCTCGCCCCGCGCGACGTCGTTTCGCGCGCGATCGTCGAACACCTGGCCGCCACGCACGAGCCGAACGTCTTCCTCGACGCGAGGCCGATCGGCGGCGAGCGCTTCCGCGAGCGATTCCCGGGGCTCGCGCGCATGCTCGCCGACTTCGACCTCGACCCGGGACGCGATCTCGTTCCCGTGCATCCGGCGGCGCACTACACGATCGGCGGCGTGGTGACCGACGAGGTCGCGCGCACGAGCCTGCCGGGCCTGCTCGCCGCGGGCGAAGCGGCGTGCTGCGGCATTCACGGCGCGAATCGACTCGCGAGCAACAGCCTGCTCGAGGGCCTCGTCTTCGGTCGCCGCGCCGCGTCGACCATTCTCGATGCCCCTGCGACGCGGCCGTTGCCGGAACCGTTCGAGTGCCGCGTCGCCTCGAGCGACCGCGCGGACCTCGACCCGTCCGACATTCGCCAGAGCCTGCGCAGCGCCATGTGGCGTCACGTCGGCATCGTGCGGAACGGTGCACGCCTCAAGGACGTTCGCGACATGTTCCGCTTCTGGGCGCGCTACGGCCTGCAGGCCGTCTTCGACGATCCGTCCGGCTGGGAGACGCAGAATCTGCTCATGATCGGCACGCTCATGACGCAGGCGGCGCTGGCCCGCACCGAGAGCCGCGGCACGCACGCGAGGC
>Ga0194131_10004435_pt1 | contig 21187 bp, 20 predicted proteins | sample TA2KigO120mmetaG_FD_148631 | JGI IMG/M metagenome (GOLD analysis project Ga0194131, IMG submission 148631) | Freshwater microbial communities from Lake Tanganyika, Tanzania - TA2015053 Kigoma Offshore 120m | ecosystem: Environmental > Aquatic > Freshwater > Lake | place: Tanzania: Lake... | reverse complement strand
AGCGAGATGTTCATATCTTCGACAGTAGTGAGCAAGGAATGTCCATTTAATGCAGCGGATTGAGCGGTGTTACGCGCGCAATGGCTGTTGCTGCTCTTGAGACTCCTGCGACTTGCGGATCAGCTCATCAATGACACGCAGGACGACCTCGCATTGTTCTTTGCTATGGCCCTTAAACTTTAGCCCGTGCGTGAACCAGCCGTCACTGGTTGCTGCGGACCAAACTACCTCTGCGCCGAGGGGGTTCAACCACAAGTAAGCGGGGTGATCGACTGCGACATCAAAGTAAAGATCGACATGAATCCCGCGTCCTAAGAGGACATCCGCTATGAGGCACATGCCTCCTATGGAGTAGTTAACAAGTTGCATAGGTCCAAAAGAGGTCTTGATTGCGATCGGCTCAGTAAGGATGCTGCGGCTGTGCTGAACTCTCAAGTTATTCTGGATTCGGTAGGAATTAAGAGCCCTAGCCGTGACAGTTGGGTCATCGCAGAATGGATCGTATTCGTAGGCTAACTTAGGAGCATTCTGATGCTTGATAGGAACCTTGATGGGATTGAAACTATTTGCGGACTTCAAGTGTTCAGGTAGAGCGCTAAACGTGGACTCACCAAGCACGATCTTGAAGGGCTCGCAGGCGGATTCAAAGCGGCTGGCCAAGACCACGCCGCCGCCTGATACAGTCACATCAAATCGCTCTTCGTTACCAATATTTCCGATATTAACGGTGTCGCTATTGATGCCGATCCGTAAAGGCAAAGCTGTCGCTAATGGATCTAAGCACCTAAGCACCGCTTCCATTTGAATATCTCGGGCGCAGGCGAGTGCCGTGGCTTCGTGATTTGGAACGCTACCGTCGGCGAGATCGTAGCCAAAAAAAGCCAGTAAGCCGTCACCAAGACTCTTATCTACGACCCCGCCATGTTTGTGGACAATCGCGACCATAGAGTTGATGACAGTCTTCAGCGCGGAGAAAGCCTCGATCGATTTCATGCGCTCAAATATTAGTGAGTAGCCGACGATATCGACAAAAAGGACAGTGACGTACTGCTCAACTGGATTTTTAAGCAATTCAGCTCCCGCCAGTGCAACGTCACTAATCCGATGATCGGCGATAATGCCTTTGAGGTGACGACGCAAAAGTGCAGCGTTTTCACGGATACCGACCACTTTGATTCCAATTGGCACCAAGAGCATCATCGCTTGCAGGGTTATGGCCAAAAACTGAAGATCTGTATAAGCCCTGTGATGGGCAATAATGCCGCTAAACTCTGCTAAAACAAGGCAGTCGGAGATGGTGATAGGCAGGAAACAGATGGAGTAAAGAGTGGCATAAAGATCCCGGTCAACTATGCATCTCTTCAGAGCAATCAATTGCACGCTGACTAGAGCCAAACCCGCTGCTCCGATATAAATCATGGTTGTCACATAATCGTTAACGAAAAAGAGTGGCAGACACATCACAGGAAGCAGGATGAATGCGCGGCCGTAGGTATGAACCAAAGGATGCTGATGCGGTCGAATGTTAACGAATTCAAGGCCAAATTTTACAATAAATGTCATGGAGAGAACTGTAAAAATCGGCCAAATCTTTATGATGGCTATGCGCCAATCCGTTGGCAGAAGGAACGCTTGACCGCTCAGTATGAGGATCAGTGGTAGATAGCAGATTCCACTGAGTGCGATATTGGTAAACATCTTGGCTCGCAGCCAAATTCCTAGTATCAGCACAGTGCTGATACCGGTCACAAATGCGCCTAAACCAAATAGCAAAACTGCACTGCGAGATGCTTGCTCATGATCGTGATCATCTTGATGCTGCAAGGTCATCACAGGAAAGTAAGGAATACCTCGCGACAAGACCCCGATGTAGTAGGTCTTAGTGCCCGGTGAGACATCAAGCCTGATGACATCATCTGGCGTGCCTCGTGTGTTGGCAGTCTCGGCAAGACCCGTACGCTGCATGACTGGACCTGCAGGTGCGCTGGGGTCGAGTAGCCATTGGGAAAAGACAGGAAACGAATTCATTAAAACTAGGCGCCGACTTTCGGTGCTGGGATTAGATATTTCCAAGCGAAACCACAGGCGCCCTTCCTGAAAAAAGCGTCTGCCGCTCACCTGGGTTGGTGTAACGCGCGCGTGATCTAATGTGCGGGTTAGTGCAGCAGGGTCGCTGGAGTCTGGAGTGGCTTCCACCAAATCTGTGAGCAAGAATACGGCGGATTCCTCTGTCATCGGAACCACAATAGGAGCTGCCTGTGCACCAGTTGTAAGCCAGGCAACCAGACTAATCCATTTGATCACGAGATAAATCATGCCAAGTCCCGGAGCATACATTGCCCCTGCGTATCATCGGCAAAAGCTCAGCACTCTTAATGGTCGCTATCCATCATGAAACCGTAAGTAGCTTACCTGGTGAGTTTTTTCTGAGTTACGTTAGCTGATGACAATACAGCTAGAAACCCATGCTCTCAAGAACCCGATGCCATGCGCCACGCGAGAATCTCCAGCTGATCGTGGGTGGCTTTATCGAATTTGATCAATCCAGCCTCGGAGGCTTTAAAGACCTGCACGTAGCTACCAAACGTCGCGGATATGACCAGTTGCGCCTGATCTCTCGTGTGGCCTAGCTGAATCCGATCTTGGTAGTAGCTAATCAGGGAGTCGTTTAGATCACGTTCGAGCTTGATCGAGGCCTCGTCGAGGTAGGTGGCGTGCAGCTGGGCCTCCAGGAAACCGAAGGCCTTAGGATGCTTCGTGATGTAGCGTGCGATATTAGTCCAGACCATCCGGTGCGCGGCCCGGCCGGTGACGTCCGCTGTGCCTTCGGCAACAAAATTGGCAAACTGCAGCTTCCAGTGGCGGAAGAGCTCATTGACTAGCTCCTCCTTGCTGCGGAAGTAAGTGTATAGCGACCCAAGTGAGATCTCGCAGCTACCGGCTAGGTCTTTGATGGAGGCGGCATGAAATCCACGTGCCGCGAATTGCTCCAGGGCAGCCCCTAATATGAGCGCGCGGCGATCGGGATCTTTAAGTCTGGCCATGACCTACCTGGCGAAAATGAGTGAACAAACAATCATGAATATCTTCTTATATTAAAGTTCAGCATGTATTTCAAGAACGATAATATTAAAAAATCTTGTTGACCTGCCGCATCCTCTGCAATAATAAATGAGCGTTCGTTCATTTTAGAGCGAGTTGAGGGCGGATACAGTATGGGTGCGACTACACCAACGCGGCAATTCAGCAGTGCCGATCATGAGACATGGCGGCGCTTTCATGAGGGTTTTTTCGCAAGCCTTCCCGATTTTGAGGCGTCCTTGCACCCGTTTTATAAGTCCGGCCTGAGCGTGCTCAGAGACCTAGGCGGGTGTGTGCCGTCCCTCGGACTGATTCAGGAGTTGCTTGCCCCCCAAGGCTGGACGGCCTGCTATGTGGACGGTTACATCGAGCCCTGGCGGGTGGCCCAACTCATCGCCGCACGCGTGATGCCCATCTCGAGTGCCGTAAGGCCTGCCGATGAGCTCTACTTTGCCCGGGAGCCTGACCTCATCCACGATCTTTTTGGCCACTTGCCGAGTCTGCTCAATCCAGAATACCGCCGCCTTTTAACTGTCTGGAGTCGCGTAGCGAGTATGGCGGCTATCACGCCGCTCGATCGGGCGCTCTTTCATGTAAACAAAAGTAAGGTCAGGATGCACGAGGGTACCGAAGCGGAGCCACTTGAGCATCTCGATGCGGCGCTAGCTGCCTTTGACGTTGCCTTTGCGGCCAGCCCTACGCCGTTTCATTTGGTCGATAAGCTTTATTTCTGGATCTTTGAATTCGGTCTTTTAAAGCAAGACGACGGATTTGCCGTCATGGGTGCCGGGCTAATCAGCTCACTGAGTGAGTTACGAAATTTTACGCACCGAAGAGTGATAGAGATAGAGACAGCTCCCATCACTATTGATTCCGTGCTGAAGCCTTATGCCATCGCCAATGAGCAGACCTCCTATCTCGCAGCGCGATCCGTCAATGATTTTTACCGCATCATCAATCAGGCGATGAGTCGCATGGGTGACTTAAAGGGTCGGGGGTTATGCGCATGACAGGCAAAAGAGGCATCGTCATCGGTGCAGGTATAGGCGGTATCGCTAGTGGCATCGCGCTCGCTCTGAAGGGTCTCGAGGTCGCCATTTTTGAGTCGAGAAATGAGGTCGTTGAAGCCGATCACCTCCTGTGGATTGCTCCTAACGGGCTCGGTGCGATGGAGCAACTCGGTATTTTAGATGCCGTGATGCAGGTAGCGACACCGCAGGAGATCATGGGGTTTACTACGTCACAGCAGCGGCCGTTAATGTCCCTCCTAGGAGGCGATCTGGCCGCTAGCTTGAACCATCCAATCGTCGCGGTGCGGCGTCGCGATCTCATGCAGATCCTTTTCAAACGCCTTTATAGCCTTGGGGGCAAAATCGCATTTGGCCACAAACTGACTCATGTGAGCGACGACCCGAGATCTGTCACTGTGACATTTGCCAATGGTCTACGCAGTACGGCTGACTTCATCATCGGCGCTGACGGCATGGGATCACGCGTGCGCGGTTTTGTCGCCGGATCTGCACGGGTTCGCTATCAGGGACTCCGGACTTGGTTGGGGTATAGCGACCTCCCATGTGCCGCAAACTATGTCGGTAAGACTCTGGAACTTTGGGGAGTAGGGACCAGGTTTGTTTTGACCTCCCTCGATGGCAAGCGCCTTTACTGGAGTGCCCTTGAGCGTCACCCTAGCTACGAGTCATCGCGCGATCATGATCCAGACTCTGTTATCAAGCGACTGCGTGAACTATTTGCTGATTATCATTCTGATGTAGTTGCGGCCCTTGCGTCTGCACAGGTTGAGAGTTTCAGACTGAGTAATTTCAGTGTGGTCGAGGAATTAAAAGCAAGTTACCGCGGGCGCTTGTTACTCATTGGTGACGCCAGTCATGGGATGCCGCCCAACATGGGGCAGGGTGCATCACTCGCCCTCGAGGACGCTATTTGGGCGGCCGCACTATGCTCGTCCTACGATGACGTGGCAGAAGCATGGGCACAGTTTGACCGTGTGAGGAAGTCTCGGGTTCTTGAGATGATGAAACTAGCAAATTTTATGAATACCGCATTTCAACCCAAATCATCCGCAGCGAGTGGGCTACGCAACATGGTAGCCGCGATGATTCCGGATGCCCTAACTGCGCGTCGCATGATCCAGCTTTATGCATCCGCTCTCCCGAGGCCAATCTATGACTAGGATATTTCTCGCAATACTCCGGGCATTTTTTCGCCTACGTATGACGGTGCGTCCCATTGCACCCGGCGACACCGAGGCGGTCGCGCGATTACTCGCGGAACAATTTGCGTACCGAGAACCTCTGACGAGACAGCTAGGACTGAGCTCGCAGGAATTATTGCCACTGATCAGTGCCCACATTGATTACTGCGCTCAAGGCAAACTAGGGGTAGTTGCGCATAGTCATGGCGGTACACTACTCGGTGTCATCACTGCAGAGGACGATTTCCGACCATTCGTGCCGCCAGAGGATCTGCTGACGCCGCGACTGCGAATGGTCGGGGACGTACTCGGACGCGTATCCTTGCCAAATGCATGGATACCGCAGTCAGAACGTGAATTATTCTACTGTGACTTGGCTGCTACAGATCCGCAGTACGCCGATAAACATGTGCTAGCAGCTCTCACACTTGGGATCTTCGATCACCTATCGGCCATGGGTTTTAAACGCGGGTACGCCAAAGTGACCAACGAGCGCATGATGGCGCGCCTCCGTGGGTTTGAACGTCTGCTGTGGCGACCTATATTCACCGAACTTTGCCGCCAACGGAGTGCCGCAGGCAGTGAGGTCATTGCCGTCGGTTGGTCACTTGATTTCTGGCAATCGCGTTTCAAAGCGCGAGTTTCATCCATAAACTTCGGGGAGAAAAAGAGATGATCAGGAAACTAGTTTGTAGTGCATTTCTGTTTGTAGCAGGATTTGGGACTATCGCTCAGGCTGGGATTCTCCCGACCGTAGTGTCCGAGATCGATGTCAATAAGTACATGGGCAAGTGGTACCAGGTGGCCTCGACGAACCCATTTTTTCAAGCGAATTGCGTCTGTGCCACGGCCACTTACACACTGCGCGATGACGGCAACGTGATGGTGCCCTTAGTGACGTTAAAGGCATCGCCTACGCGACGTCAAATCCAGGTAAATTAAATGTAGTCTTCGGTGGCATTAAACTACCTGGATCAAACTACTGGATTATCGAAGTAGCTGATGATTACTCGTACGCAGTCGTTTCATCGCCACTGCGTCGTCCTATTTGGATACTTGCGAGGACACCAGAGTTGCCAACTGACACATTGGACGGGATCTACAAAAGGCTTGATGCCCAGGGGTTTCCAGTGAATGCGATCGTGCCTACTTTACAGACTGGATGCAACAACTAAGAGTCTGGCTTCCGTGAGGCGTCTGACTTCTGTGGTACAATGGGCCGCATAGCGAAATCAGCATGATGCTCATTTACCATGGAAGGTTTATCGCATGCGTATTTCCAGAATTTCTAAGTCGCTTCTCGTTACGAATTTGTTGCTCTTTAGTGGATAAGCCTTTAGTGCTGATATCACTGAGGCAGATGATGTTCATGCGGGGATGGCGACATACTTTGGCGGGCTTGGTGCACCGGCAGGTGGCTGCGGTCTACCTCAGTCAGTGGTGGAGTCTAGTAACTTCGTGGCGCTGAATGTGCAGCACGCGCAACCGCCGATGAGTGGAGAGTACGACGGTGGGCGTAACTGCGGTCGTTGGATTGAAGTGACACTCAGCAAATTTTGTAAAAACGCTGATCATTCCGAACGCTGGAACACAGACTTCTGCACCGGGGGGCAGTGGGAAGATGGAGCGCTCACCGGAGCTAAAGCGATGTTTATCGTTGCCGACAGCTGCAACGACGGCAATGTTTGGTGTCGCCTCGACCGGTTTCATCTCGATCTTGCCCAGTCTGGTCTCGGGCAGTTTGATTCGACCATGAACGTATACACGTGGCGCAATCCGCAGGTGACGTGGCGCTACGTAGACGCTCCAGGTTACATTGGCGACGTGGCTATCGGTTTCGCGCAGAACGCATCTGCCTACTGGCCAACCGTGATTATTAAGCATCTGCAGCGGGGTATTCACCGCGTAGAGCAGTGGGTGGGTGGACGTTGGGTGGTGCAGCCCATGTTTTTGACCCTGGGCCAGGTATTTACCCTCACAAATGTTGGATCGGAACCCTACCGCGTCAGGCTATTTGACGCGTACGATGCACCCGTCCAGAATGGGCGCGTTTACAATTTTGCTATGCCCGGACAGTGCTGCGGACAGGTGTTCAATCAAGTCGCGTACACGGTAGAGTAAACTTATCTCCAGTGTAGCGTTCCGAAGCTAGGTGACCAATTTCGCTGCAGCGCGAAAGTTCCGTAGCGAAATTGGGGTTCGTAACACCGCGTAAATAAGCTATTAATAAAAATTCTTAAACTTTGTAACGAAATGCGCCGATAGGCTATTAAGCCCTGCGGTAGAGAACTTTACGTCTTAGGGGGGCTACCGTGACCAAATTGACTTCGGTGATTCTGATCATGGCAATCGTTGGCTGCAATGGCCAGAATCCCGATGGTGCTGTGCGCAAATCGTCGGTAGGCGCCGAAGCTGTTTTCATTCCACAAAGCAAACCTCAAGATAAACCTCAATCTCAGGCTGACGCTAAGCCAGTGGATGCTGCGGAATTTGCTCAAGATCAGCGCACCCAGGTCATTTACGACAAGATGACTAAGACCATGGGAGAACTACAGGATCTCGAGCGCCGACTGCCGCCTTTAGACTCCGATGTGTCTGCGATCGCAGAGCATGTTGAAGTACTCGATAAAATCGCTACTCAAATTGAGAGTGATTTTACCAGCCTCCAGGCTATCGCTACAGAATATGCGCTGAAGTCGACAAGCCAAGGTACTAGGCTGTCATTGGGATTAGCCCTTAACGGTGCTGCAGAGGGGGGTGGGGCACCTAGGGCTCAGTCGGTAGCAAGTAATGTATTCAGAATTGCTTCCACTGTACTTTCATGGTTGGGGAACTTCCTAAAGTGTCTTCTTGCTCCTCCTGTGCTCCAGAATCCAAACACCAAACCCGCTGGATTTAATCCTATTCAACTCATAGCCGAGGCCATCAGGAACCTCATAGCGCTACTGGATGCAATTTTAAATTCCTGCATTTTCGGGCGTCCTCCAGTGAGTGATGTGAAAGCCGCCGACACAGTAGTCGGCGTCCCTCTGTCCGGTCCCTACGGTTCGCAAACATTCAAAGTATACGCAGGTGGCTACTGGGTGAACTCAGGGCTATTTTTGAAAAAGGGTCAGACCGCAAAGATCAGCGCTAAGGGGCGGTGGCAGTACGATAATCAAAATGTCGACGCCTCTGGAGTAGGTCTTGGGTCCGAGCGTGGATGTCGACTCGGATCGCTAGTTGCGAGGAGCGGACTGAATTACAATAAAGAGATTCAGTGTATTGGGGTCTCCGGTATCTTTACCGCCGCCAAAGATGAGACCTTGTATGTCGGGATGAATCACGGGGACGGCGGAGAAATGTACGGCAATCGTCTAGGCCTCAAAGGTGTACTCGATGTCACCGTGACGAGTGATGGTGGGACGGTCCCCTCGCTCAGTCCTCAGGATGCAGCTGCGGTGGATTTAACCAAGATCGCTAGCGGCAATTTAGAAATCATCGGGCGCCACATTCTACTACCTGTAACGACTGCCGCAGTGTTGAGAGACCGGAGTACGCTAGTTGCGTCGGTGGAGACGCTAGACCGAATCTACGAGGCTCATTTGAAGCTGCGAGGTATGGCACCTTTTGATGGCGTGAAAATCAGATTCTTTCCCGATCCCGAGGTTGTTAAATTCGGTTACATGATTGCGGGTAATCCCATCCGTACCCTGCCAGATTTGTTTGGTGGTAATGAATCTCAGCGAATACTGAGGGCATCAGTTATAAATACAGATATTTGGGGTTTTGCCCACGAAATCGGCCATAATTTCACTGCGGCGAACGGCGTCCATTCCTATATGCGCCTAAGCTATGAAAGCTGGCCCAATGTCTTCACGCTACACTCACTCGAGATGCTTAATCGGGTAGAAGGTCAGCCTAATGCGCGCACTTATTGTGACGGTAAGAACGCCTATCTGGCCTCAGGTGAGTATAGTCAGCTTAAGTCGGATCCGTTTTTACAGCTTTGTTTCTTAATGGAGTTTCAGAAGACTTATGGTTGGGAGTTCTGGCAAAAATTTAACTCCAAATTGAATGCTGAATACGAGAACTCCGTAGCCCAGCGTGTCGGTGGTAGCGACCAGGCCGTATGGACTTATGTTCGTGACCTTGTCAACCAGGCCGCGGGAAGTGATCAGACGGCAGTGTTCAAGACGTGGCGCCTGCCAGTTAATTAGAAATTCCAAGAGGGACTTGGCGATACCAAAGTCCAGCTTGATCCCGCATCCGGCGCTAGGAATCAATGGGTTCCTGCGCCTTTATGCGCTCCCTCGAAAGATGACATAGGCCATGCATTTGGTGTAAGAGACGCCGGACTAAACAAGGTCGTTGTACCGTCGGGAGAGCATGGCCGTGCCTTTACTCACAGGGATTCCAAAAACACCCCAAGTCATGCGGCGTTATGCTGCCGGATTGATCACGCTCTTATGTTTGATTTGCCTCTGTGCCTGCGGACCAGCAACAAACACCAAATCCACAACAGATCTCGCCGCTAGCGCCACGGCAGCATCAAATTGTAGCGTCATCATCTCAACCAGTGGTCCCACGATCTACGATTGCAGCGGCAGCACCGTAGCCGGGAGGGTCGAGGAATTAGTTGGCAGAGCAAGTGCTGGGCTAGGATTCCCGTCGCATGAAGGCCCGCGTGAGGGCGATTTTATGTTTGTCGGAAAACACTACCTGGCGTGGATTGATAATACGGGATTTTCCGGTAAACTGAACGGACTGTGGCCCCTGAATGCCATACCAGATAATTTAGATTTTGTTTTGCTTGAGCCAACCCCAAACGGTACGCGCCCAGTGAGTATGCTCCTCCCGGGGGAGGACGGCGATGGGCGCTGGCCTAGAGCCTATAACGGTGCCGAACATTACGAGCTGCCGCGGTACAAAAACGGTCGTCACGATAGCCAGGCCGGGATACTCGAAGCCAACCACTTTACTGATGCTCCCGCATGGTGGCGTGAGTGTATCAATGACAACACTGACCCAGGCCGGTGGGACCATCCCGTCGGATCAACCGAAGTCGCGGTCGTTGCGGGTGGCATTCGTTTTCGTAATGAGGCTTCGATGACGATCGTCGCGCGGTTTCATCCCGATTCCTTCGCCTGTGGGAGCCCTTATCCTGTCGACGATACGGAGACGACGGATCTTCGTCTCGTCAGTAGCTACATCATGCTCGGTGATCAACCGATTATCGAGCGGCGCTACCAACTCATTAATTACGGTGACAGAGCCGTTGCCAACGTCGGGATGGAAAAACTGATCGGTGGCCAGATTCTCACCGATTGGCCGCATCCGCACTACCTAAAGCAGTACCAGAACTTTATCTCGTGGGACGGCGAGGATCTTAAGAAGTACGCTCCCTTAAAATACAACGGCGACGGTCAAAAGAGTGATTTCATCCAAGTCAGAGGCACCGGGACGCTCACTCTGAGCGCGACGCCGCAACTGAGAGCGGGGCAATCGATTAGCATGCAGCAAGAGGTCGATCACGCCGGCGAAGATCTTGGCGTTTGCCTCTGCATTGCACATGGTGGCTTTGAATTCACTGGGTCTGTACTCGCTGGGCAGCGTATTGCGCCGCGGCAAGAGACCCCTGGTAGTATCGGACCCGAACAACTGCGGATCCTCAATATTCTCGGTAACCGAACCGAATCGAGTCTGAGCGCGATCACCACAACAGTCCTAAATATCCCCGGCACCGGCGTCACCAGTCACAGCGTGGGGCATGATAGCGGCGGCGGATGGGCGGTGCAGCAAGATCATGATAAACCTGGATTTATTTACTATCGGAACTACCTACCCATGACGTCAGGCCGCGTTGGTCAGGCGGTGTTTTACTTGAGGCGCGACAGCGGCGCGACCCGCAGCGACGCCGTTTTGGAAATTGATCTTGTATGGAACGGCCGTAAGGTTTTGGCGCAGAGGCTGATTAAAGCGGATGACTTTTTTGCCAGCGGTGAGTCTCAGCGCTTCGTCCTCGATTTTTTGGCACCCGGCACGGGTGTCTCCGGTGTCATGGAGCCGCGCGTCCGATGGCTTGGAGGCGCTTCGATCACATTAGAGGCTCTGATCGTTAATGCGATCTAGTTGGTCTTGGGTGACTTTAGAGTTAGGGTGAGCAGGGCACCCAGGACTAAAAATGCAGCGATAGCGTGGAGTCCAGCGACCGCCGATCCCGTCCGGTCGTTGAGCCAACCAACTAAGTAGGGACTCAGGAATCCCGCCACGTTACCAAGGGAGTTGATGAGCGCGATACCGCCAGCGGCGGCGACACCGGACAAAGTGGTGGCTGGTAGACTCCAAAATATGGGCAGGCTCGTGATAATCCCGCAGGCAGCCAGGGTCATTGCCACGAGGGCACCGGCTGTGCCGTGTAGATGACTCGCTGTAAGGTAAAATCCAAGCGCGCTAAGTAGAGACGGCATCGCAACATGCCAGCGGTATTCCCGGTGTCTATCGGCACTAGCAGAGGCGGCCATCATGGCGACAAGGGCAGCGATCCAGGGGAGCGCGGAGAGCAGGCCTACTTGACTTGGGTCGGTGACGCCGGTGCCTTTGATGACAGACGGTAGCCAAAAACTGACGCCGTAGTTTCCCATGACGAGGCAGAAGTAAACGGCGCAGAGCTGCCAAAAACGAGGAGTCCCAAGCGCGTCACGAAAACTTCCGTGCGTCTTCGTGGTCTCCTCAGTAGCGATGCTGGTGGCGACCAATTCTCGTTGCGCATGGCTGAGCCACCGCGCATGCCTGGGATTATCAGGCAGCCTTGCTGCCACATAAATGCCGAGCAACACTGCGGGCACCGCCTCAATCCAGTACATCCACTGCCATCCGCGTTGCCCACCGTGACCTTCGAGAAACTGCATGATCCAGCCTGAGAGTGGACCACCGATCATCCCGGCGACGGGGACAGCCGCCATAAAGATGGCTGTCACGCGGGTCCTGACTCCTGCGGGATACCAGTAGCCGAGGTAGAGGAGGATTCCCGGGAAAAAGCCGGCCTCTGCCATGCCGAGTAACAATCTCACCACGTAGAACTGATACTCAGTCGTGACGTGAGCCATGGCGCCTGAAAGGATGCCCCAGGTGATCATGATGCGCCCAATCCATAGCCGGGCGCCGACACGATGTAGGATCAGATTACTAGGGACTTCGAGTAAAAAATAGCCGATGAAAAACATGCCGGCGCCTAGACCATAAGCGGCTTCCGACATCGAAAGATCAGTAAGCATCTCCAGCTTGGCAAACCCGACATTGACTCGGTCGATGTAGGCGATGACGTAGCAGCAAAAGAGCAGTGGCAGTAGATGCCAACTGATTTTTCGGTAAATAGGGTGGGGATCTGAGTTCATGATTGACTCAAACGCGCTCCGTACGAGAGGAATCTATCGGAAAATCGTCTTCTGTCAGTTGCACCATGGAGCTCGAACCGCCCTGAGTTAGCTAGAGCCCTATGTATAACCCACGGAAAGCCCTTGGGTATTGGTTTTTTTGGGGTGGGCTTAAATTTTCCCTAAAGTAATTCTGGCAAGTGCCGAACACAATCTTGGTGCGCGTGAGTTAGAGCTAAGGTCACGCCCTAAGCTAACTTTCGCGGGGGTCTCACATGAAATGCATAGAAATGTATCCAACTATCGAACAGGCAAAAGAAAAATTACCAGTACTTAAAGGCCGCGGCATCGATGCCAGGCTGATAGTCGACCCCCTTGAAAGCATGGCTCCAGCTCTTTCTGACATGTCTGGGGTAGGTATCTCTGTCCCTGACGCGCGCGCCGTGGAGGCTTTTGAAGTCCTCCACCCGGCATACAAGAAAGCCTCTTAAAACAGGGGTTTGATGATCGCCGGCCAGCCGCCTGAATGGACTTCGGGCCGGCTGGCCGCGAGGTCGTCTTATTTTATTAGAAAATCATAAAATACTGGTGCATTGATTAAAAATAGGTATACTGCGACCCTCGCCGGATCAGGCTTTTATCAATAGTCGGGGGGGTACGCAGCATGACCAAGACTCGTGTCGTGGCAGCAATGTCGGGAGGTGTGGACTCCTGTGTCGCGGCGGCTTTGCTACTTGAGCAGGGCTACGAGGTTATTGGTATTACGATGCAGCTGTGGAACCATGCTGGCGACGGCGAGGAGCGTTTTGATAGCTGCTGCTCGCTCACTGATGTCCACGACGCACGCATGGCGGCCCACCGCATGGGTGTCCCTCATTACGTCGTGAACTACGAGCGTGAGTTTAAAAAGGGCGTCGTCGATTATTTCGCGTCTGAATACGGCGCCGGGCGTACGCCTAATCCGTGCGTGATGTGCAACAGTAAACTCAAATTTGATCACTTAGTGGACCGTGCACGTGCGCTCGGTGCCGACTGGGTGGCGACTGGGCACTATGCGCGGGTCGTGCACCATAGCGATGGACGCCCGAGTGAGCTCTATACAGGCCTTGATCCCAAGAAGGACCAAAGCTACTTCCTCTTCGACATGCAGCCCGACAATCTCAAGCGGGCGATGTTTCCGCTTGGTGGTTTAACTAAACCTGAGGTGCGGGCGATCGCTGCACGTCTTGGACTCCATACGGCGGAAAAACACGAGAGCCAAGAGATCTGCTTTGTCACTGGGGGCCGCTACAGCGACTTTTTAGAAAAGCATTATCCCGACGTGGTGCGTGGACGCGGCGGTGAGATTGTCGATCGTGATGGTCTCGTTCTTGGGCGTCACGAGGGAATTCATCTCTTTACAGTCGGGCAACGCAAGGGACTTGGGGCTTTAGGTCCCGACCCCAAATATGTGGCTGCGATCGACGCAGAGCACAACCGTGTTGTCGTCGATGATCTCGAGAATCTTAAAGTCGAGGGCTTTGGCGTCGATCTCGTCAATTGGCTTGTACCGCGCGACGAGATCACGGCTGATCGGACCTTAAGTGTGATGGTGCGGTACCGGGCTAAGCCGGTCGCTTGTCGCGTGGTGCCAGATGCGGATAAACCAGGGCGCTACCAGGTCCTGCTCGCCGAGAAGGCGCGCTGGGTGACTCCGGGGCAAGCGGCCGTATTTTATGACCAAGAGAGGGTAGTCGGTGGAGGGTTCATTGCCAACAACACAGCCTATAAGGCCACCGTGGCCGCGGCCAGCACGCCTGGAGGATTATCAACTCCTCGGGGCCCAACATCAGCCGATCTTCACGCGACTTGACGTGCTGCAGGAACGGGCCGGCCACCGCTTTGCCGACCTGACCCTGTTGTACGAGGCGCTGACGCATCGCTCGGCCTTGATGGAACTCAGTAGCGTTGTACCCCAGCGTGGTGCGACTGCTAGGAGAAAGTCCGCAGCCAGTGCGTCGCCAAGTTTACCTTGGAACGAGCGGCTTGAATTTCTTGGCGACGCCGTTCTTGGTCTGGCCATCAGCCAGAGGCTCATGGAGAGTAGCGACAAGCTTGCAGAGGGTGATCTGTCCCGTCTGCGTGCCATGCTGGTGAACGAGGAAAACCTGGCTGACCAAGCACGTCAATTGCAACTCGGTAAGTTCCTCATTATGGGTAAGGGCACGGCTCAGACTGGTGGTCGTAATCGCGACTCACTCTTAGCTGATGCACTTGAAGCCCTAATCGGTGCGGTTTTTGTCGACGGTGGCTTCGCTGCTGCCGATGCTCTGATCGGGCGGATCTTCGCCGGTCAGCTCAAAGGTGATTTAGCTCAGTACAAAAGATCGGACTATAAGACGCAACTGCAGGAATTAACGCAGGCCCACAACAAACAGACACCTGTTTATGAGGTGGCGCAGGAATCCGGCCCCGATCATGCCAAGGTGTTTGAGGTGCGTTGCATTGTCTCCGGCCGTGAACTCGGTCGTGGCCGCGGCGCCAGTAAGAAACGAGCTTCGCAAGAAGCAGCCAAGTTAGCCATATCTTCATTTAAGCAGGTAGCGAAGGAGGGGCAGTTATGATCAATGGTATCGTCGCCATAGTTGGTCGGCCCAATGTCGGTAAGTCAACTCTCTTTAACCGTCTCACCGTATCGGATGACGCTATCGTCGATGATCGGCCGGGCGTGACGCGCGATCGTCTCTATGGCCATGCTTGGCTTGATGCCGAGAAGACCAGTGGCTTTATGGTGATCGACACCGGCGGATTTGAGACGGATGACTTCAAGTTTCAGCCCTTTGCCGAAAACTTAGTGTGGCGCCAAACCGAGGCGGCTATCAAAGAATCGGATTTAGTCCTGTTGGTTTTAGACGGCAAATCAGGCATGAATCCGCATGACCGTCAGCTCAAGCGCTACTTGGAAGAGATAAAAAAACCACACGTGATCGCCGTCAACAAGGTTGACGGGCCCGAGCAGAGTCAGGTCATGTGGGAGTTCTTCGAGCTAGGTGTCGATGAGCTTATCAAGGTTAGTGCGGCGCACAATCGCGGCGTTGGTGATCTGAAGCAGCAGCTGGCTGACGAGCTCGAGACGCTACCGAGTCTGGCGCACGTTAAATCGGCCAGCGATGCTATCCGCATAGCCATCGTCGGGCGTCCGAATGCAGGTAAATCGTCGATACTTAATCGGATGATGGGCGAGGAGCGGGCCTTAGTCTCAGACATTGCAGGCACGACTCGTGATTCGCTCGACACTCCGATGGTCTATAACAACCAGGCCTACGTCCTGATCGACACAGCGGGTATCAGGCGTAAATCCAAGATCAACGAGCGTCTGGAAAGCTTAAGTGTCATGCGGAGCCTTAGGGCGATTGAGCGCGCCGATGTAGTTCTGCTGGTGCTTGATGCCGTTCAGGGTCTGACGGAGCAGGATGCGCGCCTGGCTGATCTCGCTGCAGATCGCGGTAAACCGGTCGGGATCGTCGTCAACAAGTGGGATATATTCCCCGATAAAGAATCGAACACGGCCAAGGAGTATACGGCGGCCATTCATCGCGAGCTGAAGACGCTGTCGTATGCGCCTATTACCTTCGTGTCGGCCCTGACGAATCAGCGTGTCCACCAGTTGATGTCTCTGGCCGAACGACTAGCACAGTCGGCAAAGAGCCGCGTCGATACCAGCGAGGTCAACCGGGTACTGCGGGCCATGGTCCAGGAGCATACTCCGGCACTGATCAAGGCTAAGTCGAAGCGGGTGAAGTTTTACTTTGCCACCCAGGTCGCCGTGTCGCCCCCAACGATCGTTGTTTTCTGCAACGTATCCAATGAGATTCATGAAAGTTATGTGCGCTATATGACTAACAGGTTCAGGCGGGATTTGGGCTTTGCAGAAGTGCCGATCAGGCTTATATTCCGTCCCAAGAGCGATGTGCGCCAGCGCGATGCAGAGGCTGCTAGCGAGGCCAAGGAGTCCCTAGATTAGGGCGCTGCGGTGGTGCTATAATTGGGGTGCCGGAAATGTCCCGCCCCCCCTTGCTCTTGCTACTACCCTAAACTCACGCAGACCCATCGGATCAAAGGAGCCCCATCATGTCGGATCAGTCAGACTGTAAACAATTGAGTCGCCGTCAGGCTCTCCAAAAACTTGCTGCTGCAGTGCCGGTCACTGTCGTAGCTGCCAGTGCTGTGCGGGCGATGGCTGCAGAAGCCCCAGCGGCCAAGCCGGCGGCTGCACCAGCTGCTGCTGGCCCCGAGCTAAAATTAGTGCCCGACACGGATGCCACCGCAAAGGCGCTTAAGTACGTGCCGGACGCTACCAAAGCGACTCGCGTCGACAAGATGGGCGTCGCAGGTAAGGACCAAAACTGCAAGAACTGCCAGTTCTACACCAAGGCAGGTGAAGTTAAGGGGCAGGAAGTAGGCAAGTGCCTCATGCTTCCAGCTGGTATGGTGGCTTCCACTGGTTGGTGTATGTCGTGGACCAAGAAGGCCTGAGTACTGAGCCCTCTATCTACGAAGAGATAGGTGCCGATCTCATACGCCGATGTTTGACCGTTTTTTACGAACGGGCATTCACCGACGGGGTGATCGGTCATTTCTTTTTTGGTAAAGACCGCGCGCATATCACCGAGCAGCAGATCGATTTTGCCACAGCCATGCTCGGTGGTCCGCGCAAATACCGCGGTAAACCGTTGGCTGCGGCTCATGCCCATCTGGACATCAGACGACCGCATTTTATGCGGCGTCAAGTTTTGATGCGCGAGGTGTTGACGGAGATGGGGGTTCCGGAGCGCCAGCGCGATGCATGGCTGGCACTTGAGGAGGCGCTGCGTCCCGTCGTCACGCGGCCGACTAGGTAAGGAATCACCCTAGTAGGCTCAGCATCGGCAACGCGGGATCCCGCTGCAGCCAAATCCCATCACGCCGTGGCAGGTCGCCCTCGCTGACATGGAGCGTATAGGCGTGACGCGAACGCGACGACGTATTCTTGTGACTCATATGCGGTGCAAGCGCATGCAGGAGTATAACGCTGCCCTTGGGCACCTCCAAGGGCACGGTGGCATCCAGGTTCCACGGGGTGGCGTCGTGAGTCTCAAAATTTGTTGTTTCGTCTGGTAAACGAGTCATTGTTTGTCGGCGTCCCGCCTTATGAGCGCCAGGGATAGCCCATAGGCAACCGTTTTCCTCTGTAGCATCTTCAAGCGCAAACCAAAGACCAATCAAACTGCTCGGCTCGGTGTCGAGAAACGTACTATCTTGGTGGCACGTCACTTCGCCGCCGATATGCGGTTGTTTGAATATGTACATAGACTGCATGATGCGTGGGTCACGAAATTTACCTAGGCTAGTCACAATGCTGCGAATCTCAGGCAGCAATGAGAATTCGCGGAACACCGGGTCGAGATCAGCCAAGGCGTGGCCGATCTTATTGATGGCTAGGTGCTTGTCGCGCGTCAACGTGCCGTCGGCGCTGAGGGCGTCTTCTTCAAAAAAGAAGCGGATCTTATCCCCCGACTCCAGGAAGTAATGATTGCGGACATGACTGTTGCGATCGGTCGCGAAGATGACCTTGAGATCACCTGGCTCAAAGGCGTCGACCAGCTCATCGGCGCGACCGCGGAGTGCGTCGCAGGTGTGAGATGGAATGACACCGGGGAGGACTAAAAAGCCATCACGGTCAAACTGGCTGATATCACGGGTAGTTAGCAAAACTACAAGCTCCTTTTTACCGACCTTCAGGTGGGGGTGCCCCCATGTGACGATCTCTCGTCTACCTGGTAGTAGTCCGGTCTACCAGGGGATTTTTGCGATGGGTCGCCCTTACTGCGGTTTGCCCGAGGTTCAAAGTTGGGATTACGGTATTTTCCGAACCATTAAACCGATATTATTGTAAATAAACTACTTAACAAATAATTTTTATTATATTATTTACTTTTTAATTAAATAAAATTATATATAACTTGTCTTGAAGATATCTTTTTAACAAAATCTTGGGAGATCTTTATGAAACTAGCTTCAAACAAACTCGCTTTGACCGTTCGCGCCGCCATCGCCAGCACCTTCGTGGTGGTCACCATGTCTTCAGCTGCCATGGCTGAGGAGCTCCAGTACTGCGATCAAATTTTCTCAGGCGGTGACTCTGCTTATGTCCCATGCGTTTCCGGTGTTGATCAAGGTAACGGCACAGTCGTGGTCTATGACAACAATGGCAACATTGTGCACATCGAGAAGAAGTGAGTCTTCCAGCCTCTGACACCCGTGGTGGTTTAGATCGCCAAGGTGAAAGGTGGGCCCACAAGCTAGATGTCGTCAATCAGACGGCGCTAGTTTGTGGGCCCTTTTTTCGTGGGCCTTTTTTCGTGGCTTACCATGATCTTGTTGGTTTCACTGGTTGATTCCGATTACTATGTGTATAGCGTGAGACGACAATTCGAACGGGCTTAGACGATGACGATAACCTCGACACCTCTCTCAACCACACACCTCGGTAGAACCATTAAGACTCTCGAGGTGTCCTATCAGATGCTGCGGTCTGCACAGGCTGGTAGCATTGAATACGAGGTGGCTCGTAATGCTACCATCAAGGGCTTTGAGCTTTGTCTTGAGACTTCTGGCAAACTACTGCGCAAGTCTCTAAAGCCCTACTTTGCTTCGTCGCGCCAAGTCGATGAGCTCATGTTTAAGGATCTTTTTCGTCACGCCCACAAGCATGGCTTCTTTACCGCCGATGAGGTCGATAGGTGGTTTTCCTACCGCGATAATCGTAACAAAACTGCCCACGATTACGGCGAGGGATTTGCAGAGGAAACGGTGAAGCTCATACAACCATTCTTGCACGACGCCATCAAACTCAAAGGTGTGATCGATGCCCGCAGCGCTTCAGCTTGATCCGCGTTACTTAGCGATGCTGCGTTTGATCTTTGATAAGTATCTCAAAGATCAATCGGTGGAAGTTTTGGCCTACGGTAGTCGTCTCACGGCAAATTTTCACTCCGGCAGCGATCTCGATCTGGTTATCAGGAATACCAAAGATCGCTCCCTGCCGGTAAAGCACATGTTTGACCTGCTCGAAGACATTCGCGAGAGCAACGTCCCGATCCTGGTCGATGTCTTAGACTGGGCTAGGATTCCGGACGAATTTCACACTCAAATCGAGCGCCAACATCTAGTGATTTGGCCGGTAGGCTAAAGAATTTCGCTTTGTTAGATCGAAGTGCTAGAGTTGTATAAGAGGCAGCCTACTTGGGGAAGCTGGTGGGAATCCAGCACTGTGCCGCAACGGTGTATGGAGGTTCGTGTAACCCCATGAGTCCGAATGCCAAGTAGGCATTTTTTATCTCTCGAGCAAGGGGACTGTTGATGAAGCTAGCAAAACACGGTCGTGTCGGTACTGGTCAGCTGGGGGCGATGCTTGCAGTTGGGGTCTTAGGCGCGTCGCTTGGGTGTGGGAACAAAGATAAGGATGAGACGGCGGTGACGGCACAGCCTTTTTCGGGGATTGCAATTGCTGGCGTGCCTGCGGACTACAGCTCTTCGAAGTTGTTTTTTCAACCTCTGAAAGATGGCGCCATTAACGGCGACCTTAAAACTTTGCTTAGTGGTGAGTCAGGTGATCCGTGGCTGACCACGATGAACGACAAGCTTTATTTTTTCAACAGGACAAGCACCAGCTCTAATTTTCGCTCGATAGATACCAAGCAATCTGATGGCGCCCCGGGCAACCAGATTCGCACAGAGCAAGCGGGTTCTGGTGATCCTCACGACGCACTGTGGTTGTCATCTGACCGAGTGTTACTCGCACATTACATTGCAAATAAGTTGGTTGTGGTTAATCCGGCGGATGGCAGTATTAAGCAGGAAATAACTGCTAATTGGGACTTAGGATCCGACGCTCAAGCGGTGTTCCGGCCTGAGGCGTTCTACCGCGCTAGTAGCACGGTCCCCGGCGAAATTTACGTGCTTAATCAGGGTCGTAGTGCAGACTTTTTTGGCTACACCGGCGCCCAGCAAATTTTTGTGTTGAAGGACGATGGTACCACAGTCACTGTGGTCGATATTGATCCGGCGAAGGAAAAGGTACAAGGCATTAAACTAAACGTCATGAATCCGCAAATTATCTACGGCGTAGATGACGCAAATAAACCAATTGTCGCCGGCTTCTGCACAATTTGGGATACAGCATCACCATGTGTGTCGGGGTTTGAGCGCGTGGATTTGGCAGCGCGTACCTCTACCTTAGTGCTTGACCGGTCCACCGCAACCGAAAAAGGTAACGGCAGTGTAGTTGGTGCTAAAAATGGTAAATACTACGGCGTTGTCGCTACTTCAGATGGCGCCGGCGGCTACAAATCGCAGGTTCAGGTGTTTGACATAAATGCTGGTACCGCGAAGACATTTTACGAAATTGCCGATGCCAATTACGCCGACTACTCAATTGCTTACGATATCAGTGCCAATAAACTATATGTCGGTGAAAAGAAAACGGACGGGACAGGTCAATTCTCGATTTTTGATTTAG
>Ga0194131_10004434_pt1 | contig 21187 bp, 12 predicted proteins | sample TA2KigO120mmetaG_FD_148631 | JGI IMG/M metagenome (GOLD analysis project Ga0194131, IMG submission 148631) | Freshwater microbial communities from Lake Tanganyika, Tanzania - TA2015053 Kigoma Offshore 120m | ecosystem: Environmental > Aquatic > Freshwater > Lake | place: Tanzania: Lake... | reverse complement strand
CTACCTCGAACAGATGGACATCGCGCTCGTCATCGAGGCGCTTCGAGAGCGTGGGCTGATGCACGAGAACGCGCCGCACCTCGTGCACGATCTTGCGTTCATCGTTCCCCGCTACAGCTGGTGGGAAGCGCCGTTCTATGGGGCTGGCCTGAAGTTGTACGACCTGCTCGCGGGGAAGCGCAATCTGGCTCCGAGCCGCATCTTGTCGCGCGAAGACACGCTCGCGGCGATCCCGAATGCCTCGATGGACGGTCTGCTCGGCGGTATCGAGTACCACGATGGGCAGTTCGATGATGCGCGCATGGCGATCTCGCTGGCGCGCACGGCCGCGTCGCATGGTGCTGTGCTCGTCAATCACTGTCGTGTGACCGCACTCGTGCAGGGCACGGACGGGGCTGTGCATGGTGCTCGCGCGATCGATGCGGAGTCAGGGCGCACGCTTGATCTCCGTGCCAAGGTGACCGTGAACGCCTGCGGCATCTTTGCGGATTCGGTGCGAGCGATGGCAGACGCGAGCGCTCGACCGATGGTCGAACCTGCGCAGGGCGTTCATCTGGTGCTCGACCGCTCGTTCCAGCCGAGTGACCGCGCGATCATGGTTCCGCATACCGACGATGGGCGGGTGCTGTTCGTGATTCCGTGGCATGGTCGGATCGTCGTGGGCACGACGGACACGCCGATGGAAAGCGCGCTCATCGAGCCGCGCGCGCTGCCAGAGGAGATCGACTTCATCCTTCGCAACGCAGGCCGCTACCTCGAGCGGCAGCCGCAGCGCGGTGATGTGCGTGCGGTGTTCGCGGGGATGCGACCACTCGTCCACGAGGGTGGGCGCGGTGGTGCGACCAAGTCCATCTCGCGGACACACAAGGTGCTCGTCGATCCGAGCGGGCTGGTGTCGATCCTTGGCGGCAAGTGGACCACCTATCGCAAGATGGCGGAAGACACGCTCGATCGTGCGATCGATGTCGGGATGCTTGATCGGCGTCCGTGCGCCACCGAGTCGCTGCGCATTCATGGCTGGATGTCGCGCACCGATCCGGTGCTTCCATCCGAGGATTGGTTGCGCGTCTTCGGCGCGGATGCGGCGCAGGTGCGTGCCGTCTGCGCGGAGCGAGCCGAGTGGAACGCGCCGCTGCATGCGAGCCTGCCGATTCCTCTTGGTGTCGCCGCGTATGCGGTGCGACATGAGATGGCGCGGACGGTGGATGATGTGCTCGCGCGTCGGACGCGCTGCCTGTTGCTCGATGCGCGCGCGGCGCGTTCCTGCGCGGGAGCGGTGGCGCGCGTGATGGCGCAGGAACTCGGGCGTGATTCGGCGTGGGTGGACCGTGAGCGTGCGTCGTTCGAGTCCCTTGCCGATGGCTACATTCTCAGCGGCTGAACGCCTTCGGTACCTTCGCCGCATGGTGGTGAACAAGGAGCGCCAACTGTCGCGAGGTGTGTTGGTGGTCGGTGCTGGGGCGGTCGTCGCCACGGTGCGTGTGCAAGGGCAGGAGGCGTCGCCTCCGCAGGATTGCGTTCGGGTGCGGGGACTGCACGCGCGGGACCTGCTCGGGCGACGCAGGTGCAAAGTCAGCAGGCTCCGATGCCATGGCCGATGAAAATCGGGCTGCGGTCCTTTCAGGTGTCGATGCGATTCCCTGTGGTGGATCAAGTGGTGCTCGCGCCTGATGCGGCGACCCCACCGCCTCGGCGCACCTAGCCAGCCTCGCAAGCCAGCCCCACCGAGGCCTGCGCTGCGCTCTTGGGCGCACTTGACGGATACCCCCACTGCGGCAGACCTCCACCTCATGCGGCGACGACGACCGCCTGAGGCGGAAGTCATCCGCTTGGAGTTCCCAGTCCCTGCTGTGAGCGGCGTCTATCTGCTGTTCACCGTGACGAGCGTGTCGACCTTGCCGTCGGGCAGGGCGCGCAGCTGAATCGACACGATCGCACCGTCGAGGGCGAAGGGCTCAACTGTTCCCATGGAGCCAGCGCGACGGCGATTCTCGCGCAGCAGCATCGCCGGCTCGCGTCCGGCCGGCGAGCGCACGACGCCGGGCTCGCACAAGTGCACATCGCTGCCGCTCCACAGGCTCGTCGGTGTGCTCACCAGCTCGGCCAAGTCGCTGGCGGCGGGGGCGCATCGTCTCGCTGCACGACCGCCTCGATGAAACCGTAGGGGCGGTCCGAGGCGATGTGCACCTCGTTGGCGTTCTGCTGGCCGAAGGACGACAGGTCCACCACGAAGTGATGCTTGTTGGGAAGACTCAGGCGCACGGCCGCGAGCGCGTCTTGCTGCTTCAGCACCGCTTCGCCCATCGCGAACAGCGTCTGCTGCAGTGACAGGCTGTAGTGGTCCGCATAGGTGGCGAGCAGCGTGTCCATTGCCGTGCGGTGACTGGCCGACCAGTCGATCCGATCGAGCTTCGACGGGTCGCACTCGCTCCAGCGCCAGCGGGCCGTGACTTCGGTCGCCATGATGCGATCGTCGGTCTCCTTGAGCGTGGTGAGTGAATCGCGCAGAAAGCCCTTGAAGGCGCTGTCGCCCGTCTTCAGCACCACGAGTTTCTCCAGCCCACTCGTGACCCAGGCGCGCAAGCTCGCGCCGTGCCGGCTCGCGCGCACGGTCGCCGTTCGCACATGCGAGCCGTCGCGCACGAACGCGCGCGGATGCGGCTTGTGCTGCGACACGATCCGATGCCAGGGGTATTGCTCGATACGGATCTCGGCGCCGCTGACATGCCTTTGCGTGCTGATGAAGTGCCGTGCCAAAGCGAGCCCAAATGCCTCGGGCTCGAGCGCTCCGAGCTTGTGCGACAACGCGAACACCGTGTTCTTCTGCGTGTCGGTGGGCAGCACCTTCGTGTTGTCGCCGGTCAGATGCGCGTCGGCGAAGTCGCCCGTGAGCTGCACTGACACATTCAAATCGAGGATGTCGTGCGTGTCGCCATGGCGCGTGACGCGGAAGACGCGATTCTCCGCCTTACCGTAGCGGTTCTCGCCAAGCACGATGGCCATGGTCAGCTTCCTCGGTAAGTGCTGTAGCCGAACGGGCTCAGCAGCAGTGGCACATGATGGTGGCGTGACGCGTCGACGACCTCGAACTCGATCGAGACGCTTGGGAAGAAGCCCTTCGTGCCACGGACGGCGTGCCAGGCACCCGTGTCGAAGGTGAGCCGGAAGACGCCGGCGCAAAGCGGCGTGGTGCCGAGCACCGCCTTGATGCGGCCATCGGCGTCGGTCGCACCGCCACCGACCTCCTTCCAATGATCGCCATCGCGTCGCTCGCAGCGAACCTCCATGTCCGCGGCGGGAAGACCGCTCGCCGTGTCGAGTACATGGGTCGAAAGTCCCGGAGAGGCGCCCATGCAGTGAGGCTAGATGCAGGGCACACGAGGGTCAATGAAGCCTTCGAGTGGTACCTTCGGGCGATGGCCGGACGCGACCACATGGAGCTCGACGCGCCCATGTACCGCGATTTTCTCTCCGATGCGTGGATGGCACACCTGCTTGCACAGTCCGTGCCGGTGCCGGGCGTCGACGGGCTCCGGCAGGTGGGCGCCTGCGCTGGTCTCGAGACGCGCGCTGCGCTTGAATTCCTGCGCGACTTGCACCTCGCGGTGGAGCACGACCTGCGTGGTGTGCTGGAGCGGCGTGCGGCCGATCGCGCCTTCATCGACGAGCGCACGCGCGCCTGTGTGGGCCTGAACCACGAGCTCGGAATCCGATTCCGTGACGCGGGCTACCAGACGGTCATCGGCATGCAGGATGGCGACGGTCGTGTGGTGATCGGGCCGTTGCGTGCGGACTACGCCGAGGCCCATGGGCAGGTGCCGATCGCGCCGTTGCCGCCGTTCCTGCAAGGTCATCATGTCACGCTGTTCGGTCCGCCGGACGACGCCAAACTCTCGATCAACGCGATGAACGCGTTTCATCGCCGCATCGAGGGTGAGCCGGCGATCGTGCAGGAGCTGCTGCACAGCAGTGGCACGGTCGCCATGTGGGGCGCCGATGACGAGGATTCGAAGACGCCCCTGCGCTCGGCCCTCGCAGAGGCCGGCGAGAACCTGACCAGATGCCTGCGGGGCGACCTCGCCTGCACGGACGCGCGCACGGGGCGCACCTACGCGCTCGCCGCCGATCGGCGTTCGCGGCCGATCAAGCGCATCCCGGGCCTCGCGCTGCCGTGTGCGTTCCTGTTCCGTGGCGGCAATCCCTTGCCGCTGCACCTGTATGACTTCGCGCTGCATCTCTTCACGAACTGGCGCAACCCCGAGGCGCTCGCGTTCTATGTGCCCAAGCTCGAGAACGACGAGGAAGCCGCCTACCTCGCCGGCATGCTGCGCCATGCCGAGCGACTGCTGGCAATGCGCGAGCCCGCATATCGCCCGGGCGGCATCCGGCTGCTGATCGTGCTCGAGAATCCGCGCGCGGTGTTTCGTCTGAACGAGATCATCGACGCGCTGCATCCTTACTTCGCCGGGGCTTCGCTCGGTTGGCACGACTACCTCGCCAGCACGGCGCGCCTGATGAAGGAGGATCCGAACTACCGCATTCCGGTGAAGACCGATCCGGAAATCGTGATCAAGCACATCAAGGCGTCGCATGAGCTGCTGGCGCGGGTCGTGCGGCCGCGCGGAGGCATCTCGATCGGTGGCATGTACGGTGTGCTGCCCAGCGAGAATCGCGTCGAGAGCGAGTCGTTCCAGGCGGCGATCCGCGGCTTCTTTCGCGATGCGTTCACCCAGCTCAAGCGCGGACTCGACGGCTTCTGGGTCGCGCACCCGGATTTCGTGCGGCTCGGGCTGGCCTTGGTCGAAGCGTGGAAGCGGCTGCAGACAGGCGAGCGAGGGCCGATCGAGGCGCTGGTGCGCGGGCTGCTCGCCGCAAGGCACCAGCAGCCAATGCTCGACTTCATCTTCGGTCCTGACATCGCGAGCCTCGACCGCGCCGATCCGTTGTACGCGCGCGCGCTGCTTGCCGCCGATCGTCCCCAGAGCGACTGCATCGCCAACGACGATCCACAGGAGGTCCGCTACAACTGCTTCCAGTGCCTGCAATACCTGGCCGACTGGCTCTGCGGCAACGGGTGCGTAGCGCTTCCGGCAGCGATCGATGGGGTGTCCGTGCGCGTGATGGACGACCTTGCCACCACGGAACGCTCGCGCTGGGAGGTGTGGCATGAGGTCCGGCACGGGCGCGTGAAGGTCGAGGATCTGGTGCGCATCGCGCACGAGGAGATGCACTTCATCCAGAAGGACCGCTCCGCACCCGGCAAGGCAGTGCAGGTGAAGTGGGACGACCGCACGCGCGGCTGGTACCCGGTGGCGATGCACCTGATGCTGCAGTTGATGACCGCTGAGCGACCGGTCGAATTCGCCAGCGAGCTGCTGCTGCCGTTCACGGTGGAATCGGTGCGTGCGGCTGCGGATCCGCTGGCGGTCGCGATGGCGGTGGAGCCCGCGAAGTACGCGCTGAGTCGAAAAGTGGCGCGCTGTCATGCGGCGTTCACGGCGTGTGGTTCGCCGGTGTTCCTGCGCGCGCTCGCCGACCTGCCCGTGCTTGACCTGGACGCGGCCGAACGCGCGCTCATGGCGTTCTCGATCGACGATGTGAACGAGGCCGCCGGCTTCCACGGCGACATCGGCGAGCGGCGCGCCACGCTGGATGCCCGCGCGGCGCAGGAGCAAGCGGGCATGGCAGATGAAGCCGAGTCCGTGCAGGCGCGCCTGCGCGAGCTGGGCGCGAAGTACCGCGCGAGGTTCGGCTTCAAGTTCCTAATCGCCGCGAAGGGCAAGTCGGGCGCCGAGATGCTCACGGCGCTCGAGGCCCGGCTCTCCAACTCACCGGCGCAGGAGCTGCAGCACGCGCGTGAGGCGCTCTGGACGATCGCGAGGCAGCGGCTGCTCGCGTCCGGCGCCGACGGCGTGATCGAGCGTATTCGCGAGGCGTGCTCTCGACACGGCGTGCGAGGCTTGTCCGCTTGCGTGAGTGCGGCCGGATGTGCGCCGCAGGCGATCGTGTTGGGAGAGCGAGAGCCCGGCAAGCCCGTCACGCCCGATACGGCGTTCGAGATCGCGTCCTTGAGCAAGCCGCTCGGTGCATGCTTCGCGATCGAGCACTTCCGCCTCGCGGACATCGGGCTCGACACGCCGGTACAGCCGCTGTTGGCGGCGTGCGGAAGCGAGTTCCGGCTTCGTTCGCTCGACGCCGCTCACGCCGAGTGGGCCGAGCAGGTGCAACTCGCGCACCTCATGCGACACGAGGCGCTGAACATGCACTATGTGGACGGCATGCCAGCGGACCGGCCGATGCCGTCGCTTGCCAAGCTGTTTTCCGGCAACGCAGCTCGGCTCCGCGGGCCCGTCGGCGTCGTGAACGAACCGGGCAAGCGCTTCGCCTACTCGGGCGGCGGTTTCATGGTGCTCGAGCATCTCTTGGAGAGCCGCATCGGCATGCCGATCCATGTGGCCACACGCGCGTTTCTCGACGCGCTCGGCATGCGACACGCCTCGTTCGAGCAGACGCAGGAGCCCTTGCCGCTGGTCGCGAAGTGCTTCCGCGATGACGGCAGCATGATCGAGGGTGGACGCCTGCTGTTCCCCGGTTTCGCCGCTGGCGCGGTGGCCACGCCGAGCGATGTCGGACGCTTCCTCGCTGCTCTCACGCATGCCTTCCATCGCATGGAGGGCTGCGGCCCCATCTCGCACGACACCGCGGTGCACATGCTGCACGGATTGGATCGAGGCAGTCGCGCCTTCATGGGCTGTGACATGGGTCTTGGCGTTTTCACTCTGGAAGCGGGCACCAATCGCTTCGCGGTGCATCAGGGCGCGAACGACGGCTGTCGCGCGCTCTTCGCGTACTGCTTCGATGGGCCAGATGCGGGATGTGGCGTGGTCATATGCGCCAGTGGCGAGGAGCAGGCCGTCGCGTGCATCGCCGAGGTCGCACGAACGCTGCTCCAGCATCTCGGCGTGCGCGGCATCGATTGGTCGAGGATCGCTGATGCAGTGGCCACGAGCGATGTACCTCCCGAGGAGCGCGTGAATGTCGGCTATCGCGAGCTCCTGTTCCGCGCATTCGAGGCAGATCTGCCAGAAGCCATCATGCAGCGCGGAGCGATCGATCCCCTCGCGCGTTTCAATCACGCCGTCGGCGCGGTGATCGAAAGCGTGTCCAACCAGCGATTCGCACGCGCCGAGAACCTGATCTCGCCCCACGAGCCAGTCTTCGACCCCGCTCTCTTCGGGCGGCAGGGCAAGGTGATGGACAGCTGGGAATCGGTGCGCCACAACCCGCTCGGCCGCGACACGCTGGTGCTGCGGCTCGCGAAGCCCGCCAAGATCGAGCTCGTCACCGTCTCGACTCGCTTCCACCTTGGCAACCAGGCGCAGGCGATCGAGTTGGATGGGTTCCACGAGCCCACCGGCGTCTGGAGGCCGATCCTCGCCCGCACGCCTCTGCAGGGGCATGCGATGCACGCGCTGTCCGCGCTCGCCCCAAACGAGCCCTTCGGGCGCGTTCGCGTGACGATGTTCCCCGACGGTGGCGTCACCCGGCTCGGGCTCTTTGGCTCCGAACATCCCGCGGCCGAGCGCAGTCGCCTGCTCGGCTCGCCGTGCGTTCCGTTCCCCCAGTTCAACGCGCAGACCCGCAAACCGCTCGCGCCCAAGTTCACAGGCTTGCCGCGCGAGCCTGCACCCGGCTGTGACCTCGCCAGCGCCGCCTTCGGCGCCCGCATCGTTGCCGCGAGCAACGAGCGCTACGGACCCGCGGCGCAGGTGATCTCGCCCTTCCCGCCGCTGCACATGTACGACGGCCTCGAGAGCGCGCGCAACCGCGAACCAGACCACAGTGAGCATGTCACGATCGCGTTGGCCCGCACCGCGCGCATCGCGCGCATACGCATCGACTTCACGCACTTCGTGAACAACAATCCGCGCGAGCTGCAAATCGAAGGTCGCGCGGGTAGTGTCTGGGTCACGCTCGCGCCGCGCACGCATGTGAAGGCCTTTGCAGGCAACTCGGCGGAGTGGTTGGTGCGCCAGCCGACCGCCTGCGATCTAATCCGCGTGACCGTCTACCCTGACGGTGGCATGAATCGCATCCATGTCTTCGAGACGACGGCATGACCAGACAGGTCGTCGCGACCAACCTCCACCTCGCCGTCGACGACGACTGCCCCAGACAAAAAGTCATCCGCTTGCAGCTCCGACCCTCACCTCCGAGAGCGTCGAGCGAGGTACGCCCCCGCCGTCGGGCGTGCATGAGGCGCGTACGGAGTCGGCTTGATCCGAAGTTGGAGCTTCCGCCCGGGGCAATCCCTCGGAGCGACGAGCACTGCAAGAAACAGACAGAGCGCGGTGCAGAACCGGAGGGCTGCGCCGCGCTCGGAAGAAGCAGTTGGAAAAGACAGCTACTGCGCGCGGAGGCAGAGCGTCCATCCCACCAACGTGCCGACATCACCCGAAGCGAGGTCGCGCACTCGCAGGCGCCAGTTACCGTTGATCGCCGTGCCCGTGAATGCGGCGAGCGACTGAGCCGAAGCGGTCAGGTCGGGGAACACCGTATTGACATTGTCGGCTGAGCTGCCAGTTCGATTGTGCAGCAACACGGTCGTGTTGTTCGGGGCAATCAGCGCGATCTCAAGGTCACCCTTGAAGGGGTGCGTCACATTCACTCGCACCTTCACGCCGGCCACTGTGCCTGTCCCTGTGTAGTTGAGCGTGCTCGTCACACCTGTGGTGTTGTTGTCGGGCACGGCTAGGTTCACCGTGGCGCCACGCTCGCCGTTGAATGTGATCGTCCACGAGCTGAGCGTGCCCACATCCACCGCCGCCAAGTCGCGTACGCGCAGACGCCACGCGCCGACCGTGTTCTTGCCATTGAAAGCGGAGAGTGCTTGCGCGCTCGCCGTCACGATCGAGAACGTGGTGGTCACATTGTCCGCCGAGCCGCCGGTGCGGTTGTGCAGCAACACCGTGGTGTTGTCGGGCCCGATCAGCGCCACCTCGAGGTCGCCCTTGAAGGTGTGCGGGATCACGGTCGAGACCGAGATCGATGACACCGTCAGGCTGTTTGCGACATTGATCGTGCTCGTCACACCAGTCGTGTTGTTGTCTGGCACCGCCACGTTCGGCGTGGCGGAGAAGGACTTCACCGGATTGCCGCTCGCGGGAGGCGTGATCGTCAGCTGGACGCTGGTGGAGCGCGTGAGCGCTCCGCCCGTGCCGCCAATCGTGATCGTGTACGTACCTGCAGTGGCGCCGGCCGTCGTGGTGCACGTCAGAGTACTCGAGCCGCTCGGTCCGATCGGGTTGACCGAAAAAGAGTAGCTCACGCCGCTGATCGCCGGAGTAGCTGACAGCGTGATGTTGCTGGCGAAGCCCCCGCTCGCTGCGCTCGAAACCGTGAAAGTCGTCGAGCTGCCTGCGATCACGCTGCGCGAGGCCGGGGTGGCCGAGAGCGCGAAGTTCGGCGTCGCCGGAGCGTTGATCGTGAGCTGCACGGTGGTGCTGCGGTTCAGCGAACCACTCGTGCCGTTGATCGTGACCGTGTACGTTCCGGGCGTGGCCCCGGTGGTCGTCGTGCAGGTCAGCGTGGTCGAGCCGCTCGGTCCGATCGGGTTCGCCGCGAACGAGTAGGTCACGCCGCTGATTGCAGGCGTGGCCGAGAGCGTTACATTGCTGGCGAATCCGTTGGAGGCCGTGCTCGTCACGGTGAACGCTGCAGCGTTGCCGGCCGTGACCGTCGCGCTCGCGGGTGTCGCCGACAGCGAGTAGTTCGGCGTCGGCGCGCTGGCCGAGCCGTTGTAGACCAGCAGCGCGAAGTCCTGATCGGTCGTGTCAGCGTTGTTCGGCACGCCGTCGCCGGCGATGTTGGTGCCGCGCACCGTGATCGAGAACGACCCGCTCGTGCCGGCAGGCAGGAACACGCACTCGGTGTTGTTGCGGGTGTCGGCCGTGCCGCCGGAAACGGAGTTGGCACCGCTGAACACATTGCCGCGGTACAGCGTGCCATTGATCGTCACCTCGAGGTCGAGGTTGTTGACGAAGGCGTTGCCGGTCGTCGGCCCCGGTGCATCGGTCCACACCAGCGCGACACGGAACGGCAGCGATGTGCTCGAGATCGAGCCGCTGGTCGTGTACGTCGCTCCGGTCGCACCGAGCATCTCGCTCTGGTCGACGCGCAGGCGCGCCGCCGAGTCGAAGGTGCGCGTCATGTTCGTCCGGCCAAAGCCCTGATTGTTCGAGAACAGCGCGTCATTCGCGCCGACACCATTCATGTAGTTTGCACCCGAGACGATCTCGGCCTTGAGCATCGCCGGACTCGGCGCCGCGAGAGCGTTGTTGAGGTAGTCCTGACGGATCAGTGCAGCGAAGCCGGCCACCGCCGGCGTCGAGTGACTGGTGCCGCTCGACCAGCAGTACAGCGTCTGCCCAGTTGGCCAGTACTGGTTGCACACCCCCGTGCCGTCGTAGCCGGTTGCGCGGCTGGCGGCACCTTGTATGTGAGTGCCCGGGGCCATGATCTCGGGCTTCTTACGTGAGTCGCTCGTCGGGCCGCGACTCGAGAACGAGATGATGTCCATTGCGCTGTCCGCGCCGGTATTTGCAATTCCACAGCCGTCCGATCCGGTCTGGCGGAAGTTCTCGCTCGCGCCGACGGTCAGCACATTTTTGCCCGTACCCGGAGGATTGACCGTGCCGGCACCCGAGCCGCCGTTGCCTGCGGCGAAGATGATCGCGAGCTCCTGATTGCCCGTCGTGCCCGTCACCGCGTCACGAACTCTCGCGTCGTGCGCCTGCGTATCGGCATTGTAGGCGTTGCCCGAGGTATAGCCCCACGAGTTGGAGCTGATGCGCGCGCCAGCATTGTAGGCGTTGGCCATGCGCGTCGAGGTCGGCTGGTTGAACTGGCCGACGCCAGAGTTCGCGAACACCTTGGAGTTGCCAATACCCACCCAAGGCGCGATGCCAAGGCCGTACTGGTATCCGCTCGCGTCCTCGAAGGCCGTGCCGGTCAGCGTGTTGTAACCCCCGATGATCGACGCGTTGATGTTGCCGTGGCCCGCACGCCCGTCGGCTGTGGCGTCGGAGGTGTAGTTGTTGTTGTAGGTGACGCGACTCGCGCCCGCAGCGACCCCATTGGCTCGAAACTCGGTGTTGACATCCGTAGTGGAGCCACGGTCGACGCCGTCGTCGTGCACATCGACCGAGAACGCGAAGGGAGTGTTGGCCCCGGGGAACCCTTGCGCCTGAAGCCAAGCGAAGTAACCCGGTCCGGTGGGCTGCGTGAGCGCGGCATTCATGTTCGAGGCCATGATCTGGCCCTGCGCTTCGTCGAGCAGGCGCGCTTCGTACACGGGCTCGATGGCGAACACGCTCGATTCGCGCGCGAGGTCGGCGATGTTGGCGCCGTCGAGGGTGAGCTCGATGTTGACATAGTTGAGCACCGCGTGCGGAGCGCCGTGGACCTCGACCGCGCGGGTAGACATTTCGCGCACAAACGCTTCCTCGCGGCCATCGGCCGCGACCTGCACGATCACGCGCTCGAACGCGCTGTAGTTCAGTTGCGGCGGCCGCAGCTCGCGGCGCAACTTGAATGCGGGCTCATACTCTCCGACGGTGAGTACATAGGGCTTGGCCCGCAGCGCGTCGAGCGCGACACTCGACGCTTGATCGACGATCACGATGTACGCGTTGTGCGGTGCGTAGGTCACTATGAACGCGCCTGTCTGCGCGAGCGTGTCGTACCACTCACCCTTGACGGGGCCGTCGAACTGGATCAAGCGCATGCGCCGCTCGTCGCGGCCGAACGCGCCGCGTGGAGCGCGCAAGTCCTCCGGAATACTCTCGAGCACGGACTGGGTCGCCCGTGCATCTGCTCCGTTCAGCAGATAGCCGTTGAAGCCGACCCATGTCTGCTCGTCGACCAACTGCGCGCCGCGTGCCAGAAGTGCAGCGAGACCGCCCGCGCGTGGCGTGGCGACTTCGACCGTGACGAACGACCCGTAGTCTTCGAAGCGTTGCACCGCTCCCCTCGCGATCAACTCGCTGATCAGCGGGTCCGCGGCGTCCAGCCGCAGCCGATGGAAGATGCCGCTTGCTACGAATCCGTCCGGCAGCGCCTCGGGCGCGGGATCGACCACAGGAGTGCCCGGCGACAGATCCGGCGAGCTCGACTGGGGGTCGAGCGCGCGCTGTGCGAACGCGCTCACCGAGAGCGACAGAAGCAAGCCAACTGCGAAAACCCGGAGCCCGAGCGACTTCATGTTGTTTCTCTTTGCTTGAGGAGAACGGTTTCCAGTGAGCGTCGATACGCTGGGGACAGGCCGATCGAGGCTCTGGAAAGAGCCTCCTTCAGGTCGGAGGTTCCGTCAAGCGAATAAGGCAGCGCGGGATGGGCCGCCCTGCTCGATGTGCGTTCGGCGAGCCCCCGAGCGCCGTCCTGCTGCGCGGTGCCCAGCCGCTGAACGCCGCATGCCGCACCGCAGTGCTGGTTCGCTCTGCTCAGGTGAGTCGCCCGACAGCCGGGGCGAGGGCTGCCCGCGCAGCGATCGCGGCACGCGGAGCGTCCCCTCGATCCGTTCGGCGGAGAGCACCCCCTCCCGGAGCCGAATGCGTATCGTGTGACCGTGGCACGCTCGACCCACGAACCGCACGCGTTCCCGCCGACTCGCTGGAGCGTCGTGCTCGACGCGCTCGCTCCAGAGCGCGACTCCAGGGCTGCGCTCGAGACGCTGTGCAGCACCTACTGGTATCCGCTCTACACATTCGCGCGGCGTCGCGGTCTTGGTCACGAGGAGGCGCAGGACGCCGTGCAGGCGTTCTTCGCGCGCTTGCTCGAGAAGCGCGACTGGCATGCCGATCCGGGGCGCGGGCGCTTCCGTTCCTTCCTCGCGGCGGCCATGGGGAACTTCCTCGCCAACGAGCGAGAGCGCGCGCGAGCCCTGAAGCGCGGTGCCGGCGCGCCGACCCTGTCTCTTGGCGAGGACGCCGACTCCCGCTTCGCGCTCGAGGCTGCCGACATGCGCACGCCCGAACGCGCGTACGAACGCGAGTTCGCGTTGGCCTTCCTCAAGGAAGTGCTCGCGCGTCTCTCGGCGGAGCAGGTCCGCGCGGGCAAGCTCCGCCAGTTCGATCGCCTGAAGCCGTTCCTGGGCCTGGACGGCGCCACGCCGCCGTACGCCGAACTGTCCGCGGAGCTGGACCAGTCGGAGGGAGCGCTGCGGGTGGCGTTGCATCGTCTGCGGCGGCGGCTCGGCGAGCTCGTGCGCGCGGGCATCGCGGACCTGGTCGCGGATCCGGCCGACGTCGAGGACGAGGTCGACGCGCTGCTCCAGGCGCTCGCGGATTGACGCCGAATTCCCGTAACGCGCCCGACGCCGCCCTTCTCAGCACGAAGCCATGACCTCGATCCGCACCTGCCCGCGCTGCGGCGCGTCCCTCCCTTCCGGGCGCACAGGCTGTCCCCGCTGCCTGTTGGAACTCGCGCGCGCACCCCAACCGTCCCCGGAGGAGCCCGCACCCGCGCCCCGCCGGCGCGATCCGGCGCCCACGCCGGCGGAACTCGCCCCCGACTTCCCCGAGCTCGAGGTGCTCGAGCTCCTCGGCGAGGGCGGCATGGGTTGCGTCTACCGCGCTCGCCATCGGCAGCTCGACCGTGCGGTCGCGCTCAAGATCCTGGCGCCGGGAACTGACGATGACGCGCGCTTCGAGGAGCGGTTCCTGCGCGAGGCGCGCGCGCTGGCGCGGCTCGACCATCCGGGCATCGTCCGCGTCCACGACTTCGGGCGCGCCGGAAAGCGCCTGTTCATGACGATGGAGCTCGTCGAGGGGATGACCTTGCGGCAGCTCCTGCGCGAGAAGCGCATCTCTCCGCGCGAGGCGCTCGCCATCGTGCCGCAGATCTGCGACGCCCTGCAGTACGCTCACGATGAAGGCGTCGTGCACCGCGACATCAAGCCCGAGAATGTGCTCGTCGACACCCAAGGGCGCGTCAAGCTCGCCGATTTCGGACTGGCGAAGCTGATCGGTCCCGCGGACGAGGTCCCCGGCCGCACGCACACCGGCCAAGGGATGGGCACGCCCCATTACATGGCGCCCGAGCAGGCGACGAGCGCTCGCGACATCGACCATCGAGCTGACATCTACTCACTCGGCGTCGTGTTCTACGAGATGCTGACCGGCGAGCTACCGCTCGGTCGCTTCGAGCCGCCCTCGAAGCGCGCGAGCGTCGATGCACGGCTCGACCGGATCGTGCTCAAGAGCCTCGAACGCGCGCCCGAGCTGCGCTACCAGCACGCGGTCGACATCGGTACCGATGTCGCGGGGCTCGCGTCCGGAGGTCCGGATGCCGATGCCGGCCCGAAGGCTCAGGCAGAGGCCCCGGGCGCGCCCGCGCTGCGGCCCGGCTCGGCGTCGTTCGCGCTCCGCACGCGCCGGGGCCTCGTGCGCGCGGGGTGGATCGTCGCGATCCTCGTGGCTTGGATCGTGTTCTGGGCCTCGATCGGCTCGGCATTCTCCGCCGTCGCGCTGCCCACGGTGTCCGTGCTCGTGCTCGCGTTCCTGCGCTCGGGCGCCGCTCCACAGGCGCGTGCGCTGCGCTTCGGCCTCGCCTTCGCGCTGCACGCGCTGGGCTGTCTCGCCTTCGCCGTCGATCGCGTGCACCGCTGGGACGCGTCAACCCCCGATTACCAGGCGCCGAGCAGCAGGGCGGAGTGGGGCGATCCCGACGCCCGCAGGCGCGCGGTCGAGGTCGCGGCGGAGCTGATCGCGATGGGCCCCGCCAACGATTTACGCGCAGACCATGCTGGCGGGACGCACGTCGGCGACGCGGGCGCGTTCGATCAGGAGCACTGGGCGCTGGTCGCGATCGCGCTGTGGTTGGCGGCGGCCGCCGCGCTGTTCGCGAGCTCCGGCCGCTGGAGCTGGAGCGGACTCGTCCGACCGGCGTTGCTCTTCGCCGGCGTCTCCGCACTCACGGCCTGGCTCGCAGTCGAGCGCGTTCCCATCGGCTCGGCGCCGCAGCGCGTGGAGTTCTCGGAGCACCTCAACGCGCCCATGACAATCGAACGCGCCGAGCGCGCCATTGAGCGCTTCGCCGCGGACCATGGCTTCGGCACGCGGCTCGTCAACCGTTGGAAGATCACGCACGCGACGCACGGCTGGAACAGCGGTCGCGGGCTCCTCTGCGTCTTCGAGGACGCGGCACCGTGGCGGCGCTGGAGCTTCGACGTGCTCCACGGGCCTGAGCGCCGCACCCCACGCGTGAGCGTTCTCGTCGTCGAAACGGGTCGCTTCGATGCGCGCATCGAGGTGCGCCTGGGTGCGCTGGATCCCCAGCCAGAGGCGCGCTGTGCCGAGTGGCGGGCGCTCGAGGCGAAGCTCGCTGACGCGCTGCGGAACTAGCTGCGGCGGTCCGGTGGCGAGGGGCGAAGTGAAAACTGCAGGCGGGGGATGGGTACTCGAGGTGTGAAGCGGTGGCGGAGTGGTGCGCGGCGGCGCTGCTTGGAGCAGCTGAGCTTGCGCTGACGGCCTGCCGTGGCTCCCGCGCGTCGACTTCCGCACCATCGACAGCGCGGTCGCCCTTCGGCACCATGGTTTCGGTCAAGTAGTTGTCCGAAATAACTCGCAACCGGCACTTGGGAGGCGGGTTGACAGCCCATGAGACCATGAAGCTGAACCTCACCCTACTGTGCCTTTCTGCCTTGGTTCCCAGCGCGTTCGCGCAGTCGAACTTGCGCGTCTGGTACGAGCACGGCCAGACCTGGGTGCGCTGGACGGTCGATGTGACGCTGACGGGGTCGCAGAGTTGGTCGGTCTATCGATCTCCCACTCCGATCACGGACATTTCGAGCGCTACTCTGATCGCCAAGACATTCCCGCGCGATGTGCAAGGTGGCCTGTTGCAGGTAGCGAGCGTGGGGGCACGCTGGGTCGCACCCGATCCCGACTCTGCCGGCAGCGTGACCATGGCCGCGAACCAAGCGTTGTTCGTGTACACGCCGCGCGTGGCCGCGAGCGAGTACTTCGCCGTCGTCAAGACTGGCAACACCGCGCTTTCGAGCGCGAACACCTTTGGCCCCGTCGCACAGACGCTCGAGCCGATCGTGCCGCATGTGCAGCTCACGGGCACGGACGCCGGACACCCGTACAAGGTCTACGCGCTGTGGGTCGACGGTGACTTCGATCCGAACGCCGGCCGCAGCGACTTTCCGGTGATGGCCAACGCTTCGATGCGCGGTGTGCCGCGCGTCTTCGCCGTGTTCGAGCCGACCGGCGTCTTGCCGCCGGCACCGCGTCCGACCGTCGTGTTCTTGCACGGCGGTGACGGGAGCTTCTGGAACTATCGGCCTTCCAAGAGCGCCGACCACCAGATCAACCTGCACATCGAAAATGGCTTGTATGTCACCTTTGACGATCGCATCTGGATCCGCGGTGGCCCTCCGTTCCCCGACCAGCCCTACGAGTTCCGCACGCGCTGGTTCGGAATGTCGCAAGAATACGACCGCTTCGAACCGCCCAACGTTGCGTCGACGAACTCTGCGCTCGTGCCCGATACGACGCCGCGTTTCATCGATTTCGTGCTCGATTGGCTCGTCGCGCAGCGCGGAGCGGACCCCGATCGCATCGCCATGGCGGGGCTCTCGATGGGCGGTCGCGGAGCGTCCATCTACTTGCGCTCACGCCCCGGACGCATCTGCGCCGGCATGTGCTATGTGCCGACGATCGTGCAGGACTTCCAACCGGGCTGGGAGGCGATGTTCGGGGGCCCGACACAGAACCTCCCGACGACTCTGGGTGTCAACTACTTGGAGCTAATGCGCTTCAGCACGCCACTGTCGCCGCTGCATCCGCCGTTCACGCGCGTGATTTCGGGCACCAACGATGTCTCCGTGGGATGGATCGGAATTCCCGGAGCGTACGGCGAGGTCGATGACGAGCGCTGGGGCTGGAACCTCTACTGGGACGAGCGCCAGCACACGGCTACCGGAGGAGGATGGGCGAGCGCGCACTTTCATGGTTCGCAGAAGCTCAGCTTGCCCGGCCTGACGAGCTTCTCACGGCTGCGCTCGTTCCCCGCGCTCCACGACATCGACCACGCCATCGCGCTCCCAGGCGAGCAACCCGATCCGGGGAGCGATGTGCTTCCCCATGACGGCGACGACTGGGGTGCGCGCGGCGGTTGGTTCGCGTGGGACGATGCGAGCATGGTCGATACCGCACAGGCGTGGGGCGTGACGATCCGGCTGCGCTCAGGCGAGCCGTTCGCGAACGACAACTCGCCCACCGCGCTGGCGAGCGCGCGTGTGACGGTGCGTCGTCCGCAGCTGCTGCAAATCGCGGCCGGCGACAAGTTCTATTGGCGTCTCGAAGACGCGACGAGTGGCGCGTTCTTGCGCTCGGGGACTCTCGTGGTCGGCCCCGACGGCCTTGTCACGACGCCCAAGCTGCTCTTCACCACGAGTCCGCGACGCCTCGAACTGCGCCGCGTCGAGGTCGATTCCTACTGAGGTGGCGGCCGTGGTGCCGTTTCACGACGAACGGGCCAGTGGCCTCGAGCCATTGTGGGGCATCGGCTTGCTCGAACTCCTGTACAGGATGCCCGCGGTCGTCGTCGCGTAGCTCACCGACCCCATCGGCGTGCGCAAGATCCTTAGCAGCCCTCGGCCATCCGACCGAGCTCCCACGACCCGCGCCGGCCGAGTAGGCCCGTTCGTATTCCCAAGCGCCCGCACCACCGCCCCGCGCGCCTCGCCAGCCTCGCCAGCTTGGCCCACCGACGCCCGAGCCGGCCTTCAGGCGGCCACTTGACGGATCTGCGCCCCGCGGCGAGCCTCTACCTCGCGGTCGACGAAGGCCGCCTCCGGCGGAAGTCATCCCCTTGGAGTTCTTTCCTCAGGGAGCATGAACATGGATCGAGGAGGGAGTGCCAACGGCGCGCGCGAAAGCAGGAAATACGAGAAGCGCCTTGGCGCACTCGCCGGCGGCTTGTTCTTTCTGCTGCTGCCGACGCTTCTGTTCGTCGCCTTGCTCATGGGAGTCGTGCTCGGCATCGTCCCGATCGCATGCGGAGCGCCACTCGAGGAACTCAGGCCGTTCTACATCGTGCTGTCGCTCATCGCCACCTTCGTCGGATCGGGCTGGATATCGCTGCGCTTTCATCGCTGGCTACGACGACGCTTCGCGGGAGAGCACGAGCGCTAGCCCGTTCACGACACCGACGCCAGCCGCCTGCGACGGGCGCGATCTCGTTGTGCCCAAGCGCGCACCCGCGTCCAGCGCTCCATCCTGCGGCCCGCTCGCGCCCTTCGCCTTCAGCACGCACCGCAAGAGCGTGCGCGCCGTCGCCTTCTGCTGCGAAATCCGCTTCGTCGCGCTCACTTTCGTGGTTCAAGCTGTGGGCGGAGCCCGAAGACTGCTTCATGCGTTGGCCTCCTTGTGATTCGGGGCTGGTCAACACCCCCTTCGTACCACTGAGGCGGCGCAGGCTCGACCTCGCGTGGAGGCCGGCCTTCTCATCCCATCTATTCCGCGGCCCGAGCGCGACCTAGTTGGCACCCTCCGTCCGTCGGCACCCGGATCTCCCACATCGCCGCCACGGTCGCCGCCCCGACCGGCCCGCCGTCGCACAACCAGTCCCCTCCGGAGAGTGCCTCGGCCTTGTCCCCGTAGTTGCGCGCGGCGGAGTCGCGGCCGTTGAAATTCTGCGTCGCCGCAAGCGAAACGCAGAGCAAGAGCTGCATGAGCGCGAGTGTCCGGCGAGGACCAGTCTCGCACAAGGACGCATGAGAAACGCTCATGAGCACCGTCCCGACGACGAACGACGCCCCGCCCTGCGCGCCGATGTCGGGCAGTGAGACCTTGTCGGTCGGCATCGCATGCGTGTCGGGCGTTCGCAGCACCCAGCGCCGGCGGTTCGCGGCCATCGGCGTCACGCAGACATGCCCTGACATCACGGCACTCCGGTTTGGGTGAGCCTTCTCATCCGGTCGACCCGCGGTTACGATACGCTCGCGACTCGGGAGACCAAATATGCGATTCCTAGCTTCGGCCGCCGCACTGCTGCTTCTTCTGCCGGCCCTTGCACAGCGCGGACCCGGACGCGCCAGCCCGTTTACCGACTTTCACAAGCAGGCCGAACTTGCCGCTGGCCAACCCGCGCCGTGCCTGTTTGCCAAGGACACGCAGGGCCGCGTAATCGATCTGCGTGATTACCTTGGCCAGTGGGTCTTCATCGAGTTCGGCAGCTACACATGACCGCCCTGTGTCGCTCATTTCGGTGAAATGGGGAAGCTCTTCAAGCAGCACGGCAAGGACATTGCCTTCGTGTTTGTCTACACACGCGAGGCCCACCCCGACGACGGCCCCGAAGGCCGCGGTCAGTCCGACGCGACGGGCGGATGGAGGCTCAATGGCAACTCGGTCAAGATCGACACGCACACCAACTTCAAGGAACGCCTCGAAGCCGCGAGCGACCTGCAGAACGCCGGCAAGCAGAAATGGACCGTACTGGTCGACGACATGAAGGAGACCAACCACAAGGCCTGGGGCAACCTACCCAACATGGCCTTCCTGATAGATCCGCTCGGCCGCATCGAGAGCAAGTGGGCTTGGACTACGAGCAGCACCAGTGACCTCGGCAAGCGCAACGGCGACGAGGGCACGGACAATGTCTACGCCGTACTCAAGAACGCCGGGAACCTCGCGCCCTACAGCGTGGCCGATGACCACCAGCTGCCCCTGCGCGACACGCGCGGCGGCGAGTGGCTGAAGTATGGCGACAAGCTGGTCGTCTTTGAGCCCGCGGGCGAGGGCAAGGTCAAGCGTGACGGCGTCGAGATCCAGCTCGCTGAATTCAAGCAGCCCAAGACCGCGGCGAAGAAGGAAGCCAAGGACTTCGCGCTGGGCAAGCTCAAGTTGCCCTGCGTGGTCGTGACCAGTGGCACCACCGAGACCTGGTACTGCACGCGACTGCCCGGCGACGGCGTCGTCAAGGTCGTCACGGCGGGCAAGACCAAGCTGGAGCTCAGCGACGCGGGCTTTGAAGCAGGCAAGCCCTGCCTGCAACCCTACGACCCCGACGCAAAGTAGCCAACGCCTCAGCGCACACTCGCGTATCAAGCTGAAGGGACGCCCCACATTTCCTCGCGCCCTGCCGCCTGCTCGGATGTTGCTGCAATTTCGGCGGCGAGAATCGCCAGCCCCCCATCGATGGGATCCTCACAACCATCCCGCGCGCTATTCGTCGGCTTCCACACATGGCTCAACCAGACGGCTCTCACCAAGGCCCTTTGCGCGGCGCAGGGCTTGGAGGCCGGGTTGGTGTCCCGATCCAATTTTCTGGGTGGCTCCGCGCGCGTCTTTGTGTCTTCGCGCAGGGGTTTCAAGGACTGCGGATTCGACGCTTCGCGCGGATGGGAGATGCCCTCTCGCCGGTTGCTGGAAGCGTTGAAGCCATCGGAGGCGATCGCGTTGAGGATGATGGATCGCACGCATCGCTCCGGAGGCTGCGGATGGAACCTGGAGACACGCAAGCGTCGATGGCTTGAATGGACCTGCTACGCGTACGGCTTCCTGCGTCGACACGGCTTCGAGGCGGTCTACTTTTGCAATGTCCCGCACTATCCCTTCGAGTACGCGCTTCACGAGGTCGCGCGACTGCTTGGCTTGCGGACAGGATTCCTGATGCAGCTTCAAGTGCAGCAGACATTCATCGCGGCTGACCGCATCGAGGACTTGTGGGCTCCGATGCGTCTCGCTTCGGCCTCGCCCCGGCCAGCCTTGGACGAGCGCATGCGTTCTGAATTGGAGCGGCGGCGGAGGATGCACCAGCCCTTCTACATGCATGGCCGAGGCGTGCCAGCGATGGTGCGATTTCACGCTTGGCGACGACGGCTGCTGCGCTTCACGCAGATCGGCCTCGCCGCAAACCTCGAATACTGGAACGCAAGGAGGGCCCGCGGCTGGTCGTCCAGCGAGCGGAAGCCCTATGTCTACTTTCCGCTGCACTTGCAGCCCAAGGCCACGACCAGTCCTCTCGGGGGCGTGTATGTCGAATTGCAGCTCGTCGTCGAGATGCTGGTCAAGGCGCTTCCTGCGGGTTGGTTGCTCGTGGTCAAGGAGAATCCGAAGCAGCGGCTCGCCAAGCGCTCGTCGGCTTTCTATCGCCGGCTCGCCAGCATGCAGTCGGT